>ENA-UOTZ01000780-UOTZ01000780.1-compost-metagenome-genome-assembly--contig:-NODE-780-length-25668-cov-6.260052_pt1 | contig 25668 bp, 7 predicted proteins | sample MGYA00238144_ERZ746983 | MGnify/ENA primary metagenome ERZ746983 (study PRJEB28759, sample SAMN06268863) | compost metagenome | isolation source: single cell | place: USA: California, Emeryville, Joint... | reverse complement strand
TGAGCAATGCGTTGAGCATGGAGATACTCGAGTGCATCGACGAGCTGGTGTACATAGGATCTTGAGACGATCTCAGGCAGAACATGAATGTTTTGAATCAGGTCGAGTATATCACCTTTTAAGGTGTATTCTATGGCATAGCATTTTCCGAAGGGATTTGCTTGCAAGAGCTCTCTATCCTCCTCGCTACAGAAAGAGATATTAGCAATGCTGATAGGAGCTTTGCATTGGACAATAGACTCGTGATTGATTTTCGAGAGGATGTTCATTTCTTGGAGGTCACTCTCGTTGTAGTCGGAGAATAATTTCATGATGTATTTTTTGTTGTCGGCCAAATTTTCAGACAAGAAGACCTTAGCATTGTTTCTTTCGCCAAGTTGACCCAATATTCTCCATTCAGAGGTCTGGGCTTGTGAAGAGTAAGTGGAAGACTGCTTCATTAGTTTTTTGTGAACAATTTAGTTGATTATAATTGAGACCCATCTTCGCATGAATTTAAACACGTTTCCAATACCTCTAACAGCAAATTATGTTCCTTTCACTGAAAGGTTTTAGTTAAAAAAATAAAGTTCCAAATTTACTGATTGAAAACTGAATTAAGCTGCTGAAACAATCACTCTTTAAACAACTTCTTGAATAGACTCCTGTTTTTTTTTTTCAGTTTTCAGTTTCATTTGAAGAAGGAAAACATCAAATCTCATTGATATTGGCTACTAACACGTCATAGATTCCTCGCTGGTCTGCTAGGAATGTATGCTAACCGAAAAGAACTTCAATCTTCAATTTCGTTATTGAGAGTGTGTGTGCGTGTCAAAAACTTCATCAGTAAAAATTAAATTTTCATACTTTAAAATGCTTATCAATGCTTGCTCTAATGATAGAATTAACCCAAATTAGAACCTGACTTTCTGAAAATAGGCTCATCTCCCGCAATTTGCAGCAGCTTTGTAGAGTCATCCTAGATGCCTGTTATCATTATGGTTTTAGTGCCTTTCTTTGATTATTTCGGCATAAATAAGAAATAGACGAAGATTGAGAATTTTAAGAACAACTTCTTTTCGTTAAATTAACTGAAAGTGAACTGAACCAAATTTTTAACTGGTGTTTGAGATAACTGCAGTTATTTAGAAGAACAATTCAAAATTGATACTCCAAGATGCATCAAGAACCCAGATTTTTTACTGTTGTGATCTGGTACTCGAGAATCAGCAGTGAATTCTCAACCTCTAACTGCAATAATTTGTATATCGTAGAATTATCAATGTTTCAGAAGTATAAAGCGAGCTGTAGTCTTTACTTCTAAAAGGGCTTCGCTAGGGCTCCATGTAAACACAGATAGGTTAGATCATCTAAAATTGCGCCTCCTTTGTGTAAAAGATTAACTGCGGAATCATTCGAATCCAAAAGAAAGTATTAGATAGTTCTCAGATGTATTTCATATGATTGGCGGCTTCACGAGATAATTTTCTGGGATCGCCTTTTACTAGTCTTCTTGTCTAAAAAAATCAAGCAAAATACCCAGTTTTCTTTGACGATTTTTTGTCCATTTGCAAGCGAAATCTTCCATTTAAGGAAAACAATATCGGAAATTCTCAAATTCCCAGTAATTTTCATGGAATCATGGCTAATAACATCACTCCTAAATGTGGAAGCGAGCTCATTTCGTAATTTAATAGAAAAGCATTTGCTAGCAAATGTCAAAGATAGCTCTTGAAATATAATCACTAATCAGAGCAGCATATAGAAGGAAAAAATTACAGATTGAAAACTTAGATGCGTAAGATCTATCAAACGCGAGGGTTAGATGTATAAAACTATTAAGGAAAAGTCACCGCCTTTCTAAATTTTATGGAGATCAATCGTACCGCCTTGTTTGGGCTTTGAGACAACTCCGATATCAGAGCTCGACCGAGCATGGTGTACCCCCGGATGGAGCATTGCTCTCCCAAAGTTCACTGGTTTCGGCAGTTTAGTTAGTCTCTCTTCATCAAAAAAGTTGGGATTCGTTGTATTGATATACATACTAGCCAAAGCAGCGTCACTCAACAGTGCATTTTCCGCTTTTTCAGACATTTTGTACCTCACTTCGAGTAGCTTCCCTTGAGCATTCTGTGGAGGATATTTTTGAGATCTCAAAGGACTCTCTTGAGTAATGGTCTGTTTGCTTGGACCCTTTTGATGAGAAAAAGGTGACAAATTCGGAGAAGTGTTGTTCCTATTCTCCCTGTCTGCTATATTCTGTCTATTTTTTTGGGGAGATAATTTAACAGAGGTTGGATCAGTTATGATGCGGTTTATCAAGGCACCGTCAGTTAACACAGAAGTTCGCTTCGGGATATCATCAAAAATCGATTTTCTGGCTTTGGGTATGCCAGTTTCAAAAGGATCGATAAGCTCAGAGGCTTTTGGTTGATTTTGAATTGAATTTTCTTGGACTCTTTCAGCTTGGCTTAATTTTCGAGAGAGCGGAAGCTTCAATTTTTCAGGGAGAGTTGCATCTTTAAATTTTTTCTGAATCGGTGTAAGTTGTTCATAGTTTAAGAAATCCATAGAATCGTCGCTTACAAATCGGTTTCGACCTTGTTGCTTATCTGGGGTCAGAGACATTCCACCTGACTGATGTTCGAAAGGTCTTTTGCTACCTCTCATAACTCCAACTTCAATTTTTTTGGAAGTCACATTATCTTGCATCGGAGACAAAGGCTTATTTTCGCTGGCATTGGGAACTCTGCTATCTCTGCGGACATTACCATAGAGTTCTCTGCCAGGCCCTGGAGAGATAGCTCTTGACTCTCCCCTAGTTTGAGGAGAGATTTTGGGATCCTCGCTTGGTTTTTTCGCTGAACCCAAAGATCTTTGAGTTGCTTTGTTTGACTCTATAGGTGCTTTTCCAAAAGTCTCTCTCCCAGGATAAAATTCATTTCCGCTCTCAAGGAAAGCAGCAGTTTCCTCAGGGACATTTCTTCGTCTTGACGCATCTGCTGTGGGTTTTTGAGCACCAGACTTTTCTGGAACTTTCTCATTGCTGAATGTGTACTGTGGATCATAAGCTTTGGAGGATTCTGGCCTTGGATTCAGGTTTCCTTTAGTACTGCTTTGATTGGTTTCTGGTTTCGTAGAAGCAGACTGCGTGTTTTTCTCAAGAATTCTATTGGTTGAGTTCTCATTAATTCCGCTTCCTTTCTGGTTGAATTTCATGAATGAGTCCATTCCGTCAGCAATTTTATCAGAATCTGCAGCTTTTTGTTGAGAACCTCTTCTGCTTCCTTTGAACTGATCCATCACTTTAGTGTCATAGTCTTTCTTAAAGGGAATATCATTTTCTTCTTCTTGTAGAGGATCTTCTTGGATATATATCATTGGTTTAGTAATAAAACCTCCTGTTCGGCGATCCTGATTCGAAGGTGTCGCTGCTGCTGAGAACGGCTTTGTTCTATCCAACCCTTCGCCATCAGCGACAAACACGGGGATGCTGGATTGACTTGTATTGGACAAGGATCTGTCTCTCGGTTTCTGAGTCCCAAGCGCTGGATTGTAAGCAGTCTCACTGCTGCCCTCGGACACTCCTTTTGAAACAAAAGTAGTTTGACTGCCTTGTCTAGCCGTCGTCGGCTCTTGACCTGCTAGAGCCATTTGTATCTCAGACCATGTCGTATAAATTCTCTCGTTCAACATTTTCTGAAGCGCATGCTGCGAGTCAGTACCCTTCAGCGGGGAGCTCTGCGTTAGCCTTAATGAACTTCGCGGCCTTTCAGGTGAACTCTTATTTGGGTCATTACCAAGCACAGTGTCGGAATTGTTGCTTTCGATCAGTTTGAACTGATCCTTCACCCCTGCAAGCTTTTCGTTCCATTTATCAGTGATCACATCCTGAAACTTGACGTGTTTTTTCCCTGATTCAATCTCATGCTTCAGGAAGTCTCCTTTAATGTACTGAGTATCTAATACCGGTCTCACGCCTAATTCATCCTTGGATGGTCGATAGAACTCGCTTGGCCGTTCATGGGTAGAAAGTCTCTCAACCGGTATTGGCACGCTGCCCCTTCTCTCGATAGATGCTCTTTCATACAGCGGGTCCAGCTCTCTTTTCACATGTTCTCTCTTGCTGAGCAAGGTAAAATCCTCTATAGAAGGAGTACTCTGGTTTTCTGGTGTTTTCTCAAGGAGATGGTCAAGGTAGCCTCGCATAGTATATTCTCTATAGTTATAAGGCTTATGGTATTTATTAATAGGGATATGTTCGAGAGGGTAAGTGAGCTGCACTTCTCCAGGAACGGGCCGCTTTGTAGGTATTTCATCATCAAGCGCTTGGTCAGTGAGCTGAATTTGAGAAATCTGGTCAGGTAATTGGTTTATGTTGAACGATGAAGCGCGTTTTCGAGAGAGTCCCTCCTCGTTTTTGGAAGAACCCCGACTGTGATAGATCCTCTTTTGATCTTTTGATTGCAGATCGCTAGATTCTTTCTGTGAGAGTATTTCCTCTTCAGTTTCCCTCTGAATGAATCTTTCTGGTGTTGCTTTTCGCTCATTAACCTGAGATATTAACTCTTCGAACAAAGATTTCTCACTTGGAGTCGCTTTGACGAAGAATTCCGTTTTAGCGTTTCCTTTAGCAGGAGGGTTAGTAACTGTTTGCTTTTTGTTGTCTACAGCAGAGACTGGTTCCGGCCGGCCTGGTGATGGCTCTTCAATCTTGTTTTTCCGAGAGATTAGTACTGGTACTGGTTCTTTAGGAGATGGCTTATCCAAAGATTTCTCTGAGGTAGTTTTCATGAATTGTACTGGATCAAAATGAAGGACTTCTACTGGTTTCTGCTTTTCTAAATTGAATTCAATCGTATCGCTTGGCAAAGTCTGCTTTCGAGGAGGTGTGATTTGTTTTGTTTGTTCTACAATCGGTTTTTGGATGGAAATTTTCTCAGTTTGTAGTGCTTCAGAGATGAACGTGGGAGTAGTGTCCTCTGGTGGCAATTCTGGTTTTTTCTGTCTACCAGCAGTGTCATTCATTGCATTGGTTGGAACCTTTCGTAGAGACTTTTTTTTGACTGAGACGTTTAACGCCGACGTCGCATCCTTCCGAAGGGTAACTATGGAATTATTGATCGATTCGGCTATATATGTGTTGTATGGAGTATGCTTAAGCATTAACTCTTCAATAGGGTGCTCTTTAACCCTTCTATGTGGATGAAGAAACCCTCTGTCAATTTGAGCCGGCTGGCTTTTGTTTGTATCCGAGTTCTCAAATTTCTGTGGATTTTCCTCTTTCTGCGGACTCTCCTCTTCATCAAAGATTATCTCTTTAGAGATGTTGCGTTTTCTCTCTTTCAGCGGCAATTTTCTCGGCTGATTATTCTGAGATGTCTGATTTTGAAGTCCTACTCGCTCCTTTTCAGCCCGCTCAGCCATTTCTTGCTTCAGATCAAGTTCGTTAATTGAAGAAACGCGCTTATCTTCTGATTGGGCCGCCGAATCAACCGGTCCGCTCTTTTTGAGAGGAGACTTGGCTGATGAAACAAAAGCAATAGGCATGGGCAACTTGATAGGTTGATCGTCCTCCTTTTTCTGAGAAACAAGAAGTTGAGCATCTCCCAATAACTCCTTTACGAAATCTGAATGTAAATTGTCCTTAGAGTTTCTCGGTGCTCTGAGGTCTGGTTGCTCGCGCGGCTCCTTCGAGCCTTCCTCCTCATCTCCTATATATACGTTGCTTAATTCATCTTTAGGTTTTTGTCCTCTATTTTTCAATTTTAAAGGATCATTCTCTTGAGGTTTCGTCTCTGATCTAGAGATCTTCTGAGTGTCTTCGATTTCATCCCCTTCTTCTTTTTGGGACTGCTTACAGCTACTTTGCTGTTGTTTCGACTTCAAAATCTGGCTCAGTTCTTGTGAAGCTCTGCGACTCACTTGCTTGGACTCCTTAACATCGGAAATGCTGGTATCTGGTTGGTTATTTTGAGTGGTAACATTTCCTTTCTGCCCAATTCGATTGAGGATTTCTGCTAAACGCTGCTCATCGGATTTCTCATGAGGTTGCTCTTGAAGAAATGGGGGAAGCTCAGCTAAAATGGGTTTTGATTGGTTCTCTGAGTCTCTCCTATTGCGATTTGGAGTACCTGCTATACTCGGAGTCTTTGATCTTTGAACGTCTTTGTCAGAGTTGCTTAGTTTAGAAGCACGTCTATGCTCAGCGACTTGATCGTAGATATCTTCATCCTTGCTAACTAAGATCTGTTGCTTTGGCGTTGGAATTTTCGGATTGCTTTGCTTTGAAATACTCTTCCGAGCTGCTACTTGGCTGTAGATATCTTCGTCTTGATCAAGCGCAATCGGCTGTTTGGAAGTAGAAATTTCAGACTTTCGCGTTCGCTGGTTTAGAGAATTATCAGTCGGGAAAATATCTTGATATGGGTTAGAATCTGGATGAATGGTTGTTTTGAGATCTTTAGAAGTCTCGATAAGTTCTCGCGCTGGGTGCTTGGTAGGTTGATCAGTTCCCTGGAGAAAGTTTTTGCTTTGGTTAGTCTTCGGGGTATTGCTTTTACTGCCTTGGACTCCGCTTTCATTCTGAAAAATTTCCATAGCTCTTGCAAGACTGGAGTTCGAGTCCTTTCCAAGCTTTGGTTTGTGCACAAGCTCTCCCCTTTCAAGCACATCTGACTTTTTTGGAGTAAGTTGCTGCTGCCGAGGACCAGTTTCATTTTTCTCCAGGACTTGAGACGACGCCAGGACAGATCTTCCCTGAGGCTTGTTTTCAAGGGAAAATTGCTCTGAACCTCTTCTGTTAGCGAGAGATTCTTCGAGGAATGCAGCTTCGCCTCCTTTCCGCACATTGAAGACAATATTATCACGGTCTGAAGGATCCACTGCAAGCTGCCCGTATTTACTGGAGTAGTATTCTGGCAATCGTATTACCGCCTCCAGAATGTACCTATCATCAGCTTCTAAGCTCACGACCTTATTCGGAGTGATAAACATTTTTGAGTTTGGGTTTGCACGATGATTGTCTCCTTTTAGTTTGCCTGTTAGAAAAAAAAAGTTAGAAGCAATTCATCAAGAATATTAATCATACTCATTAGTTCTAAAGGATAGCTTTTGCCCTCTTGCAGGACTTTCGTACATTTTCCGTTTTTAAACTCACCGAAAAACCATCGATTGGTGCTAACCTGGTAATATATACCTAAAGATATCAACATAAAGACGATAAGTATGTCAAATTAGTACCTTTTCCATGGTATTTTTGTTTCAAGAACCCTCCATCATAGATATCTCCGTTAATCAAGAATACTCTGCCGATGCCCACAAGCTCCCCTTTCTAAGAAAAATCACTTAAACGGTCTTCTAATCATTCTCAAATACCCAAAAGAATCCACGTCGACTTATTTTGAGCCCCTCGCAGGCTATCCCTAGCCCGTTTAGTTTCCCTTCTGAAAAGAGGCCATGCTCCCAACTATGAACCCCTTGCTTGAAGAAATGTATTCCTGTCTCTTGAGGAGCCTAATTACATTTATATATCAAAGTTCCAAAATTAATTGCTACCTGTTTAGTGGTTGGATTTCGCAGAGTCTGCATCGTCGAAAAGCCCATCGACTCTGAGGGAAAAAAACCATTGAAAAATTACAATATTAGCAATTCTTACGAAATGGTGGATCGCCCTTCCCTTCTTTAATGTCTCTGACCAACCGGCTATGTTCATATTCGCAGAAGATCCATCGATCGTTTGATTTGAAATATTTCACGCACTTCCCTTCAAGGTTTCCTTCCTTCCAGACTCCAAAAACATAGTCTCCATCTGGGAAATGAAAGAGCGCAAGTCCGGTGACTTTGTTATTCTCAAAGCTTCCCTGCACAAACCCTCCCAATGGAAAATAGAAAATCCCTTCACCGGTCATTGTTCCTTGCTGCCATTCCCCTGTGGCAATATTACTATGCGATTATCATAGTAGTATGAGTACCTATATACATTTCGCCTGTGTCCCAATAGTACACTCCAAGGCCATGGCGAACAGAGGATTGGATTAAATCTCCTTGGTAGTATCCGTTCTCAAATTCGATTACAGGGTAACCTGCCAGAAACGTAAATCGGGAGGAGGGTTGGAGCATTTACCTGTTAATGTTTGCTCGAAGCTGTTTTTCAATGGTTCCATGATAAAAATGCTCTGATCTTTGCAAACAATATTTTTTATTTAACTAACAGCTATTTTGTTTAATAAAAGACTTTGTGTAGCGCTTTAATAAATTCTTTGATTTGTTAAGTCCCTCTTTGAGAAAAAATTGGAGCATCGTATCTGTATGCTTCGTTTCCTAATAGAGAAAGTAGGGCTATTAAGAATGTTATGGTTTGCTACAAAGTTCATGTACTACGATAGACAGTTAGTGAGCTCTCTCATTTCATCGATTAGCTCGTTGTCAAATCTATGGGCTAGATAGGATTCTCACTTATCAATCATATGAAGTGGATTCTATACGAGCTTTTTATTCCTCATTTACTCTTTTAAAACTGTATAAACTTCTAATTCATCAAGTTTAAATTCAGGAGTTCCTGTGAATGAAGTGCGCCCATTTTTCAGGGTTTCATAGCACGTATCAACTTGAGCTTTGTTGGTATCCCCCGAATTTCTTTGATCTAGAAGTACCAAGTCCGGGTAGCGGCCAAAGTTAGGTCCACAATCTTTATTGGCAAAAATGGCTTTTGATGGGTCCTTCAAGGCAAGCTTTTCCTTCGTTGTTAGCGAGAAAAGGAAAGCATCTTTGACATTTTTATATCCAGAATCACTCCAATCGATGTATACCCTCCAAATCTCACTCCAGTTGAACTTTCTGCGATTACGAGCAGTGGCTGCTGCGAGTCATATTTTTCGTGGAACATGCTAGCCTTGAATCCATCTCTTGTAGCTCTGAATAACAGCTTACACTTGAAGTGCTTTGTCGCACCGGGAATCCATTCCTGCAATAATTTCACTTGAGAGATATCATTCACAATTCTCGAATCCAACGAAGTGGACCCAAGGCTAAGCTTACAATTCGATCCCTAATTCTTGAACCGATTGTGCTTAACACTTGACGCAACTCGCCATTTAGTGTAGGGAAGATATCCTTCTCGAATAGCTTCGCGGTTGGTCGAGCAGCGATAACTCGAGCGAGGTCCTGAGCGAGGCAGTTGATCCTATCTTCGAGAAATTTCGAAGCTCCATCTGATAATAAAGAATCAAATGCTCTTTTTTCTTGGATTTCAGATTCATAAGAACCCAGCAATTTTTCCAATTCTGAGGTACTGCTAAGACTATTAATATTCTGTATCAATGAATCAGAGCTAGGGATCTCTGATTTCCTATTTCCTTTGGCTCTTTCGAGAGTTGAGCTTAGTAATTGGAAATTAAGACTCAGATTGATAACTTGATCATCAAGTTCCTTTAGGAGAAGGTTCATTTTTTCATCTATTATTTCGAGATAGTTTGCCTTGAGTTTGTCGAAGAATTTCACAACTCTCTTTTTTTCTTCAGTAATATGAGCCTTTAAATCATCCAGAGTAGATGACTCTTTGCTAAGGATTTCTTGAAGAGAATCAGAGAGGTTTGTGAGCTTGACATCAGGACCTTTTGCTTGCAAGACTTCCCGATACTCTTCGAGGAATTTTTTCCAAAAGTGTCTAAGTTATCAGCTTTTGCGTTCTGTAAGGCGAGAATGCAATCTATACAGAGCAAGGACAAATTTTGAGGCTCATCTCTCCAAATCTTCCTCACAGGTTCTGTTGGATGAACTCGGCAAGGAAATAGCTTCACTCCTTTCACACTTTCCATATGCACAGATATTATTTAAGTTTTCTGATCTTGTTTTATTTAAATTAATGAACTTAAGCAAATTGAGGTTCATCTAATGGGTGACTATGAAGGTCCCAGTTCTATTTTTATGTGAGCTTATCTGAAGCCAATTCAATATCATAGTTTCTATAAATAAAAATCAAGAGGACTGATCTGTTCAGGCATCAAAGAACATGTGTCCTTTGTTACAGATGTCGTTTGGCCTTCCTTTGGATAATTTTCTTGTTTTAATCACAACTTTCGAAGCAATAGCTTGTGGTCTCTGAGAGTAACGGTTGAAATATTTTTCTTTCCAGAAAAATAAAGTTCAAAAAGTCTGGAATAAAAAGAAGAATCACACTTTTTTCCGCTTCATTTTCATTATCTTCAAGCGTTTAAGAATGGCTCCTCTCTCTCTTTCCGAAATCTGCTTGACTATACAACTTCCAACAACGAGAAAGCGAACAAGTATTTGACTTTTAACAATTACATCCTTCTAAACCTCTGAAAGTCCTTGAAGACAGCTGGCTCTCCGAATTGAACTATTGATTTAGCTGTAAAATTGGTAACTCAAAAGAAATATACCGGTATATCAAACACGGATTTTTATGACCACGAATAAAACAGCTCATAACACCTCTTAACTTGCTTTGCTGTGGCAGCAGCCAAGTGATTTCATATAATTATTCTTTAGCAGCATTACCGTTTTCGAAAAGGTTCCGGATTTCTCAAATTAAGAATGAATATTGGCACTCTGAAAAGTTCAAACATAAATAATTGCTAGTTATTACGGTACTCCTTTTGCAAAATAAGGATAATATAAGAAGAAACCAATTCTTATGCTTCATAACTGAATGAGCAATGAAACCGAGGCAAGTTAAGCTTAACCATGACGGACCTCTCCTTGCAAATCAATCAGAACGTGATAATACCTGCCTTGCATTGTTTTGAATTATCGTGATGCAATCTTAAGGACTTTCGTTGGGTGGCAGCTTTTAATTCCTCAACTGCTCCCAAAAACCAAAATAAGCTATTGTAAATCATCCAAATCAGTGGTAAAACCTCTGAAAAAAGGTCTCTAAGGTGAACAGGCTTAGAGTATTAGACTACTCCGAATTTCAAGTCTAGCAATCAAGCGACGAAAAAGCTAATTCGGTGAGTCTCCTCTGATGGAGGGTAGGAGCCTCAACTAATACATCATCATTTAGAAATCCGATGAAATTCCTACTTTTTCTTTTTGTTCATATCGATCAACATTTCGATCGAGATTTAATTCGAAAGTAAATGAGATCACTGGTTTGCTCACAAATTTAGATTTCGGGAGACTCAACGCTCTGCTCATTTAAAAAAATTTATCTGAGATTCGAGTTTAAAACTTCTATCAAAGCCTCTTGCCGCAAAAGTATTTAGGGAAAGCAATTGCCGTCATTCCAAGATCTAACTACAATGAGTAACGGACCAGTTCATGGCTTTCTTATCGAAAATAGCAAACTTTTTCTGCATTACTCAAACTCAGCGACCTAGCTGCTCCTTGGAGAGGCTACCCACTGCTTTATGAGTAGACCTTAAGCTAATGAGAAGACTAATATTCATTTCAAATCACTCTGACGACTTTCCCATTTGATATAAACAATCAAAGTTAGAAATTCTCAGAACGATCAAGATCACTGAAAAATATTTTAGAATAATGAAAAACGTTCGAGCCAAATGGATCGAAAAAATTTTTAATAACTGAAATTCAGAATTTTTTTGATAAGCTCAGGATAATGCCAATGCAATTATAAGAATTTCAATTCAGGTGGCTGATAATTAATATTGAAAAAAACTCTCAAAAACATTTTTTCAAATATTTGCTATCTCATTGAAAATGGGCTGCTCAGCTAGTAGTATAGATAATAAAGTGGTTCCGACCCAGGTGGTTTCCAGTTACAGTCACGACCGGAAGTTCAGCGGACTGTCGGAATCGAATTCGAGAATGCGTTTTCCTTCGTTGTCTAACTATGATACATTACCCACTCTTACGACCGAACCGAGTCTTCCAAGAAACAAATCAGAAACACAGGAAATCGCCACCTATGATCTCGAGCCTCCGTCAATCTTATACTCAGTCGATCTTGCTGCCAGCAAGATCATGACATACAATATCGACACGAAGAAACGCTTGGTCAATGACCTCTCGAAAGCTGCTCTATTGTCTACCAATCCACGCTACATACCTCTGAATCCAATGAAAGAGGAAGTTTTTGATCATATGTTTGGCGCTCCATCTATTCTCGCTTCGGAGAAATATCTCCATTTTATTGGAGAGAAGCACTTCGCGTATGAAATTAAACAAAATCTCTTTTCGTACAGGAGCGCTCGAACTTATACTGAGGTTAAAAATTCGTCACTTTGTAAACTCAGAGATGAAATATTTGCCATCTCTGGAGAAGAAGGAAATGGTTACAGCGTCAAATGTGAGAAGTATAACATCACGCAAAATGTTTGGACACAAATTGCATCCCTTCCCAAGCCGTATTTTAAAGGGTCTACTTGTGGGTTTATTGATAGCGATGGAGCTGCGAAGATCATCATCGCTGGTGGTCTCAGCGCAAAAGACTCCAGTTCACCGAATCAAGCGATCGCGATATATGACGTCGCATCTGATACTTGGACTGAATCGAAGTTTACATGGAAATTGACCTTCTCGATAGATCCTCAGGTTCCGTCTCTACCTTTAATAAACTGCAAAATAAATAAATTTTGCTTGGCGAGTCTTCGAGAAGATAAAATTCAAATGAATTTCATTGACTTGAAGACAGGGAAATCCAACTCCAAAACCAAACCTTACCCACGCGAAACCCTTGAACATCCATCAATTGAATCGTCTTGTATCTCTGATGGGTCGTTATGTCTCGTTATTTCAGAGAAGGATGGACCAATTCCTTTGGATAATGAGCTTCCTTGCAAGCAAAAGCCTTCGATCATGTTCGATGTATCTCTATAAATCATTTTACTGTTCTAGAGTAAATCCGTTGGCGTTTTAGTTATTTAATAAGAGTCGCCACACTTATATAAGAAAATAGGATTGACCCGTTTTTTCAGAAGAACCTGTTTGTGTGTGAAAGCAAAAAGCAGAGAGTCTGCGCTCTTTTCATTATGAGTACTGAAATTTATATAAAATTTTTGTATTTCTATAATTTATGATCCTTGAGACTTCTCGGCGCGATAAACTATTAAAACAAATTTAATCAACATTGTTCTCTTCAAGGATACATTGCCTGAAAGAAAGTATCTTAAATAAAGAAATGGAATGATTAGAGTTATTGTTTTAAAACATATATTAAACTTTTCAGATACCAAATAATTTAGATCCTAAGAGCAGTCAGCCCTTCTTCATTCGCTCATAAATTGACGAGAACCGAGGCAGTTTTGTTTTGGAGATGAATTCCTTTGATTTTACTGTATGAATTGTATAGGCACTTGAAATGAAATTCCTATATACTACGAAGTAAGAGAGATCCAACAAGAAGGTGTCAAAATTTTTTTAAGCCAAGTCTTTAGGATAATATTTCACCAGAATTTGTTTTCTTCTTTCACTCTTACTTCTTTGTTGATTTTGGTTGTTGTTTGGCGCCATTTTTCGGACTTGCTGACTGAAAAGTTGCTAACATTGATATCTTCACTTATTGAATATTAGAAGTATTGAACTTCAACAAGTACGCATTTTTCCATCAGTTTGAGAGTACTAGCTGATAGTGGACACAAATCCGTAATTTACCTTCCTCGAGACTGCTCTCCATTCGACTGGGCTTCGAACCTCTCTGAAGGAAGTCAATAATATAGCTGTCAAGAGGCTTAGAAATTTTGGGTTTATCACGCCGCCATCTAATCCATCATTCTCAATTTTTTATGTATCCTTGAGTAGCAGCAAGGCCACAGCAAAATCTATCATCAGAATGTAGAAACTCATCGCAGAAGCTTCCTTTGGGATCAAGATATTAATCTTTTTTCAAAATGCATATAGCCTGTACAACCTGAGGTCTTCATTAAGATAGAACGAGGCGCTTTGCCATTTCAAAGAGGAATTGTCTTAGCAGAGAGACCTCACTTTCTTTGTCTCTAGTGCTCAGAGAACTAGATTTCAATTCAATTCTACCCGTGTGCCGTATGTAGCAACTATTCCAAGGACGTCGAGAATAAAATCAAAGAAGAAAAAGATCTTCGTGTATTTGAGAAACTTATTTACAAGTTCCATTTCGTTCTGCAACTTTGCCCTTTCTTTTTCCTTCTTTTTTCGAACGACCTTCTACTATCTTTAATTGGAAAATGAAGTAAAACGAGCTTCTTATGTGCAAACAAACAGAGAACAGTAAACATTTCAAATTATTATCAGAGCGTTATGATCAAATATCGTTTATTGTTATTAAAAATTGATGTCTTAGCGATAACTTGGGAATAATTACTGCCCACTAGATTGAACATTAATTGATTTGAAGCTTTTTCGCTCAATATTATTTCAAAAAAAAAAACATGCAAAATTTTCCATGGCCTATTTTGACTTGATGAAATTTGAGAGAGCTACTCGGTATGGGTTTTGCACGAGATAAAACTCTCTTGGGATAATGGACAAACTCACTAGATGCATTTATGCATAAATATGTTGTTAAGAATAATGGGACATTTTTTGTGAGAATATAAGGACATGATATAGTTCATCGCCTCAGTTTCCATTTGAATGCAGTAACCGACTCTCGTATTCGCTACTTCAGCTAGAAAGTGCCTTAGTATTCTCTAAAGATTGTGAGACAGTCTCAGGGTCGTTGTCGATCTTGCTTCTTATGTGCGAATTCAATTCAAAAGCTATTCATATGAAAACCCTCTAATCTCCTTCAGAGTTTATGTGACTGCTGGCTCTTTCCTAGCGCCTCAACAAAATATGCATCAAAGTGGCCAAAGCTCTGCCTGCAATTTTTGGCAGGAGAAACAGAAGAAATTTGTCATAACTATCGGCGGCTCTCGAAGATCGCGTTCTTGCAGAGGGGGATTAGCAAACATTTTTGATTGTTGCAGGTATTATTGTGGATATGATTTATTCATGATAATAGAAGATATTCCATTTGACCAATAAAGGTTTCTGATCTAAGTACGATCACTGATTTTACAATTGGGCAAGGGAAAAAAGATATCTTAAATAAGTTCTACAAGCTTCAGCAAATTCTTTTCCGAGCAGTCCTCAGGAATTGAGAGAGATGAGACTAAACAATAAGCAACAATCAATGATATTATGAACTGAACAGGAACCTTGAAGAATTTGCAAAGCTTAATATGCAAATTTCTCCACGGGAATTTTTCTAGCTCAGGTACTACTAAATTGAAGACTCAGCTATTATAATCATAAGATACGAACGAGGTATTAACATAATTCGATTATTCTCTTCTCACGTACTTTTGCAATCTTTTTATCAAGCTTATGGCTCGAAGATAAGAAATTAATAGATGTCAGAAAAACGCGAACAGGAGAGACTTATTATCACAATTTATCCCATTAAACCTCCAAGCAGCTGCAGACCTCGCTAATGCAATCTCGTTTGTATGTTACAAAGATTCGAATTTTGAATGCTTAGTAATTATTTGATTTTTTTGAGTACCTTGCAATATTTCAAACGCATCATCCACTCAATCAAGTGGATGCCTTCATAAACATGCTTTAACTAAGTTCCGAAGACCATAATTCATATGAATTCCAACACAAGGAAGAATCTACTCTGAGATACCTGAAGCGGAGCTTCCTTCTTGCATTCTAATTTCGAAGCCACTACTGTGTCTAAAAAACACCTTTCAGAAGATTTGTCTAAGGGGGTGCTAGAAAAAGAGCTTTAAATAGCATATGTTCTTCAGAAATTAAATTCAAATTATAACCTTTCTTAATATTTTTTTTCAGTAATTTCATAGTACCAAAACTCCGGGTCAAATTGGAACAATTAATGAATTTTGGTTCCTATAACCAATTTTAGTATTATTAGCCTCAAAACATACCAATTTAATTCTCAGATCAATTATTAAACCCCAAGTCTTCTCTCAAATGAACAAATCATATCCCGAAAACAAAAACCTCCAAGATAAGCCTCCGTTCGTTACAAGGGACCTAACAACGAACTAACTTTTGAACAGGCCTCATCATGGAACTAATAACACAACAATTTTCAACAATAAAAAGAACGTATAGCCCAGATAACGTGATTTCAACTGTGGCCGTTTTATCGTCAGCAGTCGGCAAAAATTCCGATAGGTTCCCCTTAGTTAATGATATAATTTCCTTTTATCAAGATAATCAATTGGAAATAGAAGCTTTTACTTCGCGATTTTAGAAATTTAAATCTCAGAATTACTGGTTTTAGAACGAGTCTTAAATAAGATATATCATTATCCGAATTATCAATATTCTAATAAGATCAAGCCTGATCGCAAAAATTCTTTTAATCTGAGTTTAAAAGAACTTGCTCACCTAAATCGAATCGACTCAAGATTAATAATTCAAAAAATCAGAGAAAAAATTTTTACCAAAGATTTACTAATTGCATTCATATATGGGTTGCACAGTCAGTCATCATTCTCATCGGGTGGTCCCTACCCACCCAGTCTCCGCTGATGGTCCCGAACGAAAATTAAGTGGAACTCCAAAAATCCAATCAAGGACATCTTTCCCTTCGCTTTCGAACTGCGACTCTCCGAGCACTTTTGCAAGCGAATTAAGTGTCTCCCGAATCAAATCAGAGACGCAGACCTCTATTCAAAGCTTCGAGGCCCCTCCAATCTTGTATTCAGTGGACTTGGCTGCGAACAAAGTAACGTCTTGCAATCTCGACACAAAGAAGCGTGTGATCAATGACCTCTCAAGAGCAGCACTGCATTCAAGCAAACCAAGCTTCATACCGCTAAACCCAATGCAAGAGGAAGTTTTCGATCACCTTGTGGGCGCCTCGACCATTCTGATTTCAGAGAATTGTCTCTATTTCGTTGGGCAGAAGCATTTCGCGTATGATTTCAAACAGAATCTATTCTCATATAAGGGGAACAGATCCCACACAGAAGTGAAGAACTCAACACTTTGCAGGGTTGGAAATGAAATATTTGCTTTTTCAGGAGAAGATACCAACGGATATAGTGTCAAATGCGAAAAATATAACATGGCCCAAAATGTTTGGACACCAATCGCATCTCTTAGCAAGCCTTATTACAAAGGTTCCGCTTGCATGTTTACTGACAGTGATGGATCTACGAAGATCGTCCTGGCGGGTGGGCTCAGTCAAAAAGGCTCCATTGCACCGAACCAAACAATAGCCATTTATGACCTCGCATCCGACACTTGGGTTGAATCCAAGTTTACGTGGAAGTTGCCGATCTTCTTTGATCCTCTCATTCCACCATTTCCTTTGATCGACTGCAAGCTCTACAAGTTTTGCTTAGTAAGCGTTCAAGATGATAAAATCCACATGAACTTCATCAGCTTGAAGACTGGGAAAACGAGTTCTAAGATAAAACCGTATCCAAAAGAAAACATTCAGCGTCCAGTTCTCGAGTCGATTTGCATGATCGAAGGAACGCTTTGTCTAATGATTTCAGAGAAAGATAGACCGGATCTTCAGAATATTGGGATCTCATTCACACCAAAGCCTTCGCTCATGTTCGCGACGTTAATTTAACGCGGTTGCTATAACTACAGTAGTCAGGTGATATTCTGGGTGTTTAATAAGCCCTGGTATAAACCTTGATAGAGTAACTTTTTTTGATCTGAAAATTAAGGAATAAATGTATCAAAGTTTACCTTTTTTTTTTTTGCTTTTGATTTTGAGCACAAATAACTTATCAAACTATTTTATTTCATAAATTTATGAACTCTGAGCCTTTATCTCAGGGGCTAATATTGTATTGGAAATTCATTTCTAATTTTGCTCAACTACGCTCTATAGTCCAACAAATTGAAAGACTCTTTAACATAAGTTGTAGAATTTGGAATTCTTCGACAGAGGCTTAATGAAATCATCAAAGGCGCGAAAAACAACTCGAAAACGAAAAGAAGATTAAATTTTAGATAAACTATCTTGTAATTTTCAGGTTCTGAAGTTAATTTAAAGGGCTTTCATTTTCAGGGTGGCATTTGTGATTAAATAGCGAAGAAATTAACTAACTTTTTTATCTGAGCCCTGGAATTCAATTTAGCATTATATTCGGTCGAATTTCTCGTTATCTTACTTATTATGAAATACTACATAATAATCAAAGTGAAGGCTTGAGCACCTTCTCTCTGGCCTTGTAGTGTTCCGCGTGTCTTTTCGCCGTATTCAGGAACTTGAAATAACCAACTGCAAACTCAACGTTTCCAGCTTTGTCGACAACTTGCTCTGGGAACGCGATTCCCATACCATACAAACCTCCCAACGGTTCCAATTTCCCATCTTTCACAATTCCTAACTTACCAGCTTTGACATCATATTGAATTTCATTATCCTTGAATTCAATCTTTTTGCCGCTTTGATCAGTAATGGAAATCTGAGGAACTGGATCTCGTTCGTACCCGACCGCATAGATGATCTTTGTGCATTGAGGGAGAATTTCCTCATAGAGGGCTTGGTTATCATCTGGAATGTAATGACGCTTCAAGTTAGGAACTTGGTCGGTTTCAAACTTTTCTTTCGCCCATTTCGCAGCAAGGCCTTTGAGACCAGTGTTGTCATACAAGATCCAATCCTCATAGAATACTGCGTATTTAAGAGGGTGTCTGTAGAACACATGAATCATCTTTGGCTTTTTCTCCATTTGGTCGAGATTCAACAGAACAACCATTGCTGAATGGCTTGCTCCGATGATCGCAACGGTATCCTCCTCGCCAATTTCTTCAGCTAACTTGTATTTATCCAAAGCAACGTCCAAATCAATGGTTTTTGGCTCTTTTGTGAGCTTCTTCTTTACGATTTTGCTAATATGAGGCTGGATAGGGTGCCCGCCTGTTGCCAAGACCACTTTCTCGACGTTTAATTGGCTTGAGTCGCTTTTTAGTCCCACTTGCCAGACATCTTCATTCGGGCCCTGTGGAACTCGATTAAGACTAGTCACGTCGTCTTTAACCATGACCACTTTATCTTGGTATTTAGTATTCAAGTGATAAGTAAGTCGATTGAGCATGGTAAGAGCTTTTTGAAGCTGGCATGTTTCTTCAGGAGGAACATCTTTGAGGGATTCGAGAGGATTTGGGTCCATCTCAACGAATTTTGAGTAGATTTTAGAATCCGTCACGAATCTCGTGAAGATTTTAGCTTTCGTGTTGCTCGGGACGTTTCGGTAGAGAGGCATTCTGCCACCGTTAAAACTGCGATCGACCCAGAGGATGGGATAGAGATCGTTTTCGAGTAAGACCGAGATCGCAGCAAGGCCTGAAGGTCCGGCACCTACCACTGCGAACTTGAACTTCTCCTTAGAAAGTTGAGAGAGATTTGTAGCAAATTTCAAACTTTGCATGTTGGATCTTATTAATAGATTCTGTAATATATCAATTAATATCAGAAAATCAAATAGGAATCTTCTTTAAAACTGCGACTTCATGACTCTAAATTTGAAAGAGATGAAGTGGTTTAATTTGTATGCTTTCTTGAATTAATCACTCGCTTCAGAGATCAACAGTTTTGTTGTAAACACATTTCGTCACAATGAATTAGCTTGGGCTTCCTCCTAACACTATGCTTATAATGATGTATCTCGTTTGCGATTAAAGAGTTTTGGGATCCACTATGTCTTCAAACTTATCAATTGAGATTAATGCTGTACTATCTCCAGCACGTCGAGAAAAAGCATAGCAGGAAAAGAAGAGAGCAAGCATCCTCAAAAGTTGGAATAAATTGAATTGCTTTATAGTTTATTCTTAGAGATTTGTAAGTTTTCAAAACAACAGGATATATGTTATTTGCAACTTATTGTCTGAGGCTGATTACCAATACAGTATTGAGTTACATAAGATGCAACTTGAATATGACACGAAAACCATTCAACTATATAAAATATGAAATATTAAACATAGTGAGATATATATATAGCATTTTCCTCTCTTGTTGTGTTGTGTTTCTCGCGTCTTTTCGCTGAGTTTACAAGCCTGAGATACTCTAGAACAAATTCAGAATTCTCGACTATGTCAACAAGTTGCTCGAAAAATGCAATCCAGATGACATATAGACTTCTCAATGAGTTCCATTTTCAGCTTCATAATTGCTGTCTTGTCAGCAATCTAGTCCTATTAATTTCATCATCTTTGAATTAAGTCTTTGCACCACATTGATCGGTAATGGAAATCTGAGGGATAGTGTGAAGGTCGTAGCCAATCAAGAGATGATCTTGCTCTTATCACTAGTCTGAATTAATTAATTCCCCCCTCCCCCAAAAAAAACACACCAAGACATGTTTGTCAAATTTTCAAACTTTCCATATCATAATTAAATGAAAACTTTTGTTCGATAGAATGGACTTCAATAATATTCTTTACTAAGGACGCTATTTAAGTACAATAACATAATTGGGAGAAAGAACAGATGCTCTTATCATAATTGGCTTTGTCGTTATTTCAATAATTTCATAGAGGTATTTTTTCAAGCACTAAATATTCATTCTAGAATCACTCATTTATCAACTTTATATGAAATTTGTGTTTGTTATATGTGGAGTGGGGCGTAAACAACGAAAGAAAGTCTTATATTGCTTTAATGTAAATTTAGCATTATTTTTTCTTTTTTAATTACTTCAAACTCTCGTCTGATTCCAATAGTTGTTGATTAATGGCTATTTCTCATCCTGGGTGACTGAGGGATTCCTAGTATTGCTCTCTTTATCTCATTCAAATTAGAGGTATTGGCTTCTAGTAAGTAGCAGTTCTTCCAATGCGTTGAAGGGACGAGCTGGTACTGCACAAGGATTCTTACATTCCCTTTCTCGATACTGCTTTCCATTCGACTTGGTTTTGAGTCTGCCTGAACCATTTCAATACTATAACTGCTTGGAGTTCTGTCTTCAGACCAACTACCTTCAGTTTCGATACTTCTGAACATTTCCAGAATCATCGCCACATCGATATTCAGAATGTAGAAGCTCATTGCATCAGCTTCCTTTGGAATCGAAATATTTAATCTCTTTACAAACTCCTTGTACCCTCTGCATTCTGAGGCTGTTCTGTTGGAAGAATTAATATTTTTCGCGGTTTCGTAGAGAAAACTTCTCAATAGCGAAATCTCACGTTCTTGATAGATTGATTCTATTGGGTTGCTTCCAAGTTGAATTCTGCCGTATGCGCCGAATTCTGCTGCGATTCCAAGACCGTCAAGGACAAGATCAAAGAATAAAGGCACCTTCTCATATCTCGCAAAGTATCGATTTGCAAGCTCCACCTGCTCTTGTTGTTCTTTACTTAATTCTCTATCCTTATACAGACCACCTGCCTCGTCGTCGTCATATTGTTTTTCCACTTTAATATAACAATCTACAGGGTATTTCCACGACTTTACAATATTGAATATCATTAACTCTTCGACTGAGGTACGATCATCATTCAGAAACAGCTTGCTATTTCTAAATAAGTCCTCGAGTAATACTCTTATCTGTTTTTCAGTTCTATCACCTCTTAGATACATCACCAAGAAGCGCTTAAGAACTGGAGCCATGAAAGTCTCTGGGTTGAAACCAGGATCGCTTCCTTTAGGAATATTGTAATCAGAAGCATCAGTGCTAAGATCAGTCACGAACTGAGAATCAGTTAGGAGAGCCGACGCCAGGACGTTGAGTTCGTACTCTGATCCAGTGTCATAGAGTTCTCCGTCTGGTTTGAATTCTTTCCAAGAAAGACATTCCTTGATAATTTTATTATAAGCGTTTCTGTCCGGACTAGTGTCTTTGATTATTCGCAAGATCTCTTTCAGCACATTAGAGAGCTTTCTCGTCGTTATGGCCTCAAACAATGAAATATTCACGGGTTTTTGATCTCGTCGGAGAAGCTTATGAGGTTCCTCAGGAACCAATAATAGATATTCTCTGATTAGGGAAATGAGGTCCGTTTCAGTGTATGTCAAAAATGCCTTCTCTAGCTGTTTACGCATAGTGGTCCATAGGCAGTCAGCTCTTTCTATGGGTGATTCTCTCAACTTTTGAAGGCACCAATTGAGGTCACTATAACTTAAAGCCTCATAACAAGTGTCTAACTTGCTTTCCAGATACTGAAGATCGAGTGGGAATTTCAGCGCTTCGTGAAGTTTCGGAAGCAAAAACCTACCTCCTGATCTCATCTGATAAACTTCCGACTTTATGAACTTGTAGTGTATTCTTTGCTCTATAAACTTCTCAATCACCTGTTCAGAGCTCAAAAAGTTGTTCTTGTTGCCATCTATATCCAGTTTCACAATAACAGTGCCCATGACGTTCCTCTCCATGGCCACACCCGCCAGCTCCTCATTTGAAGGAATAACAAACCTTCTATCAGAATCAGGTCTAAATCTTGGAAAGCTAGGGTCCACTTTTGGGAATTTAGATAAATAAAGAAGGAGATCATCGGCCTCTCTCACTTCTTTCTCTTCATCGTTGCCAGCATTCTCATCATCCTCGACAACTTCTTCTGAATTCTCATACCCTGCCTCTTCATCGTATGCTTCTTCATCATCATTGTACCCCTCTTCCTCATCTTCTTCAAAATCTGCTTCTATGAGATTGAGTATCGAGAAACTTCGAACGCATTGAAATTTTCCCTTTAATTTGTCTAAGAGCATCAATACTAGATCCTTATTCTTCAGTTTCATGGCCTTCGTCAGCAGAGCGTCGTAGATAAAGCTGGCCCTAGGAACCTTTTCTGAAAAATCAATATTTTTCGATATCAGAAGCGATATAGCATTCTTGAATTCGTTTGAGAATTTTGGTCCGAAAAATCTCTTCTCCCCAATCAATAGAGATACCCATTGGTAGATAATACAGTTCCTGTCTCTATCAGAAAGGTTTGGCAATTCTTGCCAAGCGAAATCTGTGAAGAAGTTAAGCGTGCTTGAGTTATGTGGGATTACGTGCTTCAAAGGATCTTTTGAAAAATCCTGAATAGAGCAATAGCAAACAAAGAAAGCATATGCAACCGCATCCATTCGGGTCTTCATCTCCTTGAAAAGAGCATGGTAGAGTGAGAGAAACTTTTCTGCATTCTTTTTGCTCGTGAAAAAGAGGGTTTTCATTTCGTTTGTGAAGCCTTCAATAAACGCTTTATTTTGGAAAGCAGAAGGGAAAAATTCGTTCAGGAGCAGCTTTAAGAGCGGTCTAGAGAGCGCTTCTTGAATCGAGTCACTGCTATCGAGAGCCATTTCAATGCATTTTTTCGCAAAGACAGTTACATAGTAGTCTTCCCACGAATGATCTTCTTCTTCGTCTGGGTCTTCCTCGTTAAATCCTTCTGGCAGCTCATCATCATCACCCACTATTTCGACGTCATTGTCATCAATTTTTGGGTTTTCGTCTAATATCTGCGCTGGTTCGTCCTGTGCTATCTGATCTGGGTTTGCATCTCCACCATCTCCGTCTTGATTTGCATCACCACCATCATCTCCATCTTGATTAACTTCATTATCTTCAGGGTCGATGTCTTTATCGGCTTGATCCGCGTCATCAGCAACAATTTCTCCATTAGCCTCTGGATTCTCGGGGTTTGGATTTATATCGGCGTTAGGTTCTGGGTCTTGGTAATCTACGGCAATTTCTTCTTGATCTTCAGGCTGCAGTATTTGATCTTCATTCTTTGGTTCGGCAGGAGGGCGGAATTCGATTAGACTTTGGGGTGCAAGGACCATAGTCAAGAGGTCATCTTTTATGTTGGAGATAAATAGTTTTTCAACATGATGAGTTTGAACTTTTGTTTTAAAGCCAGTTTGGAAAGGAAGCTGAAGGTTGAACCACTTTACTATCAGTCGTCTGTCACCGCGGTCGCCACCTTCTAACGCAATCGGCTGATTAGTCAAGAAGAATTTCTTTTGGAGAAGAGCTGTGATTAGCTGATAGTCTCCTGACGCGAACAACGCTTTCAAAGGGAGCAATGAAAACTTCCTACAAGCTGTTAATATTACTTGTTTTTTGACTTCACTTAACTGGCGAAACGAAAAATATGTTAATTTTTGAGCACCAATTCCCAAAGAGTTGAGGCGCTCATAAACCAGCTCAGCTGCGGTCTTGTTTAAAGCAAGTAATGAAATCAGCTCCAGTTTCAGAGGAAGCAAACTTGGATCTTGATTTTTTCTCATCACAGACAATGCAGCAGTTAGAGGAATCGTGTCTTCCTTATTGGATGCCTTGCAGTAGGCTGTGAAGACCTTTGGGTACTCTCTCTCAATGAGCCTAAACAGCGAGATTTTGCCTTCAATATCGATGGTTTTGTTTTCAATTATCATGTGGAAGAAGGTATCTCCATCAAAACTCGCGTGAATACGCTTATTCTTGACAAGAGCTTTAAAGAAAATGGGCATCAGTGATGCAATCTGATCTCCAGTTGCTTCTCGGCAGAGAATAAGCAAGGGAGAATAACCACAGTTGTCAGGCGAGAGGAGATGATCGAGAGCTGGTGGTTCTTCTTTTTGAAGCTGTGAAATGACAGTTTCATATTCTTTAGCGTAGAGTAGTTCGTGCACAGGGTTCAGGTCGGATGCAAACCGTAATTTTCTCTCCTGTTCTAATTTTTCCATGTTTATGGATAGATATTAATTGTAGAGTGATTTATAATTTATTAAGTTACAGAAAGATCAGAGTTGTTAATATATACTTGACAAATAGTAGGAATCTGTATGGCTCAGCAGTCATCTCAGAAAAAATTTATATTCGCACTCTGAAAAACAAAAATCACTTTCTTAGTTTTCAAATAAGGCGTTTTCTTAGGATCAACGTTAAGGTTCGATTTGTAATTTCATAGCTATAGCAAAAAGGTCTTCTGGGAATATACAATTCAAAAGACCAAAAAAAGAGAGATGATTATGATGAAAAGGGCTGTTTAGTTAACCCTTTAATTCTTTAATGACTGCTTAGGAAGTAATTCCAGAATAACACGTATTCAATTAACAAAAATGTGGATCTAGCAGCATACCTGCTTAAGTGATAATGATACTTGAACTAAACATCTCAAATGTGAATGGTATTGATCATATGAGATTCTGAAGTGCTCTCTGTAGAGTCGTAATTGAGGAATCTGCTTTGTTTCTAAATTTCCACCAAGTTTAATTGGTCGTAATGCAGTTCTCTGATATTCAATCTTAATTGCATGCTCAGCGAATAATTATTTGCATATCTAAAAGAATTATTCGTATCAATCTCAATTCTCATTGGAAAGAGTTTTTACTAATGAAATAATGAAGAATCTTATGCTGCGATTCATTGATCAATTATACTCAAGGGCATTCCAAGATTACTCACCTGTATTCTTTGTTTGATTTGGACAACTTCGGAATGAGCCTATTTTGTTTTATTAGAAGGATTATTATCTTGTGGTGTGTTTCAAAGTAGTGATAAACAGATCAGAATAATTCTTTAACTATACCACATCTAATTCAGTTAGCATGATCTCAATTTGAAAACAGCTCTTCTTAAATCTAAACATCTTCTGTGAGAGCTTACAAAAATACGTTATTTTCTTTGTTTAGAGCGGTTTTTGAGTAATACCTGTCGGACGCACCTTACCGAATTTCAGCCACATCAAATTCTATGCGTTTCTTCACCATAAAAATGTTAACTCAATCAAACTGGATAGACAGGTCTATTCATTAATATAAAATATGATGAACCTCCAACATCAACACACGGAGAGCATTGAGCGGCATTAATTGATTCATTAGCCCTCATATCA
>ENA-UOTZ01000779-UOTZ01000779.1-compost-metagenome-genome-assembly--contig:-NODE-779-length-25670-cov-9.730590_pt1 | contig 25670 bp, 16 predicted proteins | sample MGYA00238144_ERZ746983 | MGnify/ENA primary metagenome ERZ746983 (study PRJEB28759, sample SAMN06268863) | compost metagenome | isolation source: single cell | place: USA: California, Emeryville, Joint... | reverse complement strand
CGTCATACCTGAGAAGAATATTATCACAGTCAAAATCAACAACGAAATCATTGATTTTGAGAGAAGTGAAGTGTCAAATGACATATTGATTGAATTTATTCATGTTCAAGAAGGTGCAAAGAGATCGGAGAAGATATCTTTCCCCATTCAAAGCACTGTTCAGGATATTTCTGATCGAATCAGTAGCCAATATGATGATCCAACTCTCATAGCAAGACTATTTTTCAAAGGAAAAGAGTTGGAGCCGTCAAATGACACATTGGACAAACTGGGAATCATACAGGATTCAAAGATACTTGTCATGGCAAAACTAGGTAAAGCTTACGCGGTGAATAGATTTAAGCAGATGATTAGTGGATGGGCGTATGGTCCTGCGACTTTCGATGGCATTTCATTCAGTCCCTCAAAAGATATTCGAGTTTCTGGGGTTGGTATTTACGGACCTAATCTGAATAATTACACTCTTTCTGGTACTGTGAAGCTGGTCAGAGGACAGCTCTACGGTAGTGGTGATGATGATGAGATAGCAGCTACTGCTACTGTCGAAGTGAAATTTTCAGCTCATACTTCCGAGAAGATCCAAAGAGTGATGTTTGGCAAGCCCATAGCTGTAAGAGCGGATGAGATCTGGTCGCTCTGTGCAGATCTATCATTAACGTGTAAGAATCCCGGGGCATTCGGTTTTGGAGGTGGTTCTCATTATGGAAATCTTGGAAATACGACTATCCAAGGTGAGGGAGATGTTACTTTCTCTTTTTTGCCTTGTTCTGGATCAATGAAAACAACCTTGACGAATGTTCACTCAGGACAAATCCCAGAAATTTATTATTACACTTAGAGTTCATAGAGAGTAAATTTCATATGTTGGTTAAATAAAAAATTCAGAACCAGCTGTTCCAAAAAATAAAACATTTAACAGACCTCAATCTCAACCTATGCGGCTTATAAGTTATTGATATTTTGTAATCAACCCAAATGAAAAATTTCGATTTTTTGGTTCTTCTCTTTGATATATCAAATCATAATCGATTCTCAACTATGCGATTACTGTTGAATCAATGGAAATCTAAAAAATCTACGAGGTTTCTTGCGTATCTCACCTATTATCATGGGTTTATTATATATGTATTGTTAATTTTCAAATCGACCATCAGTCATTGCTTGAGGTTAATGGCTCTTTTCATATGTTGTAACTTAATGATGTATACTATGCAAAATGCCAAGATGTATTTGATTATCGAGTCTGATTTGAGAACTCCAATGCATCTTCTGTAAATAAAGTCTGAGAATCAGGACAAGGATAATTTTTGAGGGTTTCTGATAGATTTAACTCGTCGTACTATTCTGAAAACTCTCACTAGCCTAAAGAGAACCGCAAAGCTTTTTTTTGCAAGCCATTCTCATCTGTATTGAAAAGATATTTACATAATAATATTAAAAAGTTTGTTTGAAAAATTTTGGATTGAGCGATTCAAGAATAAAATAGTAAAATAATTTAGCAATGGAAGCGAAACGCAGATTGTGGAAGCTCAATGATATCGATCAATGGGAGCTGTTCAATCAAGTCAAAGGAGAAGAAGACATTCAGCCTACTTCACTAATCACTGCTACGAAAAACGAGGCTGCATCCCAAGAAAAAGCTGGCACAAAGGCCAGTTCACAACTTTTCTACATCTCGAAAACGAAACAAGAAGTAAAAGGGGCAACCATCTACACTCCAAAAGGATATGGTATCGTTCAGAACGTCATACCTGAGAAGAATATTATCACAGTCAAAATCAACAACGAAATCATTGATTTTGAGAGAAGTGAAGTGTCAAATGACATATTGATTGAATTTATTCATGTTCAAGAAGGTGCAAAGAGATCGGAGAAGATATCTTTCCCCATTCAAAGCACTGTTCAGGATATTTCTGATCGAATCAGTAGCCAATATGATGATCCAACTCTCATAGCAAGACTATTTTTCAAAGGAAAAGAGTTGGAGCTGTCAAATGACACATTGGACAAACTGGGAATCATACAGGGTTCAAAGATACTTGTCATGAAAAAATCCGGCAAAGTTTACTCGGTATATAGATTTACTCAAGTACTGAGTGGGTGGGCCCTAGGGCATAATAGTTTCGAAGGAATTTCATTCAGCACTTCAAATGATATTATGGTTACAGGTATCGGTCTTTATACTCCAATGCATCAGATTAGCGGGGTTATCGCCACTGTTAAACTGATTCAAGGAGATTCGCCTGACGCCTTTCCTGATTGCACTGCTGAGGCCGAGTTGAGAATTTCGGGCATTCCAAACGCGAAGATTCAAAAAGTTTCGTTTGACAAGCCAGTTCTTGTGAAAGAAGATGAAATCTGGACAATTGCTGTTGTAATATCGATGTCATCAGACACTCAGAGCATTTTCGGCTGTCAATCCTATTACGGAAACCTGGGAAACCCAACTATACTCGGAGAAGCAGACGTAACGTTCACCTTTTCCAATTGTTATGGCAAGAGACAAAAGAGCCAAACTAATATTTACGCCGGCCAAATTCCAGAGATTTATTATTATCCTTCCTAATCATTAATAAGTCTCTTTTCAAAAGAATTAAAAACAGGAGATTAAATAAAATGGACATGAGTAATCAACTTTAGAACAGTAATTTAAAAGCATGCATAGAAAGTTTGAGTATTACAATGATTAAAGAGTATGATTAAAAACAAAAAACTGATAACTTGTGATGGGCAATAAAACAGCCAAGTTAAGGCTTATCAAAGAAAAGAGTAATTAACTTTTCCAAGAGTATTGTGCCTGCGTTGTTTATGGATTCACATATGAATCATATCAATCTCGATTGAAGTATGCTTCTTCGATCGACCAAGGGAGAACAATGCTGATTTCTTCTGAAAACGTAGCGATTCTGAAAAACTTCAGTCCGATATTAACACAGAAGAATTAACAACGCAGTAATATATGATATTGAGTTACCATAAGCGTACCATTCGTGTTATCACTCTTATAAAGCCTTATATCATGATTGCAGATTCGAGAATTCAATGTTTTTGGCAGAAAAACAACATGTAGAGCTTCTTTTCCTGCATACACAAAAGATCTACATAGGAGAGAATATGGAATACAAACGTATCGAATCAAACTACTACTGTGATTATTTTTTCCCTTTTTTCACTGCCCTTCTTTTCTTCTCATCTATAATAGCCTCTCCATCCAAGTTCAAATTCATGATAGCGAAATCTTCGACAGTGACTCCAAACTCTGCAGATTTATGCGTGATCTCTTCAAGCATTCTTTCTTTAATTTGATGTCTCTTTGTAAATAACGTCATCGCTTCCGTCCCTGAAATATACTCATCGAGCACACTGGCTACTATCGCTGGCAGCATCTCGCTTGAATATTCCTGTCCAAAGTTGCTATGCAGGCTTGGAAGCATTTCTTCGATCGGTTTGTACAGAACTCGGCAAACAATCTGTGCACTATACTTGTCTTTCGTCGTGAATTGCGAGGCCACGGCTTTCGTTTGTATTTTCGTGTCATATATGATTGGTTCCTTTTGAAAAAGCCAGATTAAATCACAAAAGATTTGGGAGGATTCAGTTTACTTGGAAGTAAGGAAGCAAGAAATGTATGCCAGGCCTGTAAATCTTCTCTTTTGCTAGCTCAATGTACTTTTCGTTCTTTAAGCCTCTTTCGCCAGGATTGACAGTGAAAGTGCAATAATCCATTAATAAACTGCCTCCAAAGAGGACGCCGCCGCACACAACCATGCCATTAGCTAGTCTTTCGATTAAACTTGCAATCATTGCTTGTGCAGTCCCAGAGTGCAGATATAGGCCAGATACGGTGCTTTTAATAAAAATTTTAAATGAAATCTCAGCCTCTGAAATAAGATAAAAGCACTACTTACTGTACAAGTATTTTTTCAGTCTCAAAGGAGGAAAAACCCTCGAAACTGTGAACCTGGTACTATTTTGAGTCGTTCATGGTGAGCTTTTTTAGAATATGAGCACTAAGTAGTAGTAGAGGCAATTCTCTCTTGTTCGATTTCGACAATATCTGTTAAATTAAACAATTGCTGTAATTTTATACATAAATGTCTGCAGAATTATTTCCGGAAAGAACCCGTGCGGGGATATGCACCTTATGTGTTTGGAACGTAATTCATCTTGTGCTATTACCTATATGAATCTAAACATCTTTAGCGAGAGCTTGCCGAAATAACAATCGATATTCAACTCAGAAAAACTGATGAACCATCAGAGATCCTCGCATCGATAAAGCGACTTAGTAGCTATTTGAAAAAATTCCGAGCGATTTTCCGTGTACAGCCATTATGCCTTGATACTGAAAACCAAATGAGTTCGCTGTCACTCATGGATCTTTTTTTCTCGCTTGAACAAATGATGACAACGCGATTGTCCAAATTGGCCAGTCGATTCACGGAAGGAGCTTTCGACCCTGAGCAACTACGCGATGATCAAGAAGTGTTTACGGAGATCCTAGAGTGTCTGCTTATAATGGCTGAGAATTTCAAAGAATGGCAATATGCTTCGGTTCATTGTCCGCTTATTGAGTTTGGTATCTATTATAGCAGAACGCCTGATTACCATCTGAATCTATTATGGCTGCTAAGTCGAATATACGAAAAAAAGAACGATACGCTCGACTACCGATATAAAGATCTCAAATTAAGTTTCCAGAGGATCTTGCCTGAGGTGCTTCTGCTGGAGTTTTATTTTTTCTTCGTGTATATCCTCACAAACTCAAGCAATGACGAGAACGGGATAAAAGTGCAAAAATTGATAAAGCAGCTTTCAGATATCGATGACGTGAAGGCAGCAACCGTTAGCGTCCTCATGCAGATGTCATATGTCCTCAGCGAGCAGAAAATAAACGAGCTCATTGAATTCCAGGCAAAACACAATCGATTCACGTATTATCACGACATTGCCAATGAACTCGAAGGTGCCCAAAACCTCTACAATAAATCCACGGACGTACAGCTCATCAAAATGAGAATTCTCGGAGTTATTTTCGCGTATCAAATGGTCTGCAAGTATCGAGAAAACTGCGCTTCGTTTATTTACAGCGCGTTCCTCCTCGAAGGTAACTTTTGCGATTTTTTTTGCAGTTGTGATTAATCTGAATCTCTTAGAAACAATCGAAAAAACCAAGAAGAAAAAGGCGAAAATCCAAACCTTATTGAATAAGAATTGGTCCAGGAAACTGCCTCACGGCAACCTTTTCCTACATAACTTCTCTTTTGAGCAATATCTCACTCCTTTGGATCCCAAGAAACTGAATGGAGATCATAACGTCGCACTACTACAATATTATGGGTTAAAATTTGTGCTTGAGATAGCAGAAGCGTATATTTTAAACTCGAATCTCTTCTCAGATAAGCGCCGTCCACTGCGACTAAAAGTCGCTGGAGAAATCCTCTCGGGCTTTTATTCCACTAAACCTAATTTAAACCAGTCCATTTGCGAATTGGTCACCAACGGTGCAATTATAGCAATTGAAGCTGGCTTCACCGAGCCTTATCATAGGATTCTCTGGACAGTTTATACGCAATATTTCCAAATCTCGAGGATTGTGCTAGGCGCTTCATCGACAGAAGGACTAGAAAACTTACGAGCGCTGCTGGCGGAGATCGATAAGAATAAAGCCTTCGTCAAGCACATCGAGGGGTTCGTATTGAACAGTTTAAAAGGCGATCGAGAGGATAAACTTACCATGCTGATCGCTGACCAGCTGCCGGATTTAATCCCTTATATAGCGACCGAAGAGCTTGCTTGTCTGACAGAAGAGTTCTACGGCTGGACGCTGGAGGTTTTCAAACAGCTCATCGAGACCGGGGCGCTGGTCATCCCTTCGAACCTATCCTTCTTTTTTTTGCCGAGGCTCTATAAACTTATTCTCAATGATAACACCTCTCCTTTCGCACTGAAAGCCCTTGAAGTATTAAAACCCAGTACACTATTGAATTTCATCGAGAAGGACATTTGCACATTGACCGGAGAAGATAAGAGCGTGATTTGGTGTCTTGTGTTGGACTTTGCGATGTTCCTCGCGGTCAAGAACTATTCAGAAACCAACGAGATCATTGAATATATCAAAACCGAGGAATTTGTAAAGAAATTTAAGCAAAATTCGAAGATTTCAATAAAAGACCTGCCGTTATTCTCAATCATTAGGAATTTTTTCGTCCTTGCTGAATCAAATAAAAGCCTCCAACAAGCAATCAACAAAAACGGGCTCGGTGAGTTTCTCATAAACGATCTGCTCTTTACTATCGAAGCTTATTTCAATTCTCACGACGGCGTCTTCCGCTCAACTAAAAAACTCCAGGAGTTTTTAACCGGCCAAACGATCTATAAAGTCCTCCTTTCGGGCTATGTCGAGAAAGGCGAATGGGACACCGTCGAAATGTTCGTAAAGTCTATCCATAAGCAGCTGACAAACCAGGTTAAAGCGACTTTCTCTGAGCTTATCGATGCGGCAGACCAGAATGGTCTGCATTGCCAGTTTTACTCGAAATTGTGCCTAGGGACACACTTCGAGGAGGTTCTCCTGACGATATTGACGGAAATTTTGGATCCGAAGGCTTCCGCTGCAAAAAATGCTGAAAGTCACACCGAAATTGAGATGGAAATGAATAATGATGAAGACCCAAAGCAAAAGACTTTAAAAGTAAACGATCACACTCTTGACTGCTTGGCAGAGATCATCATTGACCAAGTTGTCCTGCTCTACGACTATCCGCTCTACAGGAACGGAAAACCTCTTTATTCGATTATAATAGATATAATTAAGCTCCTACCAAAGGCATTTCAGGTGCGAGCGTTGTTGCAAATCAACGAGAACATTAGGAACTTTTACGGCAAGCTAGAAAGTCACGAAATCGAAATAACGACTGACGCGATGAAAGGGGACCAAGAAGCTGGAAAGACAGTCCCGTTGTCGCATATCATAGCGGAAATGGAGTCGCTGAGATGGAAAGGACGAGAGTACATGAAAAAATTCTTGCAGATAAACCTCATCTGCGACGTGACCAACCAGTTCGGTGGTCTTATCTTTGACAACGAGAAGGAGTTTCTAGAAGTGTTGCCTTCCCACCTCGAAAAAAATATCGAAATTAGCATGAATTTAGTCGCGAAATTTCTGGTGAATCACGTAGGAAAAAGAGCGCAGACAGAAGATTTCACGCAATCGTTTGAAGCGCTAGGGCCGCTGTCCAATATGCTTATCCTCATGCATCCAGAGACGGCTTCTATGCTGACGGATGAGTATATAAAGCAGTTTACGGAGTTCGATAAACTCATCTGGACCAAGCTTACCGACCAAATCGAGATAAACGAAGATTTTAAGCAGAATTTGATTCGATGGATTTCTTTGTTCAGTTTGTCAATGCACTCGCTCTTTGCACTTTCCGTTCAACTCACCGAGGAGGGACTGAACTCGCTGGACCAAGAGGAAGAGTACGAAATGGTGCGCGAGGTGTATTTCAAAAAATTCGTGAAGAAGAAATATTTCCCCAAGATCGTCGCAACCATGCAGGCTGTCATTAAGCTTTTCGCGATATACCTCAACGGTGGCAAGGAGGACGAGTATTTAAATTCACTCTTCGCGTTGACATGGGATTTCAACCACCAATTTCTCCTCTTCCTCGGCGAAACGGAGATTTTCACTGTGAAACTGCACGAGAAGTTCCTCAAATGCACTGTTTCCGAGTTTTTGGACAAAGGCGTTTACCGAGAAGAATTCCTCATATTAATCGACAACTGTATCGCGATGATCGAAAGCATTAGCCAGACGCCGCTCTGGCTGCCTCGTCGCATCAAACACAGACAGCTTCATCAATATTCGATTAAATTTATGGAAAATGCAATCAATATTGTAAAACAGCTGCTCGGGTTCCTATTCAGCAACCAAGGGCTGCTTGGGAAAGTTACTCAGTCGGATGTCATCAAAGTTCTCGAGGAAAAACTACAATACATTTTTGATCACGGAGCGCTTGAGTTCCTTACAAATATCAAACAGTTGCCGCTTAACTCATTTCTGACTATCTCTGGCACCCTGATCGATGTGGTGGGGAAACTTGATCCAAACCTCGTGCTCAGAGCGCTCAAGAGAGAAATAGAACAGTTTGGTGACACATTCGAGGAGATATTAGCAGCACCGCCAAAGGAAATTTTACCGATCTGGAAACGCACCGTTGAGAAAAAAATGCTGATTCCTTTCGGAAAAGTCGATTTTGCTTCTCTTATCAGCGGGACGATGAGCCACACCAAGACAATTCGACGGCTGTTTTCTCATCTGAATCTGAAGGTCGGTGCGAACAACGACAAGGAGCTTATCCAAGCCAAACATAACTTAATTCGGAAGTTTTGGGAGAACTTCCTTGAGCTTTGGAATAAAATTTTCGATTTTATTGCATTGTCCGATGATCACCGCAAATTCGCTAAGGAAATGTCTCAGCTCCATGCCTACCAAGACGCGCATTTTTCGCTGAGCCACGAGCCGTTCCACCTCCTGGAAGAGGCCTCAGAGCAGCTATTTGCTCTTCCACTCGCCGATATCCAGGACTCGGTTCTAATGGACAACTTATTGAATTACGGCTTGAAGCTATTTTATAAAAACGAGGCTTCCCTTCGCGCGATTTTCAATGAGCCGGAAAGCAGAGAGGACAAAGGTCTGAAAGTCTTTGTGGAATTAGCTTTCCTCAGCGAAAAGCTGCTGCAGAAGGCGCTATCGAACGATCTTAATATTTACTTGAATAAAATTCTGCGCGACGAAACGGATTTTTCTTCCAATACTGAACAAGAGTCTTTCTCAGGCCTCCTCTACTATTGGATGGTCTGCGCCTTTCGGCCAACAGTCACCGCAGAATTCGAAATCCGTCATCATTTAGCTGCTTTGAGCTTGAGTAAGCTGTCTTTAGATGCCGTCTTAGAGAACTTCAGTGTGAACTGGCTCGCAACTATAGACAATGCGACTTTCGGAAAAATTCTCTCTTCGGAATTCGAATTCGACATGAGCAATTCTAGCGTCAAGGATCAGATACGGTTTAACGATCTGAAGGATATCTTTTTAAAAATGCGCGATCCAGCGGTCTTTGGTGCCATTGCTATCAACGAAACGAAATTTGACGCTCAAGCGCTTATCAAAAAGGAATTCAAAGGCACGTTTGATCGTCTGCTTCAGATCTTTAGTGTCAGACTAACCGAACTGACGTCTTCGAAAGCTTCGGAAGAACTGAATGAGAATTTCAATGATAGAGTTGAGGCGTTTATCGAGCAGATGATGGTGTTATTCGGCAAGTTTATCCGACGGTACCCGTTGCTTTCATTAGCGTTCGCTGGCTACCCCGTTGAGCCTGGAACTAATAAACTGCATTCAGATTCTACCGAGAAAAGACCTGCGTTGGAGTATATTATCGAGGAGGTTATTCCGCTGCTTGAAGAGAAAGCAGTCGAGTCGTTTATCGCTTCTTTTGTTTCGAAGAGGATGGGTTTGTATGTCATTCGCGAGCAAGATGGCACTCTTATCACCAATACATGGTATTTCAGGAAAAGGATCACCAAAGCGCTGATCAACTGTATCGTTCAGCAAATAAAAGCCGACGCCTTCCCCTCCATCATCACGAAATACTTCAAAACATTATTCTGCCTATTCGATGACATTTCCCTCCATTCTTCTCCTATTGGAGCCGCTGAGTTTGAAAACCTGCTCAAGAAAGCCGTCGAGCTGATATTATCCTATGCCAGGTCACTTTCCTTCGGACAGGAGGCAAAACTAATGCATTTATTGAATCTCATCAAAGGGATTCTACCGCATATGCAGACTTTCACTTTCTATAGACTAGCGAGCTCAGCATTCAAATTGCCTTACAGCTGGATAGCGCGAATATACTCCTCGTCCCTAGAGGTTAATTTAAAGAGATGTGTTTTCAGCTCCGATAGAGAGGTACAGGAGCCCCAACTTCAAGAAAGCAAGGACAATGGAACTCAAACCATGACCGTGGTCGAAAGCTCACAGCCGAACTTCCAACAGAAAATAGATTCATTGGGATATACCGAGATTTTCATGAGGCATTTCGTTGAAGAGTATCTTTTCCTCAAACAAGACGCCCAGACGCAAAATCACGGTGATTTCGGTCCCGTCTTCGCGAATTACCCCGAAAACAGCGTTCTTCTTCAAAACTTGATGCAGCATGTTCCAAGTTTCTCAATTAGTCCTCTTACGTAAGAGTTTTCGTTTTGGAAAACAAAGAGCGCTTATTTTTTGTAACTAACAATTCTAGGGCTTTTGAGAAGATGTTTGAAAATAAGGGACTGAAGATCATCGAAGACGACTGCAGTTTATTAGGTAAGATAATAACTCGCTGAATGGACTTGTAATTTTTATTTGAAGATGAGCTAAAAGCGAGCCTTGGCGAGGATAAGCAAGATGAATTTGAAAAAACGGGCGATATTCAACTGTTCGATGAGATTTTCAGCGACAAAGAAAAGCTATTGAACTTTAAATTCATCATCCAGGACGTCGATAAGAAGTTTAAGCTGTTCCAGGAAAAGCATTACATTGAAGCGTTTTACTCAACTGTAGAGAAACGATCAAACCATTTTTCAAACCTGATCAAAGCCCCGAACCCTCACTTCATCTCTTTTCACGATTCTTTGACATTCTTAGAGAGACTAGCGCTTTATACCATCATCGATGCCGAGTTAATAAAGCAGCTTCCCTTCCAACAGCGACTGAACGCTCGGTTATTCAACTCTAAATTCTCTCGCTATATTGAGAAGCTATTCAACCTTTCGAGCTTAGAACTATCCAATATCAACGCTCCTGACCTCAAATCTTTCGAGAAGCTCGAAAAAATGCTGCATTCGCAAACTGAGCTGTTTATTTCGCAGATCAGGTTCAAGTTTTCTCGAGTCATCGAGTTCCAGAGTGCTGATAACGCGCTTGAAGCCTCATTTTCTCATTTATTCCCAACCGCAGCTAATGTTCACAAGTTGAAAGCTGAGAGGATCTTAGATCTCGAGGTTTCGTATCAGAAGAACGCGGAAACCAATTTCAAAAGCATTCTCTCCAAACAAAATATCGATAAAGCGATCCCTGCAGCTGTCTCCCAGCTGCATCAGTATGGCCTAGAGATCCTTGAGATCTGTTTGAACCCATTGATTGTGCAGCAGCTCCCCGAAACATTGCCGCTGTGGTCGATCTATCAGAACTTTTTAATGGAACTCGCGATTAACCCAGCCGCTGAGATTAGACTCTTGGATCTGATATACGTCTTCTTGACGCTGGAGGACAGCAACCCAGAGCATATAAACGCGCTGAGAGCGTTTTATCAAATAGATAAAGAGCAAGACGTGCAGCTCAATGACTGTAAAGCGTTCTTTGTGCGGTTCTTAAAAAAATTCATTCGCGCAACAAATTCGCAGTTTTTGATCAAGTCAGATTTTGCCTTGCATGCTAAGCGAGTGGATAAGCTCTACGGCGAATCGAAACTGAAAAACGCCCTGGAGCCTTACTCAAAGCGGCCACTGTTCGTTGAGGGCGTCTATTTAAGGGAGATAATTCTCGTCCTCACGTCCACGGAAACCCTTGCGAAAATGAGCGATATTGCCAATTTAATCAGCTGCGCGCTCCAAAAACTCGCCACGATTAAGCCAGAAGTCCCCTCAAAGGACCGATCATTGGTGACAAAAGCCTTAGACGCCTGTTTTTATCACCCCTCCGAAGAGAGTGAGAGTCTAAACACCTTATTCGGACAGCATTGGCCTGAGTTTTTGAAGAAACCTGAGGTCGCTCTCTTTTATTTTAAATGGGTCACCGGAAAGCTCAATTCGGAGATCAGGACGATGGGCGAGCTGCTGAAGTTGTATTCCGACATGCACCACCTGCTCAAGTACTCAGAGGACGACACAATTAGCAAAGATTTCGATGAGGTGATCTCAAAACTAGAGGTCCTTGACACAAAAATGGTGCGAATTAACGACTGTGTTAAAGTATGCACTGAAGCGCTGAAGGCGATTCACCAGCAACTTGAAAAGGAAGAAAAATCCTACGACTTAAGCTTTCAGGAATTCACGTATCAAGTCGAGAAGTTCTTTGAAAGCGAGCTGCCCAGCGATCTTTTCTTCAAAATCATAGACTCATTGGATCGATTAACCAACTCGATTAAAGAGAAAAAGCTTAGCACTGACAGATTCGAGGTGTTCAAGTCAGGCATCTATTATATCGTGTGGTTCTACAAGCTCTATGAAACGACGAATATATTGAAAGAGGAGATAAGGCTTATCCAAGCGTCAATTGCGTCAGGCTCGCAGCAGAAGTTTGTAAGGAGAGTCGGAAAAGTCAAAACGAGAGTCGATGAAGAAACGAAAGGAGGCCATGAGCTTGAAAAAACAATGTCTCAGACCCGGCTGGAGCTCAGGATGAGCATCGATGAGACATTGATTAGATTTTCGAGGAACAATAAGTCGTTGGTTTATTTCATCATACAGTCAAGCAGCAAAGAGAAAACTGCAAAAGATGTAGTTGAATTAGCGCAGCAAGCACCGTGGATGTTTTCTTTTGAAGATAAGAGAAATTCTCTCAAGTAAAAAGCCTTATTTGTGAATTTGAGATAATTTTGATGCGATAGGGAGCTCTTGAAGACAAGTTATCACTCGCAGAATCAGAAACGTAAGAATTACCATGGATTGAGAATAAATTAATGAATCTGTATTATCGATAGTGTTTAAAATTGAGAGGAGCAGAATCTTGGAAGATACACTTGCTCATTTCCGGACTCTTAGCCCAAAGCACCTGAATTCGAAGCTGAATATAAGGATAGAGTTCAAAGGCGAGCCCGGCGTAGACGCAGGTAGATTTAACAGTATGATTCAATGTATTTTACTTTGTATTTTGTAGGCGGTCTGGCAAGAGAGTGGGTGAATAACATATTGCTAAAATTACTCGATCCTTCTTACGGTTTGGTTCAATTAACTGCGAATCAACTCTCAATACAGCCGAGTCCGCTAGCGACCCTTGTGCCGCAGTTCCAAGAGCTCATGGTTCTAGTCGGCAGGGTGATAGGATACGTAATACTGACCATTTTTTTGAAAGAAGTCTCAATAACACACTTTTTCATAGGCTATTACAAAAGAGCTGCCTTTAGACGTGCATTTTTCCAAACCATTTTTAAAGCAGGTGTTAGGTAAATCCCACTCCTCTCAATGGTTTTAGTAGCCTCCTTCCATTAGGTCTTCGGTTGGCTGCCACCGACCTTAACGAAGTGGACCCGACTCTCTACAACTCCTTGCAGTGGGTGCTCGAAAATCCCGTGACCGAAGACCTCCAACAGGAATTCTCCTATGAACTCGACGCGTTGGGAAGCTACTTCACCATCGACCTCTTTGATTCCCAGCATCAGATTAAAGTCACAGATGAGAACAAAAAGCTGTTTGTAAAGAGCCTGAGCTATGCAAAACTCTTCAAAGAGATCGAAGAGCCGCTAATTTCGTTCAAGAAGGGATTAAACGAGTTCCTTCCGGAAGATTTCCTGCAGATGTTCACTGCTCCTGAAATGGATATTTTCATAGGAGGAGAAGGCAAAATCGATCCTAAAGAAATGATGAAATATGCCAAATACGAGGGCTTTGCCTCAGCTTATGAAGATTTCGTATTTTGGTTCTGGGAAATCGTTATGGAGATGGACCAAGAAACTCTCTCCGCACTATTATTCTTTATTACTGGTACCTAAATGCTCATAGAATCCAAAAAATGACCAAAATTATTTCTAACAATAGGAAACAGTAAGGTAGCGATCGGTGGTTTCAAAGAGCATCCAATAACGGTTGCAAAAGGTGATGTGAACAAAGACAGCCTCCCAATCTCTCAGACATGGTATCTATCTCCCTCTATTTGTCTCTTATACACCAATCATTAGTTTCGCGCGGATATCACTTCCTATTTACCCTGCAAAGGAGTATCTTCGAGACAAACTCTACAAAGCGGTGCTCGAAGGCAAAGGATTCTACATGGCATGATGAAACACATGATCATCAACTACTTTTTGTAGCCTAACTCAATAAATAAACACAATTATGCTGCTTTTATCTCAGAAAATCTACAATTTATATACCATTTTCTCTCTCTTTTTTTTGAGCAACAACTCGTAAAATTTGAGATTCTTCATAGTGCTTCATTGTTCGTGAAATCAATAAAAAAAATCGTATCGGAAGCGCTTTAAATTTATTATCGATAAAACCGACTACTTTTCTTTCCGGCAATATTTATTTGAATTTAACTCATATCAACTTTTGGATATCTTCTCTTTTTTCGAATGAATATTGAAAAATCCTCCTCTGCCATACAAACTATCGAGCCGTTTTCAGATCTAAGTAACAGCATCGACTCAAAATCTCATGTTAAGGTTAGCAGACCAGTCTCAAGTGGCAAAAACTCAATAAAAAAACCGCAGTACTACCGCTTTCGTTCCACCGCAACGTTTAAAGACGAGGGTCTCCAACAACAGAAGCTATTCATTGTGCGAAAATTTCATTACCCGAAGAGCGCTCTGATTAACTTAGATTTTCTTGGAGCTCTGTCCCGTCCTCCGTTGCTTATATTCGTGAATAAGAGCGTGCTCAGCTTCCTTTTGCTGGTGAACGCTAAGACGCTCTTGCCAATAAAACGCATTGGAATACCCGGAGTTGTTTCAAATGAAGCTAAATTCACGCTAAGCCCATGGAATTTGGTCTACTATAATAGCAAGAACTCGTTTTTCAGCATCGATTTGAACGGGAAAAGAAGAAAGGAGCTGTTTGCGATCTCTGAGGCCCCGGATATCGTGGATTACACTCTGATTCCCAACAAAAAATGGATCGGCTATATCTCAACCACTAATGCAAAAATAATATTGATTTCTGCTTTGGATGGCTCAAAGCAAGGCGTTCTGGGCAAAGGTAACGAAAAGCCGCGGAGAATCGAATACGTTCATGATATGGATCTGTTAGGAGTCCTTGTAGGTGTCAAACAGCAGAAACTAATGCTATATAGTGTTGGGGATTTCTCTTTAGTAACGGCGATAAAATTGAGTACAGAATCGATAGAAAATATCAGAAATCATGGACTAACGATTAAATTTTTTCTGCAACAAAAACTCTTCTCTTTCGCTTCGTCGCTGATCCCCGTTGAGTGCTTCAATACGAATAATCAGCAGAAATTCTTCTTTGATTTCGACCATGAGGTGAAAACGAAGAAGGAGAAGCGGGTGTTGAGAAGCGGAATGCAGTTGAGTAAAAATCTTGAGTCGATTTTATTGCTTGATGAAGAAGGAATGCCGGTTATTTTCGACCCGAAGCAAGGGAGTATGAACGAGTTATCTGCGGATAATTGTAAAGATATCGAGTTTTGTTTAAAGGAGATTTATCAGATAGAGGACGGCATTCTTGCGTACTCATCGGCCGTGGGGAAATTCTGTGTTATTTGTGTCAAATCTATTGAAATTCCTCTTATGTGTATTCCTATTGTCTGTTTACGTTAATGGTGTTGTTGTAGATAGTCGCGTTTTTACAAAATTTGATATGGTGAAAATCAATTGCACAGGCATATCATACTGATTGATGAACAAAATCAGGGACTAAAATTTTGTATGGATGATAAATGGTGAAAAAATAGCGTAGCATGAGTTTCATTAACAAATAGCGGGGCGACTTTAATTCGTCAATATCTAAAAAATACATAAAGCTTTTGAAGTTCGAATTGGATAAAAACTTAGAAAAAGTTCTTCTATCTAGTTCCCGAGCTCTCCTTGTTGCTGATAAATACGGATCAGCTGATAAATCTCAAAACTTCTTTTACTATCTAATCTCACATTTTCATCACCCAACGAGATAATCAGAGAGACCGGAAGACACTTCAGATTCTTGATTTCCTTCAGTTTAATCCTATCAAACACCTTGCTCCTATTGAGCGCGATTATCGAACATTCATCAGGCCTAATCCCAAAAAGGAACATATCTCTTGGCCAGCCTCTCTCAATTATTTGCTGCGAAGGGTATTTCACCTTCGCCTCGTACAGCGTCATCCCATAGGAGGCTGTCGACCACATCGTGCTCATAATCAGCAACTTGAGGATTCTTTCTGCACTACCCGCCGAATTCATTTCGAACGAATCCAACTCACTCATTTTAAAATCTCCGCATTTCTTCTCTTCTAAAAACTCTTTGTTTGACTGCACCGTCGTGTCAAGTTTGATCGCCAGCTTCTTCCAATGGCTCTCAAAAGCCGCGTTCCAGAAACTCTCTTTTCGTGTCTCATACACCTTCTCAGGGATAAACCCACTGAAAAGACTCTTTGACTTTGGTTGCTTGAACCAGGCCATTGGTCCAATCAGGCTAATATCTTCTCGGTACTTATCATAAGTAGCAAGAGCAGCCAGCAAGACGTAGTCCTTATAGTCGAGGTCATACCGGATTTTCTTAACCTCATGAAGCGCTTGAGCCACAAGGAGCTTGAGGCGGATGTAGTCGTTTTTATACTGCTTGACCTCTTCTTCTTTACTAAGGTAATAGAATTTTTTGAAGACCAACTTGCTTGGCCTGGTGGTAAACACATTCAAAAATTTTCGCTGGAATTTCCGCCAAAGCGAGTTCCTTTGGTTCGGTCTGAGCTCATCAGCCACATAAATCGCCTCAGCGATCAACTCGCTGTCATCAAGCCCTCTTTCGAGCTTCTCGCTCTCACTTAGGAAAAGGCGAAAATCGTCATTGACTTTCAAATGGAGCTGCTCGCTGATCATGTCACAGATTTCTCCAGCCGTCGTCCTCTCGTTGATAGTGTACGTAAAGCACGTGCCATCAATCAAAAACACCTTGATTTTGTGTTTCGGCAGCCCTGTGTACTTCCCTTCCAAGCTTCCGGAACCAAAAGACGATAAAAACTTCGGACTCGCTGTGTCAAGTTCATTCATTTTAAAATCTTCCTTCTGAGCTGCTATTTCTTCAAACACAAAGCTGCTTTTCGCTGGTAGCGAGTCCGTGTTCAAGTCCAATGAGGGCCTGTACGGTATCGGCTTATGAGAATATGTCGTTTTACGTCTAACTAACGAGATCCGTGCGTATGTCTCCTCTAATGAAACGATACTGGTCTCGTATTTCTGCTTAAATGGAATTTTCGTAGTGGTAGCGCGCTCTTCTTCGAAAAAGTCCTCTGGAAATTTAAAGAAATTAGAGACGTGAGCACAGTCCCGGACTTCTTTATCCAGTAATGCAAGTTGCAGGAAATTTTCAATGGCGAATTTGCGTCTTTCAATCGTTTTCGACCGATGGCTTTTAATGATTTCGATTTCTTTGCTGAGAAATAGCAGTTTTTTCTTTGGAAATTGATCATGTAGTTGCTGCGAAAGCTCGAGGAAATCGCTGTACCTCTTGAAGATCTTTACATACTTTGACCCAAATGTGATCAGTAGGATGTAGTACGTGTAGGTTTTGAAGCCGTTGGGACGTTCTTCTGATCCTATAGCGTGCACCTCGACTTGTTTGTTAATAACAGGCGTGCGTTCTGATTGGCTGAAAATCTTGTGATTTTGAGGAAGTGATGCTCTTTTCAGCTCTTGAAGCGCGCTGTCCAGGGTATTCAAAATCCTCTGCTTAGTTTCAAGGTCTTTGGCTGAGAAAGTCTCGACTCGGTTGACTCCAACGATGGAAAATAGATTTGTGAAATACTTTCCGTCGCTTATATCCTTGATTAAAGAAACGTCATTCAATCGAATGTAATTCGCTTGATTTTTTGGCGTTGGTTTTGGCTTGCTTTGGTACATGTAGTCCTCGGAAAGCTGGAGCTGAGGGCTATAAACAACCATATCGCTCAGGATGAAGATATGATGCGCCTGACCCAACTTGTCTTTGGTAGTGTAGACTATTTCTTCCAAGAGTAATCGACGATTGGGGTGATATATACTGACTTCCAGAGGGTTTCCAATGACCTCTTGCAATTCCATCTGCCTTAAATTTTTCGTAAATTCCTCAATATACATATTATTCTCCTCATTAAGCCTTCTCGTGAGCGCTAATGCTTCCTCTAGGTCTGCATAGTCCGGATGCTCGATATCTGTGTACGCAAGTAACGTTTCAAGAAGCAGCGGGTATTTTGTCAGCCGTTGGATCGGCTTAACCAACAAAGAGAATATATCCATGTCCCTAAACTGCTCAGTAAACTCTACGTTGTGTAGAAACTGATCCAATAAAGGGTTCTGCTGCCTCATAGTAACTAAAAACTTCTGAGCTCGTTGGTAATTAGCGGTATATGGGTAATAGACCTTGAAGCCTGAGGCGAATTTAGTAAATACACAGCCGAATTTTGCATAATGATCGTCAAGCTGGATAGCCTCAGACAATAATCCCAAAAATTCCTGACCGGAGTCTCTCACCTCGACAAGATTAGCAAAGATGGTCTCTAGATCTTCAAGAGTGAGGATTGGGTTAAGGGTCTGTTGGGATTCGAGTAGCGGCTCGTAGCAGTTCTTGATGAGCAAACTAAGGTCCGAAACGAAGTTTTGCTCTGTCATTAGGAGCTCTTTTTTGATATTTCTTCGGTAATTGCGGCGGTTTTTGAACAATTGTTTCAGTTTTTTGCTCTGGATCATCCTGATGAAGCTCTGAATGCGACGAGCAGCCTCTGTTCTGGTCGGGAGCTTTTTTTCTCTGAAAGACGGGACTTCATGAGGTATGGTGAGCAGCATCGAGTTATAACGAGAATGATGATTGAATCAAAATTATTGGATTAAATCTGTGTAATACATAAACTGCGTTTTTTAAGGATCGACTTGATGGTGTAAACTTAGGTTTATTGCATGGTATCAAGATCCTCGAAGCAGGGGAAATCACGTGCTCTTTTTCTCTCTAGGTTAGTTTCGTATCTGGGATTGTGCTACTATTTGCGGATTTTGCAGTGCAATTGATAGTTCAACTATTAGTTAACAAAAAAACCAATCTAAGCGCTTATAAAGGAATATGGGTTGAAAACGAAGGTTCATGATAGATAATAGGGCAGGAACCTGATTCTTTCTAATAGAAACAGAAAATCTTTTCGATTTTGCTAATCATCGAACAAAGAGACAATAAGTAAGGGTATGCACTATTATTCCCAACCATGAATGTCTTGCTGCAGGCCTTGTTGATATATATATACATGTAAAAGGCGATAAAAGCCTGCTTCTAAAACGACTCGTGAAGTTCCGATTTCAAATTAATAAACGAAAATTCACTGAATGTTCTCAGACTCTAATAAAGATAAAAAAGAAAGTAACTAGACGTTTTCGATTTAGCTGGGATGAAACAGGAAAAACAAAGCATTTTGATCGATAGCGTCAAGTTATTTTTTTTCGTAAAACCGGCATTTCATAGACTTCTTTTGATGGAATCATGTATATGCATCTATGACAAGCTTCCTACTAACACCCTAAAACTTACTTTATCGGAGCTTTGCTTTTATTTATAAAAAGAAAAATGTTGGCTAAATAAACGATTATCTAGGCTCGCTCGACATAGTAGACTCGCTTTCAAGAGTTTTCGCGTAAGGATTCACCGCAAAAGCAGTCTTCAATCTCGTAAGCGCGTTCAAATATTGCGTGTTGACTTTCTTCAGCTTCTCGTTATCAGCTCTGAGAAAAACTGCCTATTTATTCCAAAAAACAATTAACAATCAGTTTATTTTTCACAATAAATCACTTCTTCTGCAAGCTTCTCTCTCGTTTGTGACAACTGCTTATTATCTTCTGTCAGCGCAGTAATATCTCCATCTTTCTCTGAGATCTATTTAGTAATTGTATTACTATATCCCACTACTTCTAATCTGAATTTACCAGTTTCTGGTAATGAAAATTGACTTCTCGAATCGTTCCTTCATGGTCTTCTTTCTCTAACCTGAGTGATTCAAGTCGATGATTCAGCGAATGAATCTTTTCAACGTTTTTCTTGTTCAGATTCTGTTCATGAAGCAGATTTCCTTTTATCTTTAGGATATCTTTCTGGTGCTTCTTTATCTCATCTTCCAAGGTTTTTACTTTCACAGTTAAAAACTCTTTCACATTCTTTAGAGTCTCGAGCTGAGCCAAGGCATCCTCACGGTTTCCTTCGAATTTCTTAAGCGATTCATTGGTATTCATGGGAATTATTGGCTGATTTTGAGGCGCTGGGTTCTGCGATTGAATTATCTGGGCTTGGAATGCACGAGCACGAGCTGCAAGGAGAATTTCCAGGCCAATAGGCGAAAAAACGATTGTCCTGAAAGTTTTACAGACCAAAGCGAAAGGCACGATCTCATCATCCTCAAGGAAAGGAAGGATGTTTTTCAAAATGATGTACTTCGGGATTTTGAAGATAGGCTGTTGCTGGTTGAGCTCGCGAATCTTGATCACATAGTCGTATTTCAATTTGCATTGCTCTAATTTGTCGTTCATGGCAGGATTTATTTGCCTAATGAATTGCTGCTACTAATTATTTATTTATTTCGATATCTCTAATTTCTAAAACTAATTGAAACACATTCTCTCTCTGTCTTGATACTATATGAAACCTTGACCCGAGAGTTCTCTTGTTCTTTACCACCCAAGAGCACAACAAGGACTCCTTGATTCTGTTGAATTTGCCCTTTTAAAAGTCCATTTGTCTATTTAGTGGTTTATAAACGCAATAACAATGAACCCAGTCACTCAAATTGCTCCTATTGATAGAAATTTTGCCATAAAAGCCTTTCTAACCCTGTAGAATAAATTCTCATCTGTTATCTATACACATATTTGCTCTCAGATTCATTAAACGAGTTATAATGCATACTCTTTTTACTTCGATTTATAAATGTGTGTGCGTTTATATAACTCTGGTACAGAAGTTAGTTATTATTTTGTCTATTCCCCAACTCTGATAAGTAATGTCCCTCTTCACCTTCTCCAAGCGCGGTTGCTTTATCTGTATCATTAGAGATAAGCTGTCCTTGATTATCCATGCTTTCTGCATCCTCATGTGGGAGCCCAACCCAAATCTCTCTCAAGAGATCTCTTTTCCATGCAACGAAAGACACTATGCCGATATTTGAAGGCACTAGATACAGCAACGCAGGCTGCGCTAACTGCAAAACAACCAAGAAGAACCCACAGATCGCAAGCCCCAGCGCGTAACTTCCCATCGCTGCACGATGAAACACGTTCGTTCCTCTAGCCTTGTCAAATCGGTAGCAGTACCCGACGAACAGTCCTGGGAGGACTAGATCCCCGAGTCCTAGCATCCCGCAATTGCCTTTAGAAGGAGTGTTACGAAAATGAGGCCATTCGAGTTTCAATGGCAGATCGAGGGAGGTCGCCACATAGGCCATCACTGAGTCTCCGAAAATCGGCTTTGAAATGAACACCCAAAAGATATCGTAGAGAAATGCGAGTCCAAGCAGCAACATCGCGACTTTCATTGAGCTTAGTTTGACCACTCTCAGCACCAAAAGGACAACGCAAACGCCTATAATGTTGTTCAATACCCAGTTTTTCGTGATCAGCCATGCAAGCACGATGGCAAAGGCAATCGAAAATGAAATTATTGAGCCGATAGCGACTTCACCTAAGAATGGAAGCGTCACCTTTCGATGCAATATGCTGTCGGTTCCTCCTATCTTCTCTAATATTTCGTGTATCATCAAAGCACAGGAACTAACTGAGCTGATACATACTAACCCAGTCACAACTGTGAGGATATATTCCTTGAGGAAATAGAAAATCAAAAGCACCATCGACGCAAACACGATGAAGAAAACCGCATGGATGGGTTTGACTTCATCGGCGCTCTGCGCCTGCTCAGCAAACATGGTTTGCGTGTGTCTTGTGCCAAGGAAGACCACTATGGTCCCCAGAGTCAAGAGAATCACCAGACTGAAATCAAATCGTGACATGGTGTCCAGCGTGCAAATTTTCTGATAGCTAAATTCCACTTTATTATCGCTTGAGCTGCCATCAAAAAGGAGAGTGACCTTTAATATCGTCCACCCGATTGATTTATTAAGCAGGATGCCATCAATATTGCAGTCGTAGTTAATAGTGAAGTTTTTCGTTTCGTTAGGCGCAATAGTTATCAATTCGCTGCCTGTAGAGTTAGTCGCAAAGGCTTTCACAACTTGAGGATCAATAGCCTCAACGGAAATTTTTGCTAGAGAGATCGCACTGGTGTTGCCGGTGTTTTGCACGCTGAATTGTCGTGATGCATGGTTGACGCCGTCTTGAATGATGCTAGGAGGGTGGCAAGTACTGCATTCAGCATCAATGGCAGACCAAAGTTTGCTCAGCGTCGCGTTTTGGTACACGATTCTTGTTTTGGCGGTCGTTCCAGGGCCGTTGACATAAACTTTAACGTTGTCGAGAGCTCTTGTGCTTGCAAAAGCGCAAAGACAGAGGGTGAATAGCAAAATGTAGTGTTTTTTGAGCATTTAAATGCCGTGTAGTTAGAGATAGGGGTCTGTGGTGAAGGTATATATAAGTAAATTGTGAAGCTGATGAGATTTCGGTTTGAAAGAGAGAGATGTGAGCAGTGATTGACAAGGGTTTGATGTTTTATTTAACAACCAATTATAAAAATTCGATCATCTTTAACGTGGTAAAATGCACTAAAGCTACAAATTCAGCAAAAATCAGCAGAAGTTCTCGAGGACAGTGAATTAGGTACATTGAGTCACGTATTTAACGGTTTGGATTTCCCAAAGGAAAAAAATGGGAATTAACAGCGGAATTTTTCCGAATGGAGTTCAATCAAAAAGATGAATTTTTTTGCGTATTAAGGCTGCCTGAGACAGCAAGATACTAGGGTTTATTTTGTCTGTTGATGTCATTATTGCTCTTAGATGTTCAAAGAGATTTACTCTGAAACTAATTCTATTCAAGAGATATCGAATTATGTTGGGTAAAAACCTAAACTACAGATCGAGACTTGAGGCTGAGTGAACTCTTTGGTTTTAGAAAATTAGTTGAGAGTTCTGTAGACTGATATTATAGTCTTGAGATGCTTAAACGTAATAATAAATTTCTGGCAATTGTCCTGTAAGATAGCTCGAACTGTTTGATTTTAATCCGTTAGAGCATTTTAGAAAGGTGAAAGTGACGTCTCCGTCACTCACTTGAGTACGATTTCCTTCGTTTCCATAGTAAGAAGTACTTCCTCATTCAACTGCATTATGATCCGACTTCACATGGAGGTCTGCAATAATTGACCAGATCTCGTTTTGCCTCACAAGAATCGGTTTTGCAAACATTACTTTGGAGACCATTTCAGCATTTTCAGTTGCAAAGCCCGCCGTAACAACAGCGACAGCACAATTCTGCCTTCAATGGATTGTCCTTCAACCAACCTCACAATTCCAAGAAACGAATAACCTTCTTTAATTGGTCCAAAAACCCCAACTCCCGCAACTTTAATATTTTTTGAAGGACTGAATGCAATCCCGTCGAATTTCGAAGCGCTATACATCCACCCTGTCAGACATGTCTTAAATCGTTTAACTGAGAGAACTTCACAAAGCTTAGGCACCACGAGTATCTTTGAGTCCTGTGTGATTCCTAGTTTTTCCAAGGTATCATTCGATGGCTCCAACGCTTTCCCTTTTAAAACAGTCTTGGTGTTAGAGTTGCATCCTCATATTGGCTACTAATTCGATCAGAAATATCCTGAACAGTGCTTTGAATAGGGAAAGAGATTTTCTCGGATCTCTTTGCACCTTCTTGAACATGAATAAACTCAATCAATATGTCATTTGACACTTCGTTTCTCTCAAAATCAATGATTTCATTGTTGATTTTGACTGTGATCATATTTTTCTCAAGAATAATGTTCTGGACGATACCATATCCCTTCGGAGTGTAGATGGTTGGCTCTTTCACTTCTTGCTTCGTTTTCGAAATGTAGAAACGTTGAGAACTGCCCTTTGTTTTCGATTTTTAATAGAAGTGCTCTCTTTACCTTTATTGGTAGAAGTAGTTAGTAGAGTGGATTGGACTTCTGGATCTTCGACTTGTTGGAAGAGTTCCCACTGGTCGATGTCGTTGAGCTTCCACAGTCTTCGTGTCGTCTCCATGGATTCGAAACTATGAGAACGGATGAATATTGGTTACGAATTTCTTTTTTTTAGTTGAGCAAATCCTGAGCTGCTTTATTTATAAAGGCTGAAAGCATTATTGAACTCTAATTTATAATAGTTGCTGATTTCTACGTTTAGATTCTATGTAACTGATGGTTACGTAGCAAGGTTCTTCTATTTTTCATCTGAAAAAAAGCAATTATCTTCCTCTTCGATTAAGATACTCGATAAATTTAATTTACCAGTCGTTTGAAGGCGATAAATGTTAGAGCTTCTTTTATCAGATGTGCAAAGTTTATTTTTAAATACAATGATCAGACTTTTTCGTTAGGAATAACACAATTAATCTTCTTACAACTTTTATAGTTTCCATTCAAACAGGTCTTAATTTTTTATCTTTTTAGCCCTCAGCGAATATTTTTTCCCAATTAATAGTGTATTTTTGACAAATTAAGGCTCAACTAGAGTTGCTTCAGTTGTATTGCAAAGACATCATGACAAATTAGGCTCATTTGATAGTATATTTTCGATATCTATTGGAAATCTTGGATTTTAATTGCTATAGATTAGAGATTGAAATTGATTGAATTCGTTTTCTGCTATTGATTTATTTTCTGAAGATGGCATGATTGTGATTTAACCAACACTAACGTGGAATTTACAATCTATGAAACTCTAAATGAAATCGTAAATCTCTTGAATTTGTCCTGTGGAAACAATCATCTGATTTGCTATTATTCCTCCAGAGCAAGGGAAAATGGTGAAATTGATGTTCCCCGCACCCGATACAGTCTTATATCCATTAAGTCCATAATGAGAAGTTCCTCGCCAAGCAAATCCACCAGGAATTGTCGACCTTATTTAATATTCACTACATTATTATGCCTCCTATTTTTGCCAATTAACCTCCGAACGTGATCAAGTTGTGCAAGATTTAATTTTTCATACGATTTATTTCATGATGTTAGGAATTTAAATTGATGTCTAATTTGTTTATAGTTCGACAATTCTTAGCAAAGTGAGATTTCTTACTTACGAAAAGCACAAATGAGAACAAAAATATTCAGACTTAAGGATGATTAGAAGTCCTAAGGTCAGGATTACTTAACCTAATTCACAGAGTCATTATCTGAACTGTGCTGCTTGGCCGACACAATTGAGAGTAATTCTTGTTCTTGGGATCCTTTGCATTTCATGTTTATCTAGATGAAGCAGACTGACATTGCTGGCACTGATAAGTGAATAACGATCATGCATTTTGAAATAGGTAATTTACTTTCATCTGAAGTGTTTCCAGTATAAAGCACTTTTCCTGTTTTGAAGTCCAACAGTTTTACTGTTTTATCTTCCGAAGCGCTCGCGAGCTTATCGCCGTTCGGACTCCATCGTACACATCTAATCCAGTCTAGAATTTATATTCAAACGTTAAACCTTTGCTTAATAAATGTACCTGAAATGCTGACAATAGCCTAAAGGTGAAATGGTCTCAATTTCCTCCTATTCAAAGGGATTTTTTTTTGTGGCTCGGCCAAAATTAATGTTTCTTATGTAGTAAGTGTTCACT
>ENA-UOTZ01000778-UOTZ01000778.1-compost-metagenome-genome-assembly--contig:-NODE-778-length-25678-cov-6.487208_pt1 | contig 25678 bp, 20 predicted proteins | sample MGYA00238144_ERZ746983 | MGnify/ENA primary metagenome ERZ746983 (study PRJEB28759, sample SAMN06268863) | compost metagenome | isolation source: single cell | place: USA: California, Emeryville, Joint... | reverse complement strand
TCCAAAAGATATCATCGCTTTTTCCGCCAAGTAACCCTCTCACTTCCGATTTGCTTCGCCTTACACAGTCTATCATCATTCTAGGTACTTCAGAGAGCTTGCAGACAAGAGAAGTAACCATATCTCCTTACAATTTGCATTAAATATCTTAAAATAATTCATAGAAATGGAAAAGGACAGCAATAAGGCCTCAGAAATCCAGAAACCTGATTCCAAGTATCATTAAATACCACTCGAGATGCATCTAGAATGGAATAGCCTATGCAGTTGTAGTTTAGCTTGTGATGGCATATGAAATTGATGACCGTTTTCATGAATAAAGAGAACTTTTGTATTCCTCGTGAATTTCCTATGCATCTGAGCCGTAATGTCCTTACTATGTTTCCTTTCATAAAGTTTGACTGAATTTGTGGATTCAATCGAAAATTACAAGCGTACTAAAAGCCGTATACGGTTAACTGACAGTTAAAATTGAAGTTGGTTACTCAAAAACGAATTACTTAAAATAAGTATCGCATAAATGATAAAACCAGAAATCTCCTTCTTTTTCCTCGGTCTCATCGTCGTTGGTCATCTCTGCGTCGTCGGAGCCACAGACTCGAAAGCTACTGATAAGTAAACTTGTTTTTTAATACTGCAGCTCATTTCGGTTCTAGCTCTACACTCAATTGTGATTTGAATCTACCAAATGGCCTGTGTCTGTACGATGGTATGTGCTATTCGTGTAATTCTCTCGTCTAAATTACGTATCGTAGGTGGCTTGAACATTCTCCCTGATGCCGTGCCTACAGGACTTGTTGGATACTGGAACTTCGATTCTGCAGGGGTTTCTTGCTCGTTATAATCGATGGAAACTGAACTCTTTTTCAAAATAGGGACTTGATGCCTCAGGAAACGCAAACAACATCGTTAATAACATTGTGTACGCGACTGGCATGGGCGGCTTCGGATTCAGTGCACTTGCAGGAGCCGATAAATATATCGAGATCCCAAACATTGCCTCGCTCACTACCCAAACCTACACTTTTACTATGTGGGTGTATTTATTCAACGAGGACAGTAAGAGAGTTTCTCCCCTTTCATTATTTAACAAAAAAAAAATTAGCTTCTGATATCACTGGACAGTTGAGATGGTGCCCCATCTTATACAAAGGTTACGAAGACGATCAAGGCACTGTCTCAAGAGCTCCTGGTCTTTTTTATGACCGTGTCGATCGCTACTTGAGAGTATTTGTTACAACTTCTGACACAACTGATTATCCATCCGTAAGCGTTATTTGCTTTCTTTTTTTGCAATTAACCATGTCTTAAAGGGAGAATATGTAACCTCAAATGCTAGAATCATCCCAGGCAGATGGACTCATATCGGTATCGTCCGCACAGGAACAAAGACCAAGCTTTATGTCAACGGGATCCTGGATGTCACCGCTGTGACAGTGGGTTCTACTGTTACCAACACCTATTCAATCTACGTTGGAAACGTGCCATGGAGAACTGAAGAATGCCAAGTTCAAGGATACTATGATGATATCAGAGTCTACTCCAGAGATTTATATGAAACTGAGATCGAAGCTGAAGCTGCGCCTGCCCAGGGCATTTATTATCCTGGCTTCCTTCAGCTAGGATGCTTAAACTGCCAACTTGAGCAAGCAGTTCAATCCTGCACAAGCGGATATCACATTTGCACAACTATTGAGATCCACTCAGCTGCCTATACGATCGCTAAAAACATGGGATGGGTAACAATAACATCTTTATAATTAATCTCATTGTTTGTTAGATCAACTGGGACACTCGTATCTGGAGCTTCAGCGACCTCGAAGCCACATATGACGCAAATCAAGCCAGTCTTACAGGAGTTGGGCTTTGCTGCGCTAGCGTATAGTAGTATTGGTTACAATGGGAAAACATCAAACCCATGTTTAATTTTCTTGTCCTTACGCGTCAATATATTTTTATTTGAAGGTCGTTTGATCTTGCATTAATTTGAGTCTGAGTAGAGGAACCAGCTATTATTCATTTACATATTTGTGTCCTCAAGGGACATGGTCAAAAGATCTTCAATTTAAACACCGTCATTCTAAACAAAGTACTTCCTTTCTCTCGAATTATGATACTTACGATACGGCAGTCTCTTTTGAATTTCATAGGTTAGTGAAATAAAGTTTAATTTGAGGCAAGAAATCTAATTAGCGAAATAGCAAGCTGGCGATGAGCACATATTTCAAAAGATTCAAAGACGGGTACAAGTACCTGCGTTCTCCACAGTTTAGCAAGGTAACACATCTGGTATGTCTGTTGTTTTAAATGCCTTTTTATAGAAAACGGGAGATTTCATTGATAAGTACCGCGTTGTAAGATAAAGAATATTTTCATCATAATTGACGCTTGGAACTAGGTCCAAAGGATTCTGATGTTTGGAATCGGATTTAATTTCTACCTAATGTACAGTTCGGTAATTTGGTTTGTGGGAAGTGAGAGGGTTACTTGGCGGAAAAAGCGATGATATCTTTTGGATTGTTTCTAATAACTTCCTTGGAATAGTGCTTGAGGATGGTTGGGAGCTCTGGAGGAACGACGATCTGTTCAGCTGAATAAATTCTCTGTGAAGTGACGTCTGCCATAATAGGTTAGAGCTTTTAGAGGAATGTAACGATAGAAAAATTGTTTAAATTAAATAATTGAAAATGAGAACTTATGTAAATCATTTCTTGCGTATTACCTGCTGTAACAAAGAAGAATGGCAAGGCCTGCAAACGTTGGGCTCTCAAGCAGAAATCCTTGATGGTTGAGTCAATAATGCTGTACGTATCGATTGATTTTAGGCATCAATATTCAAATATTTGAATATTTAAGAAAGCTATTCAAACTGAATTCAACCTCGTGATGATTTTAGCTCAGAAAGGAACACCAATACTAAGCCGCTACATGAGCAGATTTTCATTTGGTTAATCGCGAAAAGACTTACATTCCAGATATTCTATCTATTGATTAAACTCACAGTCCAGTCTCTGTAGTCATGAAAAATACTCTTTTCCTTTAAAATAATAAACTTACTAGCCTAATTTTTCGAATGTGTATCTTGCTGCTGAGATCTTGTACTATCATGATTTATTAGTTTCAAAAATCCACAAGCTAAGTAAGATAGCATAGACTAATGAATCCTCACTTTAAAACGTGAAGTTAGTTCTTTCACAGTTTTTATGCACGGTCGAAATTATCCTCTTGAAAATTTTGCGAATCTCACAAAGAAATTACTTGAATTAACATTTTTCTTAACAAACACAATTAAAAAACCGCTTCTCAATGTCATCAACCCTCAATTCATCTAAAAAAACAAAATATTTCAAGCTCTCATCCCCAACGAAAATCCTCGGAACGGTCTACTCTGTACCTTACTGCACACCCAACCTGAAAAACCTTCCTGATGACATTCCAAACTTCGGATTATGAACTGGCAACAATTTGCTGGTACTTTATTGATTGATTTAATAATTATTGATAATGCAGCCACTCACAACTGCTCCTTCAGAGAAGAAAGAATCTTCGACTAACTGCAACATCCTTGTTTACATCCGAGTACGACCCGCTCTCAAATGCGAATTCGAAAAGGAAATCGCAGTCAAAGCCAGCGAAGAAGTAGCCCAATTTCATCTACCTATATTCATAATACCTAATCGACGCAGGAAAACACCATCACAGTCAACTCCAGAACCGATGTCATACACGCTAGGTTTGACCGCGCATTCAGCCCAAGCGCGACCCAGCACCAGCTGTTCGAAACTGTCTCGCATTTTGTTCCTGCTGTGTTAAATGGATTTCATAGCACGGTATTCGCCTATGGGCAGACAGGATCTGGTAAGACCAGGGCACTCCACTGTGTCTCATGCATTGTTTAGGAAAAACCCATACGATGTTCGGTTCGGATTGGGAGAATCTTATTGGGCAATATCGTAAAGGCTCACAGCAAACTTTTATTCAAGATGTCGAAAATGATAAGATGTTTGTCGGGGTCATTCCTAGGATGATCAATCAGGTGTTTAAGCAGCTGAACGATCCAGACCACGCACCGAAGAAATTGGCCGTGTATTGTTCGTTTTTGCAGATTTATAACGAAAAAATATTCGATTTGCTTCAGGTAATGCTCATTTCTTTATACCGTAGCTGATATATGATGTGCGGCCTTAGGATCAACAAAAAGGAGAGTCTTTGGCGATACGCGAGAATAAATTTGATGGAATTTATGTCGAAGGGTTGGTTGAATATTCTGTGTATACATTTGAGGAGTGCATTACCCTCATGAAGCGTGGTGAGAAAAATAGATATACTCGTCAGACCGTGCAGAACGTAAAAAGCAGTCGATCTCATACGATTTTTCAATTGTTGATTGAATCCACAGTGGCTGACAAAAACGGAAAACTGCAGGTATGTCTGAGCTAAGGGAAGAGGATCTCAATAGGCTGATTATAATGTAGAAAGCGAAGCTGAATCTATGCGATTTAGCCGGTTCAGAGAAGTTAAAGAAGCAGGAAGACATTGCTTATGAGCACTTGAAGGAACTGAAAGGGATTAACCTTTCATTGACTACGTTAGGTATGAGCTTCAAAGCAAGGGGAATGATAAATTGATATGCTTTTATAACTGTAGGGAAGGTTATACAGGCCCTGTCATCTAAAAATAAAATGCCGGTGCCTTATCGAGAGTCAAAACTCACCAGACTCCTTCAGGATAGTTTGGGTGGAAATACTCAAACTTGTCTTATCGCAACTCTTACTCCGATTGTGTAACTTGCTCACCTCAGTCACTTTTGTTAAGCATACATACACTGTCCTTAGAGAATGTATTGACGAAACGATAAGCACAATTAAATTCGCAGAAAGAGCAAGACTCGTAAGATCTCTGAAGCTATTTCGAAAAATGATAAATCTGTCCTCTATAGATCGTTACCAAGGTGTCTCAAAACCAGATTAATGCCACTGACGATCAGCTCGTGCAAAAGCTGAAAAAAGAGGTAAATACCAGAAAAGGGGATGCAACTAATGGAATTTTGTCAACCAATCGCTATAGATTCAATATCTCAGAGAAATTCTGAACATCAGAAGACAAGGCGTCTCAGCAATCGGAGAAGTACATAACAAATTGTTAATTTTGAAGGAAGAGAACGATCGGCTTCGTCAAAATCACATCTCGATCCAAGAAGTCGAAAGATTGCTCGAAGAAAACAGACTTATGAAATTCGAGTTGCAGAAGCTCAAGGGAGAAACCAACCAAGGCGAAAACCCTCCCGAGTTCGCAACCACTCTCGACGCTAATCTAAAAGAGAAGCTTCAGAACCTAGACCGACCAATCTCCGAGTACAATCATATGATCGCCATGTTTTTCTTAAAAACACTGCCATTACTAGCAAAACTGTAGAACCAGTAATTTCATATGATCTTGAAGCAAGACGAGGGACCCACACTGGCTATCTCTCAGTTCTTAGTTCAAATGCGCAAGGAATTCTTGTAAGTCTTATGAGTTTCTTGGCTCTTTAAGTGACATGCATAGGACCCAAATCCATCGAAATCAGATGCTCTGAAGCTTCTAAGTCCGATGCTACCTCGGGGTGGGAACACCAGGAATGCAAATAGGAAACTTATTGGAAAGTCGATAGATTTGGGCGTGAGAGACTACACCTCTGAGATGCTCCCAAAGACCCCAACAACAGACACGAATACTCGAAGTCACCAGTCGCTTACAGCTGAGTTCAAGCTCCCTGAGATTAAAAAAACAGAAATGAACATCCGGATACGAGGTTTAATATTCTCCTTGCATTCATCATCTCAAATTCAAAATTTCATAAATAGGCCGAAATCAGATCCTTCAAGGCACAGGAATTCTCGAGCGCACGTCAGGAGAGCAGAAAAAACTTGAAATGCGCCAAAAAGAGAAGTTTAGAGCATTGGATAGACTCAGGGACTACGAGAGACTTCAGGCTCACAATAAAAAGGTGCTTGAGTACGAGCTCACTAATATCGATTATTCGAGGGACACGAGCATGGAAAAGCCGGTGCCTTCAACCACAAAGCATTCGTTTATTAGGAGTACCAGCCCAGATAGTAGATATAACCCGTATCACGTAAGCAATCGAATAGTCATCCTCCCTCAGAATAATTTGCTATATAGGTAAGGCCAGAGATTGAAAAGAAGTTTGCGGATAGAAAGCGCGATGAATTCATTTCAAAACAGCAGAAAAAAATCGAAGAGTATAGATATAAAATCAGCCGCATCCAAAAAACCTTTTTTTCATGAGTTATCGTTTTAAATAAAAGGGACCTATACCAGGTACCTGCTTTTCCTCCTCTTAGCGAGATAAAATACTTAGTATTTAATTGTCAATTTTTCTATTGCGTCTTTTTTTCGTAAATTTTGCTGAATATCCATAGACTTAAGCTGCTTAGCAATTCTGGTAATTTAGCTTTTTTTTTTCAATACTCTTCATAGAATACTCATTGATCTCAAAGAAATAACTTAATTGACAACTTCGGAGACCAGCTGCTCATTTCTTTCGATGGAGATATGGCCTCATTGGGAAACAAAATGCCTTATTACAATTAGATTCCTTTAAGATTATTCGAGAGAGAGAGGCTATATCGCTAAGTTAGTGACCCTACGATTTGGTACAAAACTCTATTTGACTGACCTAACGGCTAAATTTGTTGATAAATCAATTTAGGTTTTATCAATCAATCATGGATGCAAGCGGCATTGAACTTTTCACTCGAAGAAACAATCGACACGATGAAAAACTTGGCGAGAAAATACAAAACATTTTCAAATAAGCTTGCATAAATCCTTCGCGATCAGCCAGTTTCACCCATCATCTTCCTCTCCCCCTCGCTTTTTGATCATTCTCAATCACTATTTACTTGTCCAAGAGGTTCTTAGTTTCAGGATCATCGAATTTGGTTGCTCCGCTGATGGTCTTGCCAGTTGGGGCGGCGGTTTCCTTGTACAATTCGTTCAATTTGGCAACTAAACAGATCAATTAGCCTCCAAAATTAATTCAATGAGATAAATTACCATCGAACTTTGGCTTCTTGAGGGTCTTGACCTTTCTGATGGTGACGTTGTTGACTGGGTAGATGAATTGGACAGCCTTCTTGATTTGCTCACCGATGTATTCGGTAACGAACTTTCTAACGAGTTCGGTAAGGTTGACGGAGGAGGCTTCCTTGGTGATGATCTCAACCATCTTCTTTCTGATAGCCTTGATTTGAGACATTTGGGCATATGAGGTCTTCTTGAGTTGCTTCTCAGGAACTCTGGCAGTGAAAGCAATGCAGAAAATTCTGAGGACGTAGCCGTCTTGGGTCTTGACCTCGCAGTTGGCTTCAATAATGTTTTGCCACTTTCTGATGAATTGGCAGAGCTTGTCTCTGGTCATGTCCATACCGTGGAAGTTGGTCATGCAGTTTCTGCCTTGGATATCTTCAACGCAGAGTTTCATCTTTCTCCTGTAGGATGAGAGAGTTAATATATGGATTTCTATGAATCGGATTTTACCAAGCGAGTTGCTCAGATTTCTGGTTCAAATCAGCGAGGGAGACTTCGAAGACTCTGCCTCTGAGTCTGTCACTAGCGATCTCTGTGTAATTGATGCGGGTAAGTGGATGTGACTAAGAGAGAGATGAAGTACTTGTGCCGGTAGTTCTTGTGCAAAGAGTCTTGCCGACGATTCTTCTGTCGAAAGGATTTGGGGCCTTAATGTCGTACCATTCCTTCTTGGTCATTGGGTCGGCAACTTTCTTTTTGCCTCCCTTACCTTTCTTGGAGATTCTTTTGTTTTTTCCGAAAGCCATTTCTTGACTTTTTTATGTTCCAAGTTATCAAAGGATTTATTAAGATCTTGAGATAAATGCTTTAAATAGCACAATGTCTCGTCCTTGCTTCACTGAGATGAAAGAGTTGGTCTCTTTAAGGTCTATTAAGAATTAACACTCTATAGCGAGTATCTTACATATTGTTAAACTGTTCATGTAGTCTTAATACAATCACAAAGCCTCGAAACGGAATATATGAAATCCTTTGAGAGAACTCTCTCTTTGATTTGGCTAACTGCTATATGGAAGCTAACAATTGAAGAATGTAGAGGAGAGGTTAATATGGTCAGGTTGTGCCTGGCAACGTGGCACAAGCAACTGCTCCCTTGACGTAAAATAATGTGTATTCACATTATTCATTTCATTAAGTTGATAAGGAAGGATATATAACAATTTTAAAGAGTCGAAACTAAGCTTTTCGTTGCTCTTCCTGAGCGTATTGAGGGTTTCCGACTTCCATTTGAAGTCCATCAGAGCATAATATTAATTAGCCATAATGTACATCAATGATTACGAACAGGATGAATTCATCTGCCAGGCTCTGTAGTTCATTCAGACAGCATCTCTAACCGCTGTTCCTCTGCGCTTTGTTCTCAAAACAGCGAATGAAAGAAAGCTTCAATAAATAATTAGCTCAACTCAAACAATGTCAAATTTTATTCATTCATAATTTGAACTCATAATGCTAACTCAAAGACCCCAATGTTTGTTTTTTTTTTCGCGACGGATTATTTTGATTTCAATTTTTCATTATACCATCGAGAAATTCACTCTGTGTCTTTCTAACCACAGCTTTCCTACAATGTTTGCTATATTTTTCTCAACTAAAACGATTTATCACATCACACATCATTAGGATAATCCTCACTGCTCAAGTTCTTTACGCATTATCGCCAAAACTCAACTTCATTTTTGTAGTGGAATTGGGCTTTAGAATAAGGACAGATTTTGTCATCATCTACATATATCCAAACGGTTTGTTCCGGTGTTTTTATTTGAATCATCTCGTCGAGGTTCTGGATAACATAAGCGCCCACCCAATTATAACCATCGGTGCTTTAGTAAAAATGAAATTAGGCCTTCACTCGGCTAATTTTACTTGTAATCCAATTTCTCATTGATCTCAAATTTATGCTGAGAGTAATCCTCATCAGAGTCATAATCAGGCACTAATCCGTCCGCGTCTTTTTTCGACACCTTTTTCAGTTTAGCCTGTCGCTCTTCCCTCTTCGCAACAAATTTGCTGGAGTCTATCAGTAGTATGAATGTAAATTTTGGGCTAAAGGTAAAAGCATCTTTACTTTGCTGTAGCATCTGTGAAGAAAGCGTCGCTTGTCTCGACTTGAATAATTTTAACTGAAAACGAAGGGTAAATCAATCAAACGAACAAAAGGAAAAGGAGGAACCTTTTGTGATGTGAACCCGGATAAAGGATTAGAGAAGTCCTTAATCCAACTCTCAAGGAACTTCATTAATGATTTGCTTTCTGAAGCATACTTAAGAACTGAAGGATTGCGAGAGCACATCTACAAGGCATGGGAGATGGATTAAATATAAAACTGCTATAGTATTTGTTACCTTGAAGAAGTAATCAATGCAAATCTCGGTTGCTCTGTAATATGCTGCGTTTTCGGTTAGCGTTTCAACCAGGCATTGCATTCCCTTTTCCAGCTAATGCAATTAAGCACGGTAAGTCCAACAATTATTTAAATCCTTACTCTCATGGCTTCAAGTCCGTCTTTAACCCTCATAAGTTTCTCTAACGTCAGTAAATACACGCGCAGTGCTTGGTCATCCTTATCCCCCAATTCCAACTTCAACATTTTGAAGAAATCCGCGGTCAGTGACTCCCTTTTGAAGGAAACATGCGCAATCAGCGAGGAGATGAGCTGTCTCGAGTATTTTGTCGTTGCAGAGCGGAGAAGAGCTTTACAGACCATCATCGAAGTCAATATCGTCCTCTCAGTCTCTTCGAAAGGTACTCTTATGAAATTTGGATCGTCAGTCACCATTCCCGGCATGATAATCGACAACCCCAGCTTCGCTACTGTAGCCACAAGCATATTGAAATTCACAGCCAATCCTTCCAGTCTCGACATCTCCCGCTTCTTATCGATCATCTCCGCAACCGATTTAATCAGCTCGAGATGCTTCTTGCTCGTGTCCTCTTGAGTAACCATTCCTAATCCATCTTCCGGCTTAATACTCTGCGTGTCAAATACCTCTTTGTAATCCTTATAAGAGTTCGCTGGTAATTTCTCCCTTATGATAGTATACGCCAATCTAGCGATCATCCTTTGCTCGACGAAGTAATTCTTCACGTAAATGCCAAGCCCAGTGATCAGACTAAACACCTCGAAGAATTTTGCCATCATCTTGTACTGCTCCTCGCACTCATAAAGCACATAAACAAAGGAATTGATGAATGGAACAATGATGCTGAGCTTTTTGAACTCATCGTAAGTCCCTTGGCTGTCTCTTTCATAGACTTTCTCCAACGCGGTTTTAATCAACCCGACTGTGAAGTATTTCATATCTGGAACCGCGCATGCAACGAGGAACTCCTTTATGATCTCGCGCTCTCTGAACGCGTTGATAAACCAATGTGCAAGCTCATAGTGGGTTGAGATCGCCTTTTTAACTTCCCTCAAAAACTGGGGCAGGCGGTCACGGTCTTGCGCTCTCAGTAGTACAGTCATAAAGTACAAGATTGCTAATTTTCCGAGGCTAATTACCGATGCTGGTGGCTTGCCCTGGAAAGTCGCACCGTTTACATTGAATTTTAAGATCCGCTGTAAAGTTTCCGAAAACTCGCGATCGAACATATATTTCGTCATTTGGAACTTGAAATTGTCGTTTCTGATCTCCTGGAGGATCTTCGGTTGAATAACATCAAGAGCTTTAGAAGTTTCAGCTCCGTCGTTCATTGAGAGTGACCTGATGCTCTTTCCGTTCTCATCGAAGTAAGCAACTCTTTCGTAAAACAATAAGTAGGCGTTCTTCGATTTCGGCAGTTTCGTGCTGTTTCCGAGGTTTCCAACACTGATTTTTTCTTCGCCTCCGTAAGCCTCATAGGGAAGATCGTTGACATCGAAAAGCGTGACGGTATTGTCGTTGAATTCGAACCAATTGTCCTTGCCGTCTTTAATGAGAGAGTAGTAATGCCCTGACTCAGAGGTTCCCATATGAATGACAACTCCTCGGAGTTTGTACTCGTAGTACTGCGGAGGGAACGCCTGATCCGCTGCGTCATTCTCATCGAGTGCTTCTCCACTCTCTTCCTTCTCCTTACGGCGCAAGTAGCCTTGGGTATAAGGTCTCATGTCCAGGTTGTGAGGGAATTCGCAGTAGTCGTTCACCTTCATCTTTTGCCTAAGGGAAAAAAGAAGATTATTTCCCTATAATTTTGTAAATTTTTTTTACATGGTATCAAAATCGAACTCGAAGCGCTTGAGCACGAGGATGAGGATATTCGGCAGAGTCTTGATGCACACTCTTTTGAGAGTTGAAACCTTTTTCTCGCATTTATCGCAGTGATAAGCGTTGTCGCCTTCAAGCATCTCGCCCTCGATGAAGTTTTCGAGACCTTCGTAAATAGTCTTTTTGTTCTTGACTTTCAATGAGATTGCCAAGCAAGGCTCTTCTCGCTCACTGAGTTGGAATACTTTAGGCTTTCATTCGAGGGAATATGATTTTACCTGGAGTGTGGGCAACCCTTACAGATGAGTTGGTTGCTGAGCATTCCGCCGAAGTTTCTCTTGATAATTCCCTCGTTTTTAGTGCCTTTGAGGTAAGGCTCGAGTTTGTCAAGCAAATTATTGAAGAATTCATCAACATCCATTTGCTCTATCACATTTATAGGCTTTCCCTCATAATCCTTGAATGCGAGGCAAAAACTTCGAGGGTCGTAGTACTGTTTCTGGCTTCGTTTTAGTGAGCCCAGAATCAGCTGGAACTGCATGAGGAGGTTCTCATGGTCTTCGATTTTCACGTTGACGTTCTCAGTTTCGAGAATCGAATCTCGAAAGGCAGGCAGCATGAAGAACTGCTGCATGAGAGAGTTCATATAGCACGTGCAGCCAAGGTTCTTCAATCCAACATACCCTGTTCGAGATTTTTCTCCTTGTAACGGGAAGATAAACCAATCACTTCGGGCTCCCGTCCTCCAAAAGTTTCGTCTCAGAGGCTGGACAAGGTATTCGACAGCTGCTTCGGTCAAATTCTCATGTAGCTCATTTGTTAGAGTGTATAAGAGCTGGAAAGCTGCTTTTCTGGATTCGGTGGACTTGCATTTCGGAGGAGAGACCACTGCACCAGAAGAATAATCTATCATAAATAGTTAGAGATCAGAGAGGGAGACAGTCCTTACCATCAGGTATCTCAAAGAGGCAGGAATGAAGCAGCTCAATTACAAACTTGTTATTTTGTTCCAACACTGAGTTTTTCAGGCCTGGGTATCTGCGGAAAAGAGCCTCTAAGAGCCTCATATATCCTTGCAGAAGGTAATCCTTGTCTCCGACTGAGGTAACTTCATAAGGCTCTAGCTTAGAAATTCTGCTAGCGATGCTTAGAGCAAGTTCCTTGAAATCAATCTTGGTGCTTTCGAGATCCTGTTGAGTGCTCCTCGAATATAAATTTTCCACAAGTTTGAAATATTGCTCGCATTTGTCTCTGTACTCAGCGATTACTTTCATATGGTGGTCGATTAACAACGCAAGCAAGAAGATATTTGGTTTCTGAGCCTCTTTCGTAGGGAAAGAAGTTCCAGCGATGGTGGCTAGATTACTAGCGATGTCCTCTCGAAGTCTTGTATCAGGTGATTCGATAAGTCCTTAACAAGAGTATTCATCAGCAAAGAGCTATATATAACAATGCGCTACCTTTGAGGATAAGCTTACGGAGCTCAGGGAAATTGTAAATATCGTTTAATAGGGTCGGGTCTAGCTTCAGCAGGGTTAATATCGTCCCGAAGCTGTAACGAACAAACTCTTCGTTAGCTCGAACTCTTTCGCTCTCTAAGGATGGTTGAGTCTGATAGTTCAAGGGAAATGGGTACCATTCGAAGGGTCTTTCTCGTTGAAGGGCTCGGTGGTCACAGCTAGCAATCCTTGCAATAATTTCGCCAAAATCTCTCGGATTGGGTTGGTTTTCGATTTCTCCAGCTGAATCTTATCATTGTAGCTACGAAGGCAAAAATTCAGTTTCGATTCTATGAAATGTGTTTACTTTTCGATGAAGAATCCCATCAATCTAACGAGCAGTGCCATAGATCTTATCGGGAATGATGTTGTGAGTTCAGAAATCGAAAACTTGTCGAATAGCTTCAACAGGTGCTGGAAACCTTTCTTCTCAATAAATTCTCGGCACCAACTCTCTTTCTTTGATCCTTCTCTAATCCGGCAATATTAGTATCTCACCGTCTATAAAAATAAAATCGTGTTACCCATTGGCTGGAAGGCAAATCTCGCACAAGATCTGAAGGGTATAAAGGAATTTCCTCGAGCAACTTAACTCTAGCAATGAGAACCAGGCATCCTTGTGGCCATATAAGCACGATTAGATTTCACTAACTATTACTTCACTTCCAATGCTAAGTTTCTCGAAATAGGTTTTCAGACTTTTGCTCTGAGGCAGAATGCTCAGCAGCTCCCATGTGTCTTTTGCGACTTTGAAATTGCTGCTTGAAAGCAGATCGAAGAGAATGTCCATCAGCTTCTGGTTGCTCGATAGCAACACTTTGAACTTGTCTTTCGTTACTGAAATCGCTGACTGAGACGATTTTGGAGTAACTATCACGTCTCTGTCCTCTCCTTTTTCTTTCGTGGTGTCTGATTGGAAGAGAAAATTATCAAAACTATGCTTTGATTAGTAATGTGGTCGTACCTATTGCAGTCACACAATATTCTTCTTCAATTTCATGTGAAATCTTGAAATTATTTTTCAATGTCATTTCGAAATCGTAGACTGGAAGATTGAATTCCTCAGAAATTTTCTTTCTTAAATAGTAAAGCGTAGCGTTGCTAGGCAACACAACGACTTTTTTCTGTGACTCGTCTATCCGGCAGAGATTTAGCTAATGTTTGATGAGAATTGCAGCTTACCGTTTCGGATTCCAACGAGTAAACTCGTTTTTTCTGAGCTTGGAGAATCCTTAGTCAAGTACTTTCTACCTTCGAAGCTTTACGACGAATTAAGCGTATACATACAAAAGTATTTACTTAACGATAAAGGAATGCAGAACCGTGATCGCATTCAATGTGATCGAAAGATTTTTCTTGGCAGCTCCGATTTGTAAGCTCTCTAAACATTTTTCAACAAACGACTGCCAAGTCGCAAGTTTCGGATCCATATTCGATCCAGCGATTCTCAAATGTAATGTAACGAGCAAATGCTTTAAGCTTTTCAAAACCTAAACGCACAAAAAGTAAGCCAATGACATACTAACCAAGTAATCAACCTCTTCATTAGTGCAGTTCAGCAGGATCTGCCAAAGGTATTCAACCCCAATAAGTTGATCGAACTTGTAAACGCGGTATGAGCCGCTCTTTGCGATTTCTAAGTACTCTTCTTTCTCATTGATAAACACAAATAGCTTTTCGAAGCACTTAAAGATTTCAAGGCTGATATTCGCGAAATTATCCATCATCTGCTGGTTGCAGAGTATATTGCTATAGATCTGCTTGAGTAATGGGCTGCCGAGGATATACGTCTTCTGCTTCGAGGAATTTTCTTTGTATTTGGTTATCCATTGCAAAAACGTAGTGGTTTCTAGCTCGCTGACCGCAGACTTGACGAAGATATTCCAGAGCCGCTTTATGTGGGTAAAGGTAAGCTCTGGCTTCTTTAGGGTCCCGTTGATGTTCTCGATGAACAGGAGGCGTTGGTCGATGTGATACGAATGAGGATTCTTCCCTACGTAGATTGGATTTTCGCTCAACGCGTTTTTCGCTTTCAGTTTCTCATAGGCTTTGGTAACCTCTGCCATGTAGTTTTCAGCATCAACGACCGTTGCTTCGATCAAATTGTACTTCGAATTGAATTTTCCGAGGATGTCTTCAACTATAGGCGTCATGAGTGTAAGCAAGAGGGAATGATATATGATAATAATTTACGAGAATTTCCGATGCTGAAAAGCCCACTTCCAGAGAAAGTTGTAAGGATATGCAATGACAGCAGAAGACTTTGAGGAACAGAGTGACCCTATAAAGTTCATTAGGCAACTTCATTTCAATTGAGTGCTACCGCTTTCAAGTTATCGAAACAAAGCCCGAGATATTTCTCCTTCTCGTTCTTGAAATTCGTGTTTTTCAACAGTTTGATGCAACCATCGAACACAAGAGGGAACAGTTTCGGATCCAGCTTTGAATTGTCTTGAATCCCGTCCCAGAAGATCTTGAGTCCGAAGTATTCGTACTTTGGATTAATTGTCTTTTTCGCTTTGAAATCTAAGGCCGAATGTTATTTCTCTAGTTCAGTGAACATTTTACATGAACCGCTCATTGCTGAAGTAAGTGTATTCATTGCTTTGAGACTAAACTCTTTGATGAGGCTTACCGTGACTTCGGTGTATTCTTCCACCGGGACCATGACCATTTTCGAGAACATAAACTCCAACGCCTCGACACTCATCACGCCGGAAAGTTCCGTAATCGTGTCGTAGATAGCCAGGATATAATCCTCATATTTTCCTTCTGTTGACTTCCAAATCAAATTCAAATGCTCATTCGAAAGCCCATTCATCTGGCATAAGAATCCGAGAATAACCGAAGAGCGCTTGATCAATTCGACATGAGTTTCATCCCCGAAGAGGTATTCGACGATCTGCTGCTGAATTATCCAATTCTTTAGCTTTTCTTGGGTGATGTACCTGAGTTGTCTCCTCTCGCCTAGTTTCCTCGCGTCTATTGTGGGATCCGCCCTTTCGATGAAATCCTTGAGCTCACCTAGAGCTTTGATTTTGCGTTCGAGGAAAGGACACCGGAGCATCTTCACGGTGAAATCTAATTCCGCTTGTTCTGTGAACGTCCAAGCCTCTTTTCCATAGATTTCTTCGAAAATCAGCGTGCTGTCCCTGATAAAAGCCAACGCGCCATAGGTCTCGTTCTCTTTCATTTCCTTTGGTGTTATTTTCTCCATTCTGCTGAAAAACAACTAATGAAAAACTCCCATGAGCAACCAACAATAGAGGCAATCTCACCGATTTAAACTCTCCAAAAAATTTATCTCTGATCCCCGGAGTTAATAACCTCGAAAGCGGCTGAATTAATTGTATCAAGAACTTATAGAGATGGATCGGTAGTCTCAGCGTCCCTTCTTTTTCGTTCTCTCCCTTAGCTTTCGCGCTTTCTTTAACTTTGCTATTGTTTTCCATTCAAATTTACAAAGGATAGTCACTAATAAATTCTTACAATTCCCATTTCAACAGTTGTAACAGCTTTTCGAATCCGCCGAGTTGCCCGAAGTAGTTGATAAGGTTCACCGCTTGGTTCTGGTAGGCAGAAGAGCGGTCTCTTGGTTTGTTCGCAAAGGTTTGCGTGAACTGCTGGAGTGGAAAGTCTGAGGATTGGTAGAGCTTCAAACATCGTTGCACGCCACCGAAGAGTTTATTCATTGTATCAAACATTTCAGCGAAGCATGAGACTGCAGCAATCTTATCGTTTACAAGGAAGAGGTGCTGGTTCACGGTCCTTCCGTCTGTGTACTAAAAGCAGTAAAAAACTCCCATTATTTAACCCCGCTATAATATCTTACCTCCTTAAGATAATTCGGAGCGCACTCAAGAAATTTAACGAAAAACTCTACAAACTTCTCCAACAATGAGCTGATCAATTTCAGGTCTTTTGGCCCTCTAACTGGATTTGAGATCGACAAAACCGAATCGATGAGGATGTAGAGATCTCCACGAATGGTTTGCGTGACATAGTAAGGACTATTGATCAAGAAGCCTTCCTTAGCGATGTGTTCCATCTGCTCGATGCACTAATTGAAAAAATACGTTTACGCTCTGGCTGAATGAAAAACTGAGAGTTTACCTTAGTGATGGACTCTCTGGCGTTCTCAAGCTCGAAATCTCTGATCGCTGCTTTACTAGCGCCGGTATATGGAGGTGTGTATTTCTTGAAAGGTGCTATCTTGCTGCCTCGAATTGATATTTGCTGATATGAAAGGATTGAGGTAAATTATTGAGAAGGAGGAGTTGTTACTTCGTCCCATTTGTGACTCCAGCCATCGAAGTTGACCTTTGCGATGTTGTCTTTGATTTCGAGGATTTTAGCGACTCTCCAGGAAGAGTAGGAATCCAAAGCGTCAACATAGGTGTTTTCCAAATAAAATTCTTGTGGGTTGTAGTTTTTTAGAGCCTTGAGACTCTCTTCGAGGTCCGTGCTCTGTTCTTCTATAAGACACAATGGATTGAGTAAAGCAAGGTGGAATTTCTTACTTTCACGCTCGTCAGATTGCTTCATATCTATAGAGTTAAGCTCAGAAACGATTTAATACTTGATTAAAATAAAAGTGATAATTTTAAAGATAACTCCATCAGTCTCGATCAGGATTCAATTGCCTCTTTCTCCTCTCTGGAGAAGCACCTCGTTCTCGCTTAGATAGATTAGTGGTGAGCTAATATGATTGAGAGTGTTCTAGCCTTTCAAACTCTAATTAGAGGTTCCTTCTGATTTCCTTTTGAACTTGAAAATACCACTTGAGAGAGTTATCCTGGACTCTTCTTGCTAGAAATAAAAAAAACTGCATGAATCCCCAAAACTCGGTGTAATGGGAAAAAATGCGTTAGCCTCTAACAACAAAAAAGTTGAAAAAATTATTTGAGCCGAAGCCACGTTTTATTGAGAGACAAGTTAAATTCTTCGTTTAGTGAAGTAGATGTTAGATACTCACCTTGTTAGGGCAAGATATCAAGTCAGTTTCCAAAAGTTGAGCAATCATCGACTAAATACCTTTGTATTATTCTAATTGGCCATTCTCCGAAATCATAAGGCGTCATATATGACAACGACATTGCCGGTATATAAAGGGACATGAAAAATAAATAACTTATTTGAAATTCTTTGGTTCACCAACAAAAAAACCTCACTTCATATACTGCCAAAAGACCTAATGACAATAGTTTTCATCAAATCAGACTTTCAATCGAGTCTTATTATTGCTCGTTATTCCAAATAATTCTTAAATTTATTGGAACTGAAAACTTTGCTACCCATGGAAGCCCAACTGGCCAAGCTCATCAAACTGATGGCAGAACTCGAGCTTCAGGTACCATCACTCACCTCTCTCTGCGGATTCATAACGCAACCATTTAGTGCGACATAGCTCGATATGCTTTAAGAGAAGCTCCTGGTTTTGATGCTGCAGCTCTCTTCAACAGGATTGACAAATATCGAAAAGACTACCTCTCGGTCGATGAAATTAAAATCTTCATGATGTAAGTCCTTTCTACTCTCGATTCTTTTAACCCTAACCCAGCGAGAACGATTTATTTGCAACTGAAGGAGAAATACTGCAAATGATCAACTGCTACGACAAGAATCAGACCGGGAGACTTGGCTACCAAGAGTATCCTTTCTAGCAGCAACTTCACACTAATATTCAAATAGATTTCTTGACTTAGTAACTCCAAAAGCATTCCCTTTTGTAGAAAAACCGCAAGATCACACCAACTTACACGATATTGAACTTCTACTCAAAATCGTTTTTGAAAGAGAATTAAACTTCTCTAGAACCCTCAATCCCCTCCGTGCGGTCATCCAAGAGAAAAAAGAGTACACACCGCTGGATCTTTTCCGAATGATTGACGTCGATGACCGAACAAGCATTGGCTACAAAGAGTAAGCTTAATGAGTTTGCATTTATTGATAATTATGTAGTTTGGACGAGTTCATGCAGAGGCAAGAGTATTTCCTCTCCAACGCAGAAGTGCTAGCTTTCTTCAGAAGAGTCGACAAGTACAGTACCGCTCAGATATCCCTCAAGGAGTTTAAAACCTACGTCCTACCAGAATTTTCTTCGTTGCTCTTGCAAGATTTCCGAGCTTCCCCTCATAAGGATCAGACGTTCCTCAAAGATAAAAATGCCAGCTCTCAAGGGTTTTTCCAGAGCCAAGCACAGCCAGGGTTCCATAAATCACTGAAAGACACTCTCTACAAAACAACGCCCTACTCCTTATCGGATCCCTTTGAACGTGTGGTTGAAACAGACAGCCGAATGAGATCAAGCTTGCCTCATGTCTGGACATCCTCGTTCGGAGATATTCCCAGCAGTCAAGCGCTTCCGAAACCTCAGATACCGAAGCATACGTTCATGTCATCGGGTCGTCCGCTTGAACTCTTGAAATATCGGGACTTCTATCCACATTCGTCTGGCAAATATTTCGATGATTACTACTATCCGTTTGTGAGGAGATACTTGTATTACCCTTTAAAATATGAAACGTCCTTCAAACCAAACCCGATTAAACCTTCCGACCTCTACTTAACAAACAGAAGCTCTCCGTACACTACTTACAGCTATTTCCCAACGTCCTTCCAGCATCCTACTCTCAATAGCAAAAGAGAGACCGAGAGAGGGTTCCTTCCACAACCAGAATACACAGGAGCTAATAGCGAGATAGGCAAGCTTCACGAGAAATATATAACTTCGAGAGATTTCTATCATAACCCCAAAATGGTGGATTTGAAATATCGAAGGTCGGCGGATGACACGTTCTACAGCACGAACAGAGACCGGAAGAGTATGAGCGCTCAAAAAGAGGTGATGTACACGAGAAAGCTGTATGATTGGCAGCAATACACCAAAGCGTATGATGATAACGCCTCAAATTATCGTCCCGATAAAATCGCAGAAAATGCTAAAACACAAAAGGGCGACACGCGGTTTGTGGATCTAGGCAGTACGGCAGCTACTGGTCGAGCAAATATGATTATGACTGCGACTTCGTGGAGGAATCCAAGTCTTGGAGAAACTGCTTCTAAGACAGGAGGATTTTCGACGAACAGTCTCTATAATATTGATGATATTAAAGCAAAGTATAGAAATGTGAAAGATTTCCCTCAAGGCACCTATGAATTTGGTCGAAAGTAATAATCTCTTCGTTTTTTGCCATTTTCGCTAGCTAGTTTTTTTTGTTTTTTGGTTGGATTTTGAATTTTTGAGGCCAAGTAGCTTTCCTAATAAATGGCGCAGACAGAAGCCAATTATTAAAAAACTTCATAATGATTTCAGTACTAAGCTATAAGTGAAAATCAATTCTCTCAATATAAGTTATATAGTTTCAAAAGAGAGCTAACTTAGATTAACAAGAAAAGTTTTTTTAAACTGCTGTTGTTGTTACAAATTTTAAAAGCTGCTATTCAACACTAAACTGTGAAATTGTTATGATTGAAAATGAAATAAGAAGGCTCTACATTTGAAAATGAAATAAAACGCTATAACTACGAGAGAACTAATAATAAATTTTGAAAGCATATTTTAATGATCCCATGCGGCTCAAATCACTCAAGAGCGAGTACACTAGAAATGATTAGTAACAACTAATCATCTCTTAAAAGTATCCCTCACTGAGCTTGGAGTCGCCTGTGTTGACGGATATCCTAGTCCGACTCAATCAATTTTTGCTGAGTCCAAATCACTATAAGTTTTCGATTTGAGTTTTTGTTCAAGAGCGAGGATCCTTGCATAAATATCATCAAGCAGAGCAGATTTCCCGGTGCTTTTATCTGAGACTTCATTGGCTATTGAGAAGCTATCCTCAGACCCATCGTGTATTTTCGAAGGGCAAGTTTTAGAGACAGGAGTTGCCGTTGTAGTGGTCATGCAGCTAAGATTGAGTTTACTAGGCTTCACGTGATCTTCGCTCTCCAGACTGAATTTACTGAGTTTAACTTCGCTCTTATCATCCTCATTGCTTTTGCTTTCCTTCTTAGTCTCAGGGGTATAACAATGGGAATTATTTATCTCTTGGACTGGGTTTCCGACTAATGAGTCCAATTTATCTTTCACTTTTCCAATGCCTTTAAACGTATAATTATGGTACACCTTCCAAATCGGCCTAACGCTATCAAGTTCTGATGTATACTCAAGGAAAGGAATCAGACTCTTCAGCTCGTCGTCAGACTTATCGGAGTAGAAATCAGTGATTTTGAGTCCATTGTCTTTCTGTCTGCGGAAGTTCGCTTCGAGGTTGTCAATGAAGATAACATGCTTGAGGTCTCTTCCGAGGAGACTAAGGTCTTTTCCGAGTTCTCCTGTTTTATTCGGAACACAGTGCTCTCTGTGAAGAATGTGTGAAATACGGCCCCTTGGATCAATTTTCTCAACTACAGCAAAAGCGTATTCTTTATCTCCAGCAGTGTAAATGACTAATTCATAAATTGTGGACATGCTCTCAAGAAATTCGTTCAGGAAAGGACGCTCTAACACGTGTAATTTCATTCTCGATGAAAGTTCAATAACGTGGTCGGGATTGGGTAGAGGAGTGGAAGATGCATGGACAAGAGTCTCATCGAGGTCCAGCACCAGTGTTTTCTTATCTTTATGATGTTGCGCTTTCTCTGGGAGAAATGGAGCTTTTGACGTAGAGGCTGTTTTGCTATTTGTCAGATTGATTGCGAGCTGATCGCTTTTATCAGATGCACTTGGTTTGGTTGGTGTTAAATTCGCTGACTCATTCAATTTTGAAGGTGAAGGTCTGGAATTAGGATTTTCAGATGTTCCATTGGAGATTGTGTTTGATGGCTTGGCTTTGAGAGAATTGCTCAGAAGCTGATGAAAGCAGGCTTCGCCTGATTGTGGTATGGAATCATGGAAGCTGGTAAAGAGATCTTCCTTCTGGAGTGTTAAAACCTCGGACATTTTTTTCTTTGATTGATGAAGCTATTTTTTTCCTTTATTAACTGAAAGCTGTTTAGAAAGATTTGCGTTGAAAAGTGCTGAAAAAAAATTCTGAGAATTAAAATACTGCATTTAGTGGGCAAGTAATTTTTTATTACTGAGCCGAAGGATTTAAATACGCTTGTGATCAAACAAGTGAAATTCATCAGAACGGTTTTTTAATCGATTTTGTTTCGGAGCTTTTTTGCATTGTTAGAACCAGTGCATTACGAAATTTTTAGCAGGGAATTGAAAATATTAGAACAAGCTATTCTATTTTCCAAAGGGCATATAGGTGTTGCTGAGACCCTTTGAGAGAATTAGTTGCGCAGCGATGCGACAATTGATAGAGATTCAATCGGAAAAGAGATTAAATGAAGAAAAATGATTCATCTGAAGTTGGATGATCATAATTTGAAATAGTTAGAGGAAGTCTCTAGATGAAACCTGTATAAAGCATCAGATCGCTGAATTATTTGGGATTTTTCCTATGTGAATAGAAGAAACAAAAAGTGGGTTCTAGGCTGAACTGTCTAACTGACGTGGGTTATTAAAAATTTACAGCATTTGAAATTTTTTATCTTGAGGCAGTTAGATTTTTCAAAGTCTAAATTTGCTTAATAAAATGGCTCCTCTGCTAAGTCTTTTTAATGAAAGTACAAATTTATAAAAAATAGGCGGGAGATTCACATAATGGTTGAGAGAGAGAAAGAGAGTGAGATATCTAAATCCTTAATGAACTCTAACTCTAACAAGTGATTCGAATCTCAACTTATTACAATAAAATTAGGATGATTCTTCAATAAAATGAATACTCTTGCTTAAGTGAGCTTAAATACTTTGTTTTCAGAGGTCTTGTAAAATTTCATAGATCCTTAGCCTACCAGAGAGAAACTCTTTTTTTTCCTGATTCATTTATCAATTGATAGCTGGCCTCATTGATTGAGGTGGCATCTTGCAGTTGAGTTAGCGATATCTTTTCATGCTGTTAATTTCTTTGCGATCAATGAAATTACTTATATATGTGCGTCTCAATACATGTATTATATCAAGGGTGAATTAATGAATTGATATAGATAATATATGCTTACTCGTCATTCCTAACCCGAGGAAGTTTCAGATAATAATGTTAATAATAGACAATATATTAGTATGCCTAATTTCTTCATCATGATATATTTTAGACTTGATTTTGCTGAGACTCTCCGTTTTCCATCGTACCTTCCTGACAGAACCCCAGTTTTTTTGCTTCTTTCTTGATAGCCTCGAGTACACTCTCGTCTTCAATTGTCGGCGGAACTTTAGGTTTTTCTCCGTCAACAATCGCTCGAAGGACATTTCTCAAAATTTTTCCACTCCTCGTTTTTGGAAGTTTGTCTACAATCATGCAGTGACGGAAACACGCTACAGGTCCAATATCTTCTCTAATCTTCAAGATCAGTTCCTTCACGATCTCACTTCTATCACGATCAACACCCGATTTCAAGACTACAAATCCCACAGGAATCTCTCCCCTGAAATCTTCCTTTGCTGCAAGCACTGCTGCTTCAACGATGTCTTCATGCCCCGTTAGCACTTCCTCCATCTGGGAAGTGCTCAATCGATGACCCGCAGTATTGATAATATCATCAACTCTGGACGTGATTTGCAAATAACCTTCCTCATCGAAAAAGCCTGCGTCCCCTGTAAAGTAATAGCATGGAGCCTGCGTGAAGTATTTTGCTACGAAGGCTTTGTCATTTTTATATAAGGTAGTCATGAACGACGGGGGCATAGGGAGCTGGATGACGACATTCCCCATTTTACCGGGAGGAAGATGGTGCCCGGTCTCTTCATCGACAATTGCGACTCTGTATCCAGGCGCTGGTTTCGTTGTGCTGCCGGGCTTCACTTTAAACGTATGGAGATTCACAAAATTAGTTCCAATGGACCAGCCGGTCTCCGTTTGCCAGTAGTTATCGTTTAAGAGACAGGTTTTTGGCAGATGATCGAGCAACCAGTTGGCGGTTGGTATATCTAATCTCTCGCCTGCCATTGAAAAGCTTGTCAAGCTGCTCAAATCAGCTTCGCGAACATGCTTGCCTTGAGGATCCTCTTTAATAACGCTTCGCATAGCCGTGGGCGAGGTGTAAATGCCCCTCACCTTGTATTTCTCGGCTGTTCTCCAGATAATTCCACTGTCTGGTGTTGTCGGTTTTCCCTCAAATACTATCGTTGTCGCCCCAGTCAGCAGTGGTCCATAGATGATGTAAGAGTGCCCTACGACCCATCCGATGTCCGAGGTGGAGAAGTAGATATCTCCAGGTTTAATCCCAAAAATGTACTTCATCGAATACATTAAAGCAACAGCGTTTCCTCCGTTGTCACGGACTATACCCTTAGGCGTGCCGGTAGTCCCGGAAGTGTAAAGGATGTAAAGAGGGTCCGATCCGAGAACAGGGACTGGCTCTACTTCATGAGCTTTTTCGAGTTCTTCGTAAAAATCGAAGTCTACTCCTTTAATCAAGTCAACCTTAAGCTGTTCTCTGCGGAGAATGATTCTCTTTATATTTGGCATTTTCGCAATCTTAACCGCTTCATCAAGCATTTGCTTGTAGTTGACAACTTTATGAGGCTCGATTCCGCATGAAGCTGACACGACCACCTTCGGTTCCGCGTCGAGAATCCTTGACGCCAGCTCTTTCGCAGCGAATCCACCGAAGACTATTGAATGAATAGCTCCTAGTCTTGCACAAGCTAACGTAGCAATGAGTGCCTCTGGGACCATAGGCATGTAGATGATGACTCTATCTCCTTTTTCTACACCGTGGTGAGCGAGGACTCCAGCGAATTTTGCGACGTACTCTTTGAGCTGGTTGAAAGTGTAGACCTTTGATGACTTGGTCATCGGTGACTCGTATATCAAAGCTGGCTGATTTCCTCTTTCTTCAAGATGTCGATCAACACAGTTGTAGCAGGTGTTCATTTCTCCATCAGTAAACCATCTGTAGAAAGGAGGTTCACTTTGGTGCAGTATGGTGTTAGGTGGTTTATACCAGCTCACCAGCTTGGCTTGCTCTTTCCAAAATTGCTCCATTGTCTTGGGATCGGCTGCTTGCTTGAAATGGACATCATATAGGTTGGTTTCATTTGTTTTTTCCGAAATTGCTTCGTTTGAATGAGAGAATGAGTTCATTTTGCGAATGTTATTCAAATGTCAAAATATTTCTTTTATTTTTATGGAAAGATTGGTCGCTAAATTTAACATCAATTGCCTTGCCAGTAATTTGGACTAACCTGGAAGCTAAGAAATTGATACAATTTAGGTTAATTTAACTCCTAACTTTTTTCCCTCCTAAAACTCAGGTGATTTTCTCCTTATGACCTTCATTTAATCGTTATGGTGCCAAGGTTTCACCTACAAGATGGCATGTCGTAAGTTTTTGTCAATAAAGACACTAGTAAACTTAGAGTTCTGTTGACGGTCTGAATTTGATGAATCTCAGTCTATTTTTGCTTAAAATCGCGAGGAATCTGTAGAACTAACATTTGGTAAATAGAAAAATAATAAAAACTTTGATACTTGGGTTTCGTAATGTTCTTACACAAAACGCGATGAGAGTCAACAACAAAATTTAGAGGAATTCCACTAATTTGGCAATTTGGAGGAAATGCTCGCCGAGAGAGTCTCCTTTACTGACCATTTTTAAAATTTATTTTGCGGGCTTATTTTAAAAATCTTATTGTTTTTATTTTTTCAAAGTTGTCTTTGATTAAATAAGAAATCGATCTCAGGACTCTCTGGATCCAATATTTTCCTATCAATTCCAGGCTGTATTTTATTTATTATTTTTTTTTGTTAAAAATGTAAAGCTGACAGCTGAAAAGATGTAATTTGGTATATATTATTCTGCTAATTTTTCTTCATATTCCTATTGCATAATTTTGATCCGAAT
>ENA-UOTZ01000777-UOTZ01000777.1-compost-metagenome-genome-assembly--contig:-NODE-777-length-25689-cov-17.310675_pt1 | contig 25689 bp, 21 predicted proteins | sample MGYA00238144_ERZ746983 | MGnify/ENA primary metagenome ERZ746983 (study PRJEB28759, sample SAMN06268863) | compost metagenome | isolation source: single cell | place: USA: California, Emeryville, Joint... | reverse complement strand
CGTTCTTCCGCCTGTGAACAATGAGAGCATGTCAGAGTATCTTGGGTTTGTCGTGGCTCTCACGGCTTCTTTCTCTTTAAGGCTTATTCTGTTGAGTCTTTCGAAAGGACTTTCTTCGGTATCGACCTCTTTGGCGCTCTGGGCGAGGACCTTGATCTGGTTAGCCATGACATCTTGTGTGGCGGCATATCCTTTAAGGATCTCGTTGTTCTTCTCAATCATGGCGAGGAGGCTCTCAATCTGGTTAGTCACAGGGAGTCTTTCAATGGTGGAGGTCTTTTCGGCTTCAGGCTCGAATTTTGTGCCCATCTTTTCGGTACTTGGGAAACTCTTGTTGGTAGGGGTAGTGGAGGGCTCTGAGTGCTCGCGGCTTGGGCTGCTCTCGGTGCCGGAGAGTTTCACCAGGTCCTTGAAGAGGTTGTTGCTGATTTGGAGCTTTTTATGAGGTGTATCAACCAAATCTTCCTCTTGCTTGACTTGGAAGTTTCTTTCAGCTGGTTTCTCAGCTTTGGCCTGCTGCTGAGCTACCTTCTGGAGGAAGAACTGATGGAGACTGTTCTTCGCAAGGACTGCTTGAGTATCTTTATAAAAGCACATGAGTATTTCTCTGAAAGAAGGGTATTGTTTTTCGGAATTTAATTTGGGATTATAAAACACAAAGCGCAACGCAATTTGAACTGACTCTAATTTACGATTTGGCAATTATTTAAATTGTCTTTTTGGGAGGTTCTGAATAAAACTTCCGTACGAATATTGATTGATTAGAAAAATCAGAAGCTTACTGAAATAATTTTTATCGCGCGCGAGCTGGCAAATTTGAATTCCCGATAAGAATTTATCAATTTTCGAAACTGTGAAATAAAATAAACCAGTGAAGAAGGATAAGAATTTTCTTCTTAGAAAACACGGATCCTGACTCCGGTGGCTATGCCTTGCTTCGAATCTCTCATTTTGCAAATTGAGCCCTCATCAGTAATTTCGGCTGTGAGTTCACGCTTAGGAGCTAAATAGGCATTTTTTGCCTCTGGGCTTCCGATTGAGGCTGCCAGAAAGCTGGGTTTTTTTAGATTTGATTAGTGATAATTGATTTACTGCTAAATGAGGTCCGAAACAATTTCATTAGAAATTAATGGTGGCTATAGACTATTTCTTCTCAGTTAATTGAAGAACGTCTTTCTCTTTATTAAAAATTTAAATCCCCGAACGATGAATAAATGAAGGATTTCATGTTCCTTCTCAATTTTTTTTCCCTTTCTACACACCCAATCATATAATTAGTGTACAAAAAGGCTATTGCAAAAAAGGGTATTATAGAAGAACTTGTATCTAGATTGAGAAACGGCAATCGGTAGATGATATCATTTCTTATTATCTCAAAGATATTTAACCCTACTTGCTTTGTATATATAGTAGAAAAACCCCACTGTTTTTTGAAAATTTTAGGCTTTTTTTAAATAATGGATGATATTTTTTTCAGGAGCCGTAGGGCTTTTCGTAATTAATTGCCTTTACCCATCAAGAATAGCAGCCGAACTTGCGATCAATTTTTAAACGAGCTATTGCTCTTTCTGCTACAGAAGGAGGGTTTTTTGAATGTTTAATTTTATAGATATAATCGCCAGTGAACTGCCTTGTGAAATAGATTCTAACTTAGATTCTAATGAATCTCGAAATACCTGGCATTAACGCCCCAAAAAAATAGTTGTCGTTGTTGTAAGAATTTTTCATTAACCGTCTCAATGAGTCATGAGATCTAAGAAGTAGAAGATTCATTATGAAAATATATCTCACTTAGGGTTTTTCTGTTAATGCCTTGAAAAATATGAATGCGTGATGTTTGTCCTAGTTCTCTTCAGAAAGGCTTTATTTGTATCTGAAAATGTCGTTAGGAATAATATCCCAAGCAACCATCGGCTGCACCGTCGAAGTTTGCAATGCTCGAGAATAGAAAAGGTTTGATTTATTGTAATCCTTGAGTTCTTGGTGCAGTTCGCCAAGGTAGAAACTAGTTAACAGCCACAATATTAGTAGGATTCTCAACAAGAAGACGTAAATTTACAATATTTCAGAATTTTCCTCGAGCTTCAGAGCCTCTTCTAAGCAGTATTGCGCCCGTTTATAGTTGAATGCTGATTTGGTCTTGAGATGGACTCTGCCGATACCGACTAAGGCTTTCCCATAATAAGAGTTCTTTATCATCGCTTTTTGGTAGAGGTCCAATGCGGCGACGTAGTCTCCTCTGTTTTCATAGATCAAAGCTTCCTATTTCGGAAAATAAGCTATAAAGTAAGTTATCTCGTTGGTCATTACGTAGTAGAGGAGCTCTTCTTCGTTGAGATTCTTTGCTTTGGCCAATGTTAAATAATTTTCAGCTGACTTAAACTGTTTCATTTTTATGAGTAAATCGACCGCGAGTAACAGAAGCTAAAAAAAACAAGAGAGTCAGTCAATATAGTTTCCTCATCGAATCAAGTACTCTCTGGTATGAAATGATCTCCTGTGGAGAGAGATCGTTTCCGATCGCAGCTACGGCAGGAAGATCAGTCAGGTTCTTCGCTCTTAAAAGCGACAATAATGAGTTTGTAATCATTGTTTGAACTTCAAGGACAAAGTTGTTTTGTTCCAATGTCTGAAACGAAGCATTATTGAGTGTTTAAATGCAACTGCTAATTACTCCTTCTTGAGTTGAGAAGAAACCTTGCTCTGCAGTTTTGAACTCTAAATCATCGTTTAACTCAGTGTTTTGATGCGCCTCGTTATATAAATAAGCTTGGACTTCGAGAATTGCTCTTTAGAAAATAATAATATGACAGTGAGAATCGAGAAAGATCTGCCTGTAATACCTTATCATAAACAATAGAGGATGAGGCTTGTCAGAAAGCAGCTCATCAAGAATGCAGGCCGCTTTTTTAAAGTCTCCCAACGCTGCATGAATCAACACCAGCAGGATCAATGAGTTAAGATGGCTCCTGTAAATTATCCGATTAGCTCTCCATAATAATATTTGATTACGGATTCATTTTGAGCGCTTGTTTGACGTATTTGAGCGCTTTTTCAAAATCACGAGTTTTCGCATGGAGAACTCCAAGCCTGTAGCAAACAGCAGGTATGTTTGGATTGATCTAAGCATTTCACAGTTTTCTCATCAGTAGACATGGCATCTCTTACCTTAAGGCTCATCTCATAGAATTCTATCGCTTTGGAATAGTATTGCACTCTCTCTTCTAGATATACTTTCGAATTTGCCAAGTTTTCATGACTAAATCATAGAAAAGCTCATAAAAATATTTTAAGACAGGGACAATTACCTGAATCCAGCGTTTGCATATAAATATTCCATGCTAATTGGGAACTTCTTCATTGGGAAATATTTAATATGGTAATCAATATTCGCCTTCGCAAAGATCAAACTTTCCTATTATTAGTGTATTAGCACATTCATCAAGGCTAACAAGTTACCTCAAGACGGTCTAGACACTTCCCACAAATGATACTTGCAAGCGCGATAATCGCAAGGAACATCCTATCACCTGGTCTTTCTCTCTCCAAGAACTGCTGAACTAGTTGGAAAGCACGTAGATAATCCCCAGAGCGATACAGCTCAATTGCGCAATGAGCCTTTGCTATCTGATTATCATCAAATGGCATTGAAAGACTGCTCGTGAGTATCTCCTTCCTGAGACCGGCTTTCGGGTCAAACACATTCCGCGCAAACACTGTAAACAACAGCGTGAATTTATGGTCTACGATGTCTTTTGAAATTCCTCGAATAGATGAGCGGACGTCATTAAGCCCAATAATAAGGAACGGAGCAAAGCGAGTTTTCAGCGGGTTTTCCAAAACCGGTTTCTGTGAGCTCGTGTCGCCGCCTTTGCCGTCAAAACGGAACGTCTTATTTGTCCTCTTTGTGATAATTGCATCGAGGATGATGAAATTTATCATCAAGAACTGATTCCAAGTCTTTGGACTCATTTGCAACAGCACGGTTGATTCATTCGCCAAGAAAAATGCTGCATATTCAGCAAAAGATATTCCCACAGTGCTGAAAAACTGCTCAAAACTCACATGAGGTTGCATCTTTGAAAAAGGCAACAATGTCTGAATTATCGTGTAGATCAAAGTTATCTTCTTGCTCTGAGACAATGCGACCGCATACTTACTCGTGCATTTCTTCAACAACATAAAGACAACAGACAAAGGCTTTTCGAATGGTTTCTGATAATGCTTTTGCTGGGTATAAGTCACTGCCCTCCAGAACAAGATAAAATAGAGCTCTCTGATCCCTTTGCTGAGGAACTAGACATTATATTACAATTACGTGAGGAGGTTGCTGCGATAACAAGCTTTTACTTCGTATTTTTTTTCGAATTGAGAATCCGCTAATAAATAAACCTCCATCATGCCAGTGAGTTTTTCTAACGCTTTGAAATTTTCTTCGTTCAGGTTGGTCTTCATCTCGTGTAACATCTTAAAAACGAAAACCTCAAACCACCCTCGGGCTCGGTAGGGCTGCGAGGCTAATGAGAGTACATTCGATTGGTCGACCAAATCGGAAATCGAGGGCAAGGCTTGAACCACTTGAATTGAGAGTTCTTTCTCATTGATCAACTGTGTGAGGTAAAGGAGAAAAGCAGTGTGGTCCTATATGCGAATCCAATGATGAAACCATCGAAAAAGAGGTGCTTACCAATTTTTCAGGGAGATTTTGAAAGTTTAACTCTTGCGCTTTATGGAAGATTTCCTTGACCATGGAGTTGAGGTCTTTATTGCGTTCTTGTACATCGGCTTCGTAAAGTTTGATCACTTCGATCTCATAAGCTAATAACTGCTTGGTTTGTCTGGACCAAAAAATTAACATGCGATTGTTGGATCAAGGCTACAGGTCGGCTGAAGCTAGCTCTTTCTCGATTGAAGCGTGGTCTTTTTGAAAGCGCGCGTAGTCGATTCTTTCAAGGAGAGAATTCATCACCGTTTGAAAGGGATACCTTAAATTATTTTTTATTTCGGAGTTGATTTTCCTATCTTTGAGGCGATTTTACTCTTATTTGACAATTTTTTCAAATGAACTTACTTAAAATACAATTTCTACATGCAATAACATTTTCCAATGATCACGTAGGGTAAAGAGGCTGCCGGATTCATCATTCATTATCATGCTGTCTACATAGCGCCATTGTTTCTAACTAACCAACAATTTAGAGTGTGATTAGAGTTTTTTTTTTAATATTTTGAATAGGAAACTCATTATTTATTTAGTCTCTGTTCTTAGAAATACTTATTATTCTCAATTCAGTTATCACCTATCTAATGGCTTACGTGTTTATTTCCGAGAATAAATTTTGTAGCCAAACTGAATATATTTAACTTGACTATTAGTTCGTCAATTTTCTGAACCGTTGAGAAGATTTCTTTCTCAACAGACTGGCCTTCGTGTGCGCCATCTCTTCGTCATCCATTGGAGTGTCATCGAATAGGACATAGCCTTCAAACATCGTCTCTGGGACGAACTTCTTGATCAAAACTCCAACCACCAGGCTCACGGCTCCCAATAGAATGGAATCAAGGAAGATCGAGAAAGGCAAAGGAGAGCAGTGCATCACGACGCCTCCGATTTGGACGAGGATCCATTGTGTGACAAAAGTGGTAATGATAACAAAGAGGAACATTGGATTGTTGAAGAAGTTTTCAAAAACGTTGATTTCACTGCGAGCAAGCTTTCTGCAGTTGATTTCGTTGAATACCTGAAGGAACACGAATACGTTGAAGAAAATTGTGTAGTGTTGGCCTGACTCAATGGTCCAAGGATACACGCCAATGGAACTTGGGACGCCAAAAATCTTATCTCCCCAGAACAGGACGACCGAAAGCACAATGATCTGGAAGAGACTCTGTCCGAAGATATTTCTCCACATTTGCCCAGTAATCATGTATTCGTCACGAGGATAAGGCTTTCTCTTCAAGAGCTCATCGGTTGGAGGTTCGGTAGCCAAAGCCAATGAAGCGAGAGTGTCCATGATCAGGTTGACCCAGAGCATTTGCTTTGCATTCAGAGGGGATTCATGCAAGATGACTGATCCTATGAAGACCATGAACAATGCGACTGCGTTGACAGTGAGCTGGAACTGAAGGAATTTGCGGATGGAATCGTAAATGTTTCTTCCCCATTTGACCGCGGTCACAATCGAATTGAAGTTGTCGTCCAAGATGATGATACCAGCAGCTTCTTTGGCGACTTCGGTACCGGCTATACCCATAGCGAAACCAACGTCGGCTTTTTTGAGCGCTGGAGCGTCATTTGTGCCGTCACCAGTGACTGCGACGACATTATCCATTGCTTTAAGGCCAGTGACAAGGAGGTATTTATCGTCTGGGGTGGATCTAGCGAGGACTCTGAGCTCTTCAGCAACTTCTCTGAATCTTTCCATGTCCTTGACTCTCGCAATTTTCTTCTCAGGGTTTTTCTTATCAGCGATGTATTCAAGTCCACCGACCTAGTTAATTTCTTTTTAGCAAATTGCATGAGGAAATTCTCTTACATATTCTCTGAATTGCTTGCCTTCCATCACATTAAAGCTCTTTTCGCCGATTTCTGGGTCAGGTGAGAGGATACCAGCCTCTTTTGCGATCGCGGTGGCAGTGAGGACATTGTCACCAGTGACCATTCTGACTGTAATACCAGCGTCTTTGCAGACTCGGACGGCGCGCTTGATTTCTGGTCTGAGAGGATCTTGAATACCACAGACAGAAATAAAGACAAGATCTCTTTCGATGGCCGCGGTATCGAGATGCTCAACTTGAGAGAAGTCCTCGAGTTGGATATCTTTGTAGGCAATACCAATCGTTCTCAGAGATTTGTTGGCAAAGGAGGTAATCGCAGCTTTGGAGATATGCTGACGAATGCTTTCATCAAGCCTATTTAAATATTATTATTAGCTTTGTGAGGCACAGAAGAAATTGCTACTTTTTGACTTCGCCGCTTGCGTCGAGATAGTGCGTGCTTTTATCTAGGATGACTTCAGAAGCTCCTTTTACATGGACTCTGATGTTCTTTGAGTCAAGTTTCCAGTAGGTAGACATGCTTTTTGTGGCAGAAGAGAAAGGAATGCATCGCAAATTCTAAACAAAAATAGCAGTTAGTAAAATTTTTGAAATTAACAAATGATTTACATTTTCGTGGTTTCTGTATTTCGTGTATTCATAACCGAAGAGAGCCGCGAGTTCTATCAAAGCGCATTCGGTTTTATTACCTCTCTGTTCCCATTTGCCTTCAACTCGTTCAGGGAACGCGTTTGAATTGATGCAAACACTAGTAGTCAAAAAGAATTTATTAATCTCTCTTGTCATAAAAACTTTCTCTTACCTTTCGGAGAAGATTTGTCGGGTTGTCTTGGAGATGTTGTCCTTTACAATCGGTTGATGAACAGACCCTTCAATCCACATCTGTACGACTTCCATTTTGTTTTGGGTCAGGGTACCGGTTTTGTCTGTGCAGATATTGTTCGCACCGCCCATAATTTCGCAGGCTAAGAAAATAACGAAAGCTTAAGTCAACGAATACTATGGGTTATTTTTACATTGCAATACTCTCACGAGATTGTTCTCGTCTTTCATTTTGTTGACTGAGTACGCCAAAGAAATCGTAACTGCCAAAGGAAGACCCTCAGGAATAGCAACGACGATAACTGTCACTCCAATGATAAAGAAGTCGAGGATTCTTTGGACAAACGCGAGAGAAAAGAGCGAATCATTCTTGTGTAATAAAAAAAATTAGCATTGCTGCAACAGTCAGTCATTTACTGGGTCAGAACTGCCAATCACGTGGATAATTTCGAAGAAGGTCAGTGCACCGAAAGTGAGAATAGCGCTCCAAAGGCCCAGCTTGCCAATACCATCAGCAACTCTTTCAAGTTTTCGCTGGAGAGGGGTAGGATCGGTTTCTTCTTGGAGCTTTTCCTTGCTTTTTCCGAGCAATGACAGCACTCCGACAGCGCAAACGAGCATTTCACCGGCTCCTTCCATGCATTTGGATCCAGAGAGCAAGAAGGGGTTAACTTTTTCGTCTCTTGTGTATTGAGTGGGGACGTGCTTCGCAATCAAGCGACTTTCTCCTGTGATGGACGATTCATCGATCAAAATCTCTGTTCAATGAGAAAAAACCCTTAAATAAAATGACAATTGATGCTAATCTCACCGCTTCCTCTCAGCAGGATACCGTCCACAGGGAACTGCTCTCCGTTAACGAACTCAACAATATCTCCTACGTGGAGGTCGTAGATGCTGATAGGGATAACTTGCCCCTTTCTTCTGACCTAGAAATTCAGCATGAAGCGCCGAAGGCGAATGATTTTTTTTGCTTACAGAGACACTACGGTTCTCTCTCTGGCTGTTAAGTTTTCTAAATTGCTGCTCTTTCATGTAGTTATTCGTAGTCGTGACGACCACGATAATACAAACCGCAAGCAAGATTGCAGCTCCGTCGTACCAACCTTCTGCGACTCCTTCTTCTATCATACCAATGACAATTGATACCACTGAAGCGCCACAAAGCACTCGAAGCATAAAATCCTCAAATTGCTCTGTTATCTATTAGAAATGGAATTTATTGCACTTGGCAGAGCGTAAAGGTATTTACCATTTCCCAGACAGTCTTGGGAGGCTTGATAATCGGGTCGTTTCTTCCAAACTCTATAAATCTCGAATCCATGTCGGGTAAATCATCTGAATTGATGCCGGTCTGAAAAGATTTTTTTCAATGAGCCCTGATAGAGATTGTTGAGAGTCTAATACCTTAGGGTCGACATTAAGCTTCTTGAGGAGACCTTCGATTCCTCCATGCTTGCCCAGTTTCTCGAGACTGGTTCCATTATGGATGTTATCAGGTTCGAAGAGTAAACTAAGAGCGTTAGGTTTAGAACTGAAATTGTGTGTACCAAAGCTCTTCTTTTCTGACAGAGAACACCTTGATAAGATCGCTTTCTCTTCGCACGTTCAAAGGTGTTTCTAAATCATGTGTTTTTGTGTTCATGATTTAAGGATCCTTGCTTTTTGAAAATTTTGATTTAGGTATTAATTTTCCTGCCTGTCAGAAGTACAGTGATCCCGCAACGTTTAATTAAAATTATTTTTGACAATAGAGTTCAGAGTATGATATGATGAACCCTCATTTGAAAATAAGAATATAGTTTGAGATTAAAAGGTTTTTTCTGCCCAAAGACCTAATTAGTAAATGAAGTGGCAGCATGCCTTATATCTTGACATTTAAATGGAATCGCTTTGAGTAATTTTTTTTATCTAGATGTCTCATGATTATGCATGCTATCAACTTCGTTTTGATTAGCAAGAAAAGCCTTTAAGTATCGTAGTTAACGCAAGGTAAGCTTCGCTTGATAACCATGAATTTTTTTTTTCCTATATCGTTCAAGACGACTCCTTATTTTGTTTCTAATAGCTTGAAACAGTGTCGAAGATTAATCAATTTTACTACAATAGCGATCTTAGGCAGGCAGAAAGCAGAGAATAACGACTAAAGATACTCGGATAATTCTTCTGAGATGTATGGAAAAGATAAATTTCTAAAATTCTCCATAAAATTTTTCGTTTAATTTATTCACGGCAAGAAAATAATGCCTCTTTTTTGCATTATACGCATTGTTTCCATAATTTGAAGAGAACTTGAGACATCGAGGCATTCAACATAATTTTTTGAATACGAACTTGCATTACGAGGCTCCAGCAACCCATAGAGTACTTAGATGCATCCACATAATTTATTGTTAAAGTAAGTGTCATGAAAAAAATTTAGTTTGAAGTTTTCAATAAGTTATAAGAATCCTGTTGAATAAAATAATTGGATTACTTTGTGCTTGGAAAAACATCGAATGAACATTGTAACAGTGAGCACAGAGGAAAATGAGATGCATCAGCTAAAGGACTCTCCAGCATTGCAGCTTGATACGAACTCTCTTGACGAAATACCCGAAGAAACAGGCAGAATAAATCGAAATATCATACATGTATTCGAAAAAAATGGGCATAGTGATATGAGGAAGATGAAAGTCTTTGATGCTGTACAATTTTTATGATTATTCTTGGCTGGATTGCTTTTGGTAGATTGAGAACAAATCGTCTGAGCATAAACGCAATAGATCTTTTATTGAAAAGATGAAAGACTCAATATTTGGAGCTGTTGGTCGAGAGAGGACGAAATCTGAGTTGCCGAGCCAACCTGAATATCAAAGAATAAATCTTGAAACCGAAAGTAAAGAGGATAATAGAATTGAGTTGCCAGGTCCGAAACATTCTGAGGAAGTTGAAACGAAAACACTTGGTGAAGTGACACCTATACCGAGATCAAAAACTGAAGGCCCGCGTTTGAGAATTCCTTTGAGAAACCTTGCGGCTCGTCATGGTGTCAGCCTTAATTCAAGAACATCATTAGAACCTTCATCTCTAAATGCATTATCTCTTCCTCGGACTCCGACGAGCAAAAGTACCCCTGGAACGATGAAAGGTATTGCAGCTATCTGTGTTATGAAGCCGAAATTATTGGATATTTGCGTTTAGGAGCATTAAATTGGAGAAAACTAAAAGTTCTAAAAACAGCTCTACAGTTCACAGACCAGTATTCGAGATACCTTTGAACAGAGCTAAAGCTTTTCGTTCGAAATTAGGACAAGTGTGCTTGTTGATGCCAGAGTCGGCAAGATAATGAAAGGAATTTCTGCGAAAGGAGTGATTAGTAAACCAATTATCTGAGTAGCAATATCATAAAAAAAATGTTTAGAGAAAAAAAGGATTTGGGCGATTGATCCAAGAAACAGATTCAAATTCTATTGGGACATGATAATCTCACTATCGCTCTGTTATTATGCATTTATCATTCCCTGGCGGTAATTACTTCCAAATAAGAGAAACTCATTCAAGATTAGATTCGCCTTCATCTACCATGGACCGGTGTGGGATTATATTAATCTGGCTTTCGATGCTCTCTTTTCCATTGATATTGTGCTGAGGTTCTTTACTGGAGTCAACATGAGAGAAGTTATCGTTTACGACCGCAAAGTCATTGTAGAGACTTATTTAAAGTGATTTTCGCCTCATTTGCTGGAATACAACAATTAATCCTTGTTTCCCTCAGATCGTGGTTCATCATCGACATCATCTGCGTGCTTCCTCTCTATTTAGTGAATGATTATTTTACTGGACTCAAACTCTTTCGGCTGTTGCAATTCGGACGTCTTAAAAGAGTTTGCGACTCAAGTTTCCTCAAGGTAACTTATTTGACGATATAATCATCTCAAAAGCACCCCATTAGATAATCACATTCATCAGGAGAGGACACGTGGACGCAAAATTCACCGTAACAACAATGATGATATACAAGTAAATTGATCCGCATGAATCAATGTAACAATAACACATTGTAGACTGTTATTTACTTTCGTAATGATTTCGCACATAATGAACTGCCTATGGATCGCTTTTGGGTATTTTTCTCAGGAGCTTGGCGGGACTTCTTGGCTGGAGAGTCACAAAACCTCAACATCTCAAGGGACTTCTCCTCCTGAGGCTCAACTGAGCCGCTTAGAACTTTATATTAATGGGCTGTATTTGATTGCCACCACAATCACAACAGTTGGCTTTGGCGACTATAATGCAACGTCAAATTTGGAATACCTTTATGGGATGTTCACACAAGTACTTCATACTAGGTTTCTCAAGGTAACATCGAACGATTAGGTGTTTGGCGTCGGAATGATGGCGTATTTCGGCAGCCACATTTCTTATGTCTTAAGGAAGTTCGAGTCTCAGCGACGAAAGCTAACTCAAAACGTATGATTATTCGATTTCAATAGAATTCATGATGACAATAATAGCATGAAAGACTAGAGATGTGGCTGTATGAGATAGAAGTTGCTCGAGGAGATAAGCAGCTTGACCCAGATTACTGTCGCCAGATAAAATCCTATTTCTATTATGTTTGGGTTAATGACATTGAGTCGCTGCTTTGTCATCAGCAATATTTTTACCAACTTCCAATAACAAGCCAGCAGCGCATTGGAGCCCTTGTGTTCAGGGAATTATTGACCAACTTTGATTATTTTTTCGCTTTCTTCGAGAATGAAGATTTTAAAATCGAACTGCTTAAGAACCTGAAACCACGCGCGTATTCTATTATCACTGACCCAACGAAATATAACATCTACCTAGATTCATCAAGGGGCAGCGAATAATCAAAAGAGGTGCTAAAATCAGAGGTCTCTTTTTCATACTACGAGGAACCGTCGAGATTTGCGATCAAGATAATACGCCTATCACTATCCTACCATCTCACAGTTATTTTGGAGACGAGGTCCTATTTGGAAAAAACTCAGACTTAAATTACATGTAAATTCGCCATTTTCTGCCTCTGTAATAACTCTATGATATAAAAAAAACACAGCGTCTGCTCAGACCTTGTCGAGGTACTGTTCATCTGCAAGAAAGTATTGCTTCCCCTATGCGAGATTTTCCCTCGGCCTCGAGAAATCCTTGCAAAAATAGCTGAAGTTCGGCACCGTCGGTTGCACAAAATGAGAAGGCGGACATTTGCTGCATGGAAGAACACAAGGCAATTCGATGACAAACTCCAAGCGTTCAAGTCAGGTGGGACGAGGATTGAGAATAAGATAGGATCTATTGATGAAGCGTCCCAAAAACTTGAAGCGTCTTATGAGAGTTGTGTGATCGATTTTATTGAGTCTGGACCACATAATAGATACTCACCGGACAGATACGCGCTTTCATTGTATGCCAGGAAGGGTAAATAGCATGATAATTAGCACTAGTTTAAAATTTTCTGATGGCTTAGTTAACAAAGAGCCTTCGGAACCTGAACCCGAGCAGATGATTTCGTGCAGTTTCAAGTCACCGAGAAACAATGCAACTAACATTGAGAGTTGTATCTACCGATCCAGTATCCATGCAGCGAACCTAGAACTAGCTAGGCCGATCCCGAAGTTCCTTAAGGAGTCATATGCGAACCGGGGGATGAGACCAGCCAAATTAGGAACACCAAAAAGAAATGAAAATTATAGAGATCCGAAAAAGATGTCAGGGTTCTTCCGACTCTCGAATATTTTCGCGAAAAACCAACAAAATGAAGAAGATCCTCGAAGCCTGGAGCTACAAGAGACGTCTGAAATTGGCGGATCTGAGATATTTCAAGATCTGTCGCCAGGATTGAAGTTCAATCTCGGTATAGTAGGAAACCCTCTATATCCGCTTGCGATCTCAGAGGACGCATTTAATGAAGTGAAAGAAGCAAAAGATCCATTAGGCAATCACGAGGATGACGAAGAGGAGGAAGAAGTGTCGACAATAATTGACTCTGATAGAGATAGTGATGTTTCTGATCACAAATCTATTGAGCATTCAGAAGATGAAGAAAATGCGCTTGAGAGGAGTTTTGAGGTTCCAGTGAGCGACTTCGCTCCAGTTTTTACGGAAGATGAGTCGTTAGAGCAGATTTTGAGTTTCCTTCAGGTATATTTGCTTTGATCAAGGCTTTGATACTAATATGGGCGATTTAGGATCGTCTGAAGATATTGTATCACAGGTTCAATCGTATTGAGAGTAAAATAAGAGATGACGTCATCAATATGAGGAAAAAGCTTGCAAACACGAAGCGTGTTCACGAAGAGATTTGGCTCTCGCATCAAAATGAAAGTGGTCGTCACTTAAAGTTACTAGCTTGAAAGTGCTTTGTCAACAGACAGTATGTATAGCCGAATAAACAGTTGGTATTTTATTTATTTTATGAATTGTGGTAGATGTAGCTGTAGCTAAAGTTTTTTTTGTTGGATTTACTAATTTGAAAGTTTTTTCTTTTTTTGTGTAGATTTCTCCATATGCATGATAATTGTTTGAAAAACATGTATTGGAAATTTTTGAAAGTGAAGCTCCTTTATGTTGTATAAAAGCCTTTTTGCTGTATGAATGATCGAAATGGTCCAAGAAGAGATTGCTTATTTTGATATTTCCATTTAAAGTAAAGTGAAAAAATGGCATTCTATCGTTGGGAATTAAAAGCTATCCAAGTTGAATTTACGAGTTCCTGCATTCTAAAGCCAATCTGAAGAATGACCAGAGATAGTGAGAGTAACAAACTCACCCACTATATCATCGTTTGTTCCTTCATTGGATTTTTCATAGACATGAAAGAAAAAACAGCTCTGTTCCCTCCTAGAACTGACTGGCTTTGAAGACATTCACAATCCGGTTTAATGATAATGAACATGTCATACCTCTGAATATATGAATTTCTTGTCTATCTTCATTCGCTGCTCAGAAAATTTTGAAAAAGCCGATACAGCTAAATCTCCTTCAAAAGCATTGTTAACGTCCTGAAAATTTCTCTCGTTAGGCTTGAATAATCAAAAGGAACTTAAGATATCTATAAGTTGATTAGTACTGCGTAGAGTGTTAAAAGTGCCAAAATGGGTCTTTTGAATAACGCAGAACACCCTCGATTCTGTCCGAGGCACAAATATCTCTCAATCTTAATTCTCTAGACAATTCCTTTTTGGCCATTCAACTTTTAGAATAGAGCCGGTTCCTCCCCACTAAAGTTAGTCTTCTTAAATTCAAAATCTTTGGTGCACTTTACTCAATTTTATTGTTCGACTAAAACTGGCTCACCAAGCCTCTACTCACTAAACCTAATTTCAGACTCAACTTCACAATTTATTTACGACTAAATAACTTGCACAATTAATTCTCAAATACTACCATCGCAACTGCCTGACTACTCCTGTGATGAAACGAAATGAAGGGAACCAACTAATATCATCACTGCGCGCGCAATCAAAACAATTAACAGTATGCAACTCCTAATGAGCCCAACTTACCAGTTTCGTTTAGAAAGTCATCAAATACGAGCAAACACTCAGAAATCCAGCAAGAAGGACCACCAACCTGTCTATGTGCATGGCTACCGATCTGAGCATGGAGCAAGAAATAAGTATACCTCTCAAAAGAGGGCCGAGCTCTGAGAAGAAGGACAATTTCAAAAAAACCTCAAGTAAAAAGATGTCGCTCGAGACTATTCTGCCTCGCAGTGCTCTGGTCAGCCGGAAAGGCTCAACGCACACTCCAATTACCATGTGGGAGAGTACTCAAAGCGAAATAAAAGAACCTTTAAGAAGCATTTCACCGAGTAGAACCCCGCATACTCGTTTTCCAACAGCTTCTGGTAGTACGATAAAACCGTTTGGCGAAGCAAAACTTGAGCCATTTACCATCAACTCTGATCAGTTTGTTTGCAATCATTGCCATGAGCAGCAAAATGAATACACTGAGACGATTGACAAAGCGTTTGCCGTGATACAAGCTTTGGAAACAGAGAATCACAAGATAAAAACAGAACTAACGGATTACAAGGAAGCTTTTCAGTTCTTGTTGGAAAAGCATAAGCAGGTTCAGGTAAAAATCTGAAGCGGATATGATGGAATTAATGTTATTGTGCCAATAAAGAAAGAAATAAATCGAAATCGAGAAGATTTCAACAAAGTAGCGCAACTTGAGCAAGCTTTGTTAATCTCACAGGTACTCTGTCAATAAAAAACACATTATCCTAATATATGAATTCCTATTGATGCTCTCTAGAAAAGAAATGAAACTCTCAGGAATAAAAATTTGAAGTTAAGAGAACGGCTTTTGTATTTCGTTGAAAAACTGCGGGAAATAGACACTGCTGCTGGGAACGACATGCTAGAAGAAGATGTAAATAATCTTGCTAAATCTAGGATGGTTGACTCATGCATCATATATAGAAATACTACAGCAACATATTGAAACAGAATGAAACATTGCGAGCGGTTTTAAATATCAACCAGAGCGAATCCCAAAATTTCAGCATAATGCTAAAAGCACTCAAAGAAGAAGAAAAAGAGCTTAAGTCTGTAGACCCAGTCTTAAAAGAAGCAAAGCTTGTCGGATTAAGCGAGCAATCCACGGGCACTGGCGACAAATCTGAAACTACTCCAAATAGCAGATACAATAAGTTTTTCCAAACAGAACCCCTTGAAAGAGTCTCAGGCTTCTCTGATAAAAGTTATGAAAGCCGACTTTCTGAGCGTCAAAGCCTCACAAGCTTTAAACCGCTTGACCTGAAGTTGGATACTCCTAAGAAAGAAGAGCAAATTAGTACGCCTTTGAAAAGCATTGAAGGAGTACACTCGATTGAAGATTTCGAGGCGAAACCCCTTGAATCAATCATTTCAAACGATGCATCGAAATTTAATTTTTTAAGAGATGTTGATGAAGACAATGCTGATCAGACTTCAGTGAGACGACTTCGAGACAAAAAAGCATCTTCTAAAAAGAATCGATTTGCGCTTTTGAATGATGCTAGTGAGCCTGATAAAGGGAAATTTATGGGGAGTACAGAAACGCCTGAGGAGCCTGTATTGAAGCTAAAACCTGAGGAGCCTGCACTTCATCAACAGGCTGAAGAGCCTGTGCTATATGAAAAAACTGAGGAACCAGTATTGCACCAAGAAGCTAAGGAGTTTGTACTGCATCAACAAGCTGAGGAGGCTATACTGCTTCAAAAAGCCGCGCTTTTCCCGTCTATGTTACAAGAGCCGTCTCCAAGCAGAAATTTAACAAACGGTTTATCAAATAGAGAACTGGAAGACCAAAATGACTCATTACTGCCTGACAGAAAACAGCCGAGGGAGAGCGTCTTGTTAGGCATGCTTTCAAATCGTATTGGAGGGATAGAGGATGATTGATAAAAGTTTTTCGGAAACTTAGGGTTATTTTATAATTTGTGTTAGTTTAAATCCATACAAATACTTTCTACAATCAAGAGGTTTATACACTCTTTCACTTTGAATATCAAATATTCCTCGCTCCTTTAGTCTAGGATTTGTAATTATCTCATTGTTGACTATTGCACGAAGCCCCTTAAGCGTTTCCTTCAGCCTGCTATTTGCTTAGGAGATGGATGCTTGCTCTCGAACTCGAATTTGGAATGACGAGAATATTAAAAAATAGTGATTAATAAATTTTAGTAACTTCTTAAATGATTGAGCAGCCTCTATCCTCTGCACCATCTTCACATTCTCTGATAGGGACTCAGACAAGACTCTCTGTTCCAGGCAGCAGAAAGGCTTTCGCAGTAGCTTTTGCAAGTGGAAGACCTAAAACCAGCAGTTCCAAATCTCATGTAAAACGTTTCCTTCTTCTGCATGCGTGATGATATATTGATTGGTATAGTCCGTTGATAACCTAAAGGGAGTTCAAACTCCACAACGACCATCGCAAGAGGAACAGTTTAGCACGTTGCTAAGGAATTTTGAAACCAAAGGACTAAAATCCGAGGAAAAATTTACAGGTTATGTACAGAAACTAAAGAATTATCAGGAGAAATCCCAGAGCCTGCTCTCACTGAACAAAAGAAGAGCAAAATCATTTCTTTCGCGTACAAATACAAGTTTCGAAAACAATCAAAATCTACAAATTTCTACAAATTTTCAGTCCCCAACCAAAGCAGAGCAAGCTGAAACCACCAAAGAAACTCCTACTCGTCCACGAGTCCTTTCAGTGGCCTCGAAAAAGAAAAACGAGAATCAGTTCTCATTCACAAACAAAGCTCATCAGATTGTTGTTGAAAGGAGATATAACCAAATGAAAAACACCTGCAATCGTATTAAATACGAGCTCAATCATCCAGAAAACGTAGTCAAATATTTTACAAACAACACGCTGTTTTACGAGAATCTCACTCAAAGAAAAGTAAAAGCAATCGCTCGTAAACTGCCCTTTATGAGAATAGAGACGTATAAGAACGCCAAAGATATCGTGGAGGCTGAAACGAAAAAAACTTACAAAATCTGTGTTCCTAGAGAAACAACCAATCAAAGAGGGGAAACCGCGAAATTTACCAAGGATTTCTGGTTCGAGCTGGATCGAGCTTATGATGAGTTGGCCACTAATCAGTTGATTTATTCAGATTCTCTGCAAAAAGCAGCCCAAGCAACCCTTCATAAAAACACTCGAGTGATGGTTGCTTTATACGGATCAGGAGGCACTGGAAAGACGTATTCGTTGCTGGGAGATCCAGGAGATGAATTGCATCGACCTGTGCCAGGAGTGGCCTTTCTCGCAGCGAAAGATATTCTTGAAGAGGCGAATAGAGTGGTCGATGCGACTGTTTTTGTGTCATGCTATGAGATTTACCATAGGAAAATTTATGATTTATTAGACGAAAAGCGAGTGATTAGTGTCGAAGAATCTAAGGATAACGCCATCTTAGGGGGGATAACAAAGACTGCATTCAGTTCTTTGGAAGAGTTGGGGAAAATTATTGAAAAAGGGCGGAGCTGCTGGAAGAGTAGTCTGAAACATCCGAATTTGAACGGTAGGAAATCATTCGTGGTCATTGAAATCGCGTTTTCGAGTAATTTGAGTTCTGGTGGCTTGATATTTGTGGACATGGCAGCAGATGAGCAGCCTTTGCGCGAAGAGCTCTGGGACAAGGAGGCTCGTATGGCCATCAGTGACATCAAGCAGACCTTTGTGGCGTTTAAAGAGTGCGCAAGAGCAATAGAGACGACGAAAAAGCTCCCACCATTTCGATCTAGCCAGCTAACTGCTGCCCTAAAACCATATTTTCTCGGCAATTGCTCCATATTAGTGATCGGACATATCAATCCGACTCTCCAACACGAGCAGAACATTTTTCGGACGCTCAATTATTGCAACAAGATCCGAAAACCGCCTGGAGAAATCCTCAATCTCCAGGAAGCAAAGACCAGCACAGTAGAGATGAAAATCGTCGAAGACGTTGCGGTAGCAACGAAGATAGATTATAAAGAGATACTAAAAAATCCCAACAAATTACTCATTAATAATTCAGAGGATCAGCAATCAATTGATATAAAAGACTCTCCTTTCGCTGATAGGCTGAGGTCGCTGCTGAATTCTCACCATAAATCACGCCCAAAAACAGCCTCGTTTAACACAGGAACGCCTAGCAAGTTTTTCTTGACAGGCAGTGACTCTTTCCTCTTCCCTACTAGTTCACAGAAGCCAGCCGTTCAAAATACCATCAATGCACAAACAACAACGGAAGGAATGCCGAAAACTCCAGAGAAGCCTTTTAAAAAATCGAAAAAAGGAAAGGAGGACAAAAAAACTGCAATTGAACGTCGTGCTACGAAAATAAAACAAAATGTAGACGGCTTGCTCCGCGTCTCTGAGCCTTCCGAGTCAGAGAACTGTCCTAGTCCATTACTTAGGATGGATTCTTCCATCATTCGAAAATTTGACACTCCGGCAACTCATGACACTCCACAGCGGCCCAGCTATTTCTTTACTCAAAATCGAACACATTCACTGCTTCCCGAGAAGAAGAGGATTGAGATAGAAGACGACTTAGAAGTCCAAGAGCAAATTGCGATAGAAAACAAAATATATGAGCGTAAAGCGAAACTGCTTGTGAGTAAGGATAGAGATAAACATTTCCGTTCCAGTCAAGAAAAATATGAGCAGAGAGATAAATATAGTCGTTTGGTTACTCCTCAATTGTCTCCTGAGAGAGCGGCTAGAGATGCTCTTAGAATGAAGCGCCAGTACTATCATATGGCAACCCGTTCGCTGAATCCTGAGCTGACAACGAAGAGTAGACACAATCGATACAGAAGCAATAAAGAGCTGGTTCATGATCTGTGCAGTAGAATTTCCGGACTTTGCGATGATGAGAAAGTGAGGAATAACGGGATGAGGCAGTCGCTTTCGACTGAAATAGCGTCGATTACGACTGATTTCACGAAGATTAAGGATGTGTTCAGAACGCATGAGGAAGAGATCATAAATCAGCTCAAAAATGATTACTATGAGGAGAAATCATTGGAAAATCATAGTCACGTGCACGCTCAGGTGTAGCACGCACTACATCAAATTTATTTTCGTTTGTGTTTTTCACATCGAGGTATTTCATGTATCAATTATCTAAGTAGGATCTGTAGAATCTCAATGTAGATTAAATATTAGCAAATCTAATTCGACTAGTTTCCACTCAAAGGGAGTTTTCGAGTGAACCTATCCTGAGAAGGGTGTTCTCTTCAGGGAAATATCATCATTATTTTGAGTGTAAAGCTCAAAAATTGATTGAATAAATAAGTAAAAGAAGACACATCAGATACACTTTATCATATTATTTCAAAAAAAAAAAAGTGATGCTAAGCAAAATCAGCAGAGCTCCTCGCATTTTTCACCTACAAGTCTCTTTCTTCTGGTTTCTTGTAATCGAGTCCGAGAGCATTGAATACATCCTCTTCTCTGTAGCAAGGGATACTCAGCCCTTCCCAGACTTTCTCATTCTTAATTCTCGTAGCAGGGATCAGCCCGTGATCGCTGAGAGAATACCCTTTCTTATTGGCAAATAACCGCATGCTTCTGTTGAAGAAATCTGACCCAGTGAAATACAACACGGCGTAGCCATATTGCTCCTGAGGATAAATCTGCCCAAGGATAAAATTATTTCAAAAGGCGGATGATTATCTATCTTTTACTTTTAAATCGATTCTTCTATGAATACCTACGTCTTTTAACCTGCCGACTCCCATATACATCTCGCTACCGTAAGGGCTCTGCTTCGGAGAAGACAAATGCTCGGTTAATAGTATCCCTTCAAGACTGAATGTATTTTATTTAGTTTAGACATCATTAGCAAAGGGGAAACTCAAATTACGAATGGATTAGCTTCTGTAAAAATCCTGTGAATGGCTTTTCGTCTTTCCTTGTAATCAAAATATCGACATCACCACAAGTCGCTTTTCCCCTAATAACTCTAAGCACGTGGTCTATTACCTCGAAGACTACCTTCTATACGAACCGCATGGAATGCTTTGATAAATGCCTTTAATATCGCTCAGTTCTTCGATTTTCTCCCGCACGATTTTCACAATTCTCTCGACCTCATCTCTTGGAATTCTCTGCTGGAACTCCTCTAAATACTTCAGTCCAATCTATTATCGATGACACCACAACTTATCAAAGCCGCCTTACTTTCTGATTGTTGTTCAGCAAGTGCTGGTTCTTTCGTAAATCAGCAATTGATTTAATTCCATTCGCGTACAATTCCGTCGCAGTGGTGACACCAATGCCCCAAACTTTCGTCAGAGCCTCTATCGCCACCTGCTTTTCATCCATCTAACACACAAGATAAGCTTCTTTCAAAAGGACCGAGCCCTTACCGAAAGCAATTTTGCTTTTTTGAGTTCTCCTGTGGTGATGATTTCCTTTATTTTCTCACGGATTTTCTCTCCAATGCCGTATATATGCTTCACATCATTCTCAGATTCGATCTTGGACTTATGACTCTTTATGATCGAGATAGCTCTACGATAGGCATGCCTGTTTAGAAGACGCTAAGTCAGGCAAAGATAAAATCATATTTAGTAATTACATTCTGCCTCTATCCTTCTCATTAGTATAATATTTCAATAGTTTTCCTAATTCCTCGCAAATGAGTTCATTGTAATTCGTTTTAGGAACTCCTGTGGCACAGATAAAAGAGTCCTTCTTTTTGTCCCACAATTCCTCGCGTTTCTTCTGTTCAGGACCAAGCATCAGCTTGTAATTCTTCAGAATATTATGTGAACCATCCTGGCCTTTGTTAATTTTGTCCAGATCTTCAACACCTTCAATGATAGTTCCTCGAGTGTCATCCTCACTGCTAAATTTTGTCCTCGTTTCGCCTACAATTTGAACGTCCTCGTCATTTATGCTCATAAAATTGCGATGATAGTCCAGTAGATTCTCATCGTAGATGTATAAGTCGTCCTCGTCTCCCATTTCATGCTTTATTTGAGGCTCCTCCTTAATTTTGATTTCTTTATCCATCTGAATTTCTTTTTCTATCGGAATTTCCTGATGCATTTGAATTTCTTTTTCTGGCTCTTCTTCCTCAATTTTCTCTTCAATCATTTTAAGCTCTTCAATGGACATAGATTTGTTTTCGACTTTTATTTGTTGAGTTGGTTTGAGTGGCTTAGTGTCTAGTGGGGGTTCAATGTCCATTTTAATTTCAGGGTCCACTCGTTGAATTAAATAATCATCGTCGTAGCAATAATCCCAGAGATCTCGACCAAGGTTTGTAAGTTCTTCCATGAAAGAATCTTTGTTGATTTCTACTCTGGGAATTTCATCCCAAACTTCCATATCAGACTCTTGTTCACTATTATCATTATTTTCAGCTTTAATTTCCTTTTCTTCCTTCTCTTCCTCAAAGCTCTCTCCTACCATTATCGCTTTTACATTTGTGTTACGATCTTGCAAGTTGCCTTCCTTGAGGGTTTGAGGCTCCACTTCATCAATAATAAACACAAGTGCCTTTCTCGGTGCCTCCTTCGGTTTCTCTTCCTTGGAAATTATTTTATCAAAATCATCTGACTCCTTATCCAAATATTTTGATGCAACAGGCGATCTCACCGGCTGATGCGGTAATGGCTCACCCTTTATGGGAGTCCCCCTCGAAGACGTAGGTTTCTCTTCTTTATCATATTCAATCACTATATCAGAAGCTCAAACTCCTGCAAAAATTGTGAAGTATTACGATAGTTAACTGGTGGGATGAAACGACCTTGCTTGAGACAATCGCTGATCCACTCGCAATTTACGAACAAAAAATTGTTTAGTTTATTGTGATGCGTTTTCGGGACTAGCTTCAGCAGTTCCTATTACCAACTCAGTACCTCAATTTCAATATCGAGAGTTACTTTCCATGACATTAAGCGATTAACAATGATGTAAGTGTCTGTCCCATTGTGGTATTCCCATGAAAAAAAATCATAAGCCACAACTCTGCCGCTTCTTTTCTCAACTTGCTCCTTCATAATATCTGCTCGCTTTTTCGTGAACTCAACACCGTAAGGTATAAATACCAGCAGCACACCTTCAAAATCCGAGTTAATTTGCTGGTAGATTGTTCTAGTCAGCGCAAGAAATCAGATAAATCGTACCTGAGGCTGTGCTGCAAACCGCCCTTTCTTGGGTTTATCTACATGAAGTTGCCTGAGCTTTTTCTTCCCATCATCGCTGTTTACAGGCGAAACTTTGCCTTGGTCTGTGCCACGAGGCACGGTGAGTCTATTTAAATCCATTAACTATTTTAAATTCTGCTCTTACAAGAATTTCGTGTTTTATTTGAAAAGGAAACAAACACATACCGATTAACTTCTGTTTGCTATTGTTTGACCTGCTGTCAACAAGTACCCATTCTAATGAGCTAAAGAGAAGAAAAAAAATGATTTATATGCCAATGCTCCTTAATATCTTAAGAAAAAGTGATGTTTTCCGATAAAGATTAAAACATCTAAAGATTGGAGTAGTTTAGAGAGGATGGTCCTTTTTAAAACTAAGAGTATCAATCAAATCTTCAAAGCGCAGTGCACCATCACCGTATATATCGAGGTCTTTTAAGACAGTGTTGAGCTTGAGAGTTAATATGTTAGTACATTCGTTTTCAATGCAAGGTTACCTCCTCATCAGTTAATGGATCACCGATTGCTTTGAGAACGTGCCGGAATTCGTCTATTTTGATAACGCCGGTGCTATCCTTATCGAATACTGCGAAACATTGATTGATGATTTCTGGATTGTCGGGTTTATTTGAAACGTCTGCGATAGCGCAAAGGAAATCTTTTAAATCGATGCTTCCACTGCCATCTGATTGAAATATGATATCAGGTTGCTTTGGTCCACTATACCTGGGTCAAGCTTTTTAATTAGCTCTTTCAGCTCGTTTCCTGTGACTAAAAACCCGAGAGCCCGAAGCGCCAGGCCGAGATCTAGATAAAAATTAGCACGAGTAGACTGAAAACATACTGACCATCTGTTGCCATGGTTCCGTCGCCGTTGCGGTCAAAGAAAATAAATCCTTCCTTAAACGTGCGAATTTCTTCCTCGGAAAACTTATCTTCGAATCCGTATTGATCGAAATAGGTGTCAGGAATCTAGAAACTTGCTTCAGAGGAAAATTTAAGCAATTTGGTCTCACTCTAGGTTCGACAAGATAGCCCTTTCGTTGAATTTTCTGCAAATCAAGAATCGACATACCGCCTGGTTTTCTCATATCAAGAGATTTCCAATCCTTGACAGGCTTCCCTTGAGCTTTTTTTGGACCGGACTAGAAATGTGTTAGTTTTGGACACTAAGAGCAGATTGGTTACAGTAAACGAAGTTTGGGTCGCCTGCTTTAAGCTGGTCATAGGTGGGCTGATCCCTCTATTATTCATAACTTTTGAAAAAATAAATTTAATATAATTCATGATATTGAAACGAGCAAATATGTTTCTCATTGACGATTTCTTATTAATAGTTAATTGCCCTTTCTCTCCTTCATCAGAAGGTAACAATAACCATCAAAGTAGTGCTTTAGGGTCTAACAATTCAATGTCGTCATTAGTCTTAACTCATTTGTTGAAGGGAACGTTTAATTGTCAAAGTAATTGGAATTTTGGCCTAATTCATGCGAGGGCTCAATCTACAAGCAAAACCAAATTTAAACGATTCTATTTTTCAGCGAGACCAACAAAAACAAACGCACGAAACAACAATTTTCGGTTAATCTATAATCTTTATTGAAGTTATCAAATTTTAATCTGATTGACCATGATAAAATCCTTTCAACGTGTCTTACATGCCAGCTGCCTTAGAGTTTTCATCCCATGGAGCGTTTCCACCCATCTTCTTTCCAGCCTTCATAACCTATCATTGAGTAATACTAGCTTAGAACTAATTTTCACAATAAGTATCATTACCTCATCAACCAGAAGGAGCTGCTCGGCGAGGAGTGGAGAAATGTTCAAGAACTGTCTCTTAACAACATAGTTATCGAGGATACCCTCCATAATAGGATCGATGACTCCGAGTTCATTGACGTTCAATCCGATTGGAGTCTTCTTCTGCTTGTAGGCGTCAGTAAGTTGAATGATAGCCTCTTGGACATCATAGGCAGAGTTTTCAGCAAGAGTCTTTGGAATAACCAAGAGAGCTTCAGCGAATGCTTGAACTCCGAGTTTAGCCTTAGTTTTGATAGTGTCCTTGAAAGTTTCAAGAGCTTCAGCAGCAGCGACTTCGAATGCACCGGCGCCTGGAATCACATGACCGTCGTCAAAGACGTTCTTAACGGCTCTGAGACCATCTCTAACGGCGTCCTAAGGAGACATGGAATATTAATTCAAACACTCTGAAAAAGCTTGATATTACCTTAATGATGGCGATGGTGTGCTCGTTTGGTCCTTTAATGAGGATTGTGCATGATTGAGGGTGCTTGACGTCTTCAATGAAGGTGTATTTGTCATCACCAAGTGAGATTTCTTCGAAGCTTCCAGCCCAGCCCTAGCACTAATCAGCAAACTCGTCCAACACCTCAATATATTACCAAATCTTCAGGGGTCAACTCATCAACGGAGTTAACAGCGTTTCCTCCACAAGCGAGGACGAGTCTCTCCATATTTCTTCTCTTTGCTCTTCTGAGGGCAACGATACCTTCTCTGGCGAAGGAGTCAAGGCAGAGAGGGTCGACACCCTTCTGGTTGATGACGATGAAGTTCTTATCAGTGCCATCGCAGACCTTCTTCTTCAAATCGATGATCTTTTGGCATCTTTCATCAGTGAATTTTCTTTCACTGGCAG
>ENA-UOTZ01000776-UOTZ01000776.1-compost-metagenome-genome-assembly--contig:-NODE-776-length-25729-cov-27.413106_pt1 | contig 25729 bp, 13 predicted proteins | sample MGYA00238144_ERZ746983 | MGnify/ENA primary metagenome ERZ746983 (study PRJEB28759, sample SAMN06268863) | compost metagenome | isolation source: single cell | place: USA: California, Emeryville, Joint... | reverse complement strand
CTCGCTGCTTTTCTCTCTCCTGAACAAATGCAGTGCATGCAACGATTGGTGTGTCAGGAATCTCTTTTCTTTGCATCTTACTCTTTAGCACTTTGCTGGCCTCAAAACCGTCCATTATCGGCATACTACAATCCATGAAAATAGCTCTGTAACTTGTAGAGCAGAACAACCCGCATTTTTTCTCTTTATTTCTTTCCGATATCTTTTCGATGGCTTGCTTTCCGTTAAAGGCAGTGTCGCAGGTATACCCAAGCTTTTTCATAATCGATTCCAATGCTGATACGTTGAAGATGTCATCATCAACAATCAGTATTGGAGGACACGTGCATGTGCATTTTGGAATTTTGGTTGAACTAAGACCTAGTTTAAGCTGCTCAGGGTTTTTAAAATATATTCCCATTCTATCTTCTTCCTCCTCGTGAGGGTTCTCCTCCACACCGCTGTTATAATCCTCATCATTGCTTCCTTTCGACGAGAGGATTGCGCTGCTGCCTTCTTGCTCTTGGATGGTAAATGAGAACTTTGTACCAACGTTTTCTCAGATTCAACTCTGATATGGTTGTCCATAGTGCTTGGCTGATTCAGCATCATAACAAGGTTATTTGAAATAAATAATCCAAGACCAACTCCGGTTGAGTTGAGTGCAACACGATCTCCTAACTCTATTTTCTCAAACGCTTGGAACAGTTTCTTTTGATCTGCAGGAGACATTCCAATCCCGGTATCTTGGACTGAAACATGCAATTGCTTTCTTAGAGTTGATGTCACTAACTCTGAAAAAGAGCCCTGTTTATATTGAAGCTTGGCTTTGATCGTAATTTTCCCTGACAGGGTGAATTTGATTGCATTACTGAGCAAATTCAGTACGATTTGTTTTAATCTATTGTGATCAGTGCAAAAGTCTGATGTTTTGCATTTCAACTGAAAATCAACTTCCAGCTCTAAATTTTTACGAGATGCTTGCATTCTAATGAGATTCACGCATTGCTCTAGTGAATCACGAACATCAAACTTCTCATAAACAAGCCGCAACTTATTGGCTGAAATCTGTGAGAAATCTAGAATGTCGTTGATCAGATACAACAACAACTGACTTGAAATTAGAGATGGTGTGAGATATTCATCCTTAATGTTTGCAGGAACGCTGGGATCCTCAATGGCCATACGTGTAAAATTCATACTTGCGTTAAGAGGAGTCCTTAGCTCATGTGAAACTGATGCGAGAAGACGATTCTTGTAATTATTATTATCTTGTAACGTGATTATGGTATTTCGTTGAGTAATATCTGAGATAATCAAGGCTAGTGCAGGTTTCTCTCTGAAGGTCATGTATAAAATACGTATTTCAAGCTGATAGATCTTCTCCAATTCCTCAATATTCACTTCTCCATAGACGATACGGAGATTGTTATGTGAAGATCCTTCATTGCTTAAGCTGTTGCATGACGTTTTCTTTTTGAGAGTATATCGGTAGTTTGATCTTAGATTTTCGATCAAATGAAAAAGATCGTTCCTGTCATACATTTCTGCTGCTTCAGTCGGCAAGTTATGCTAAAATGGAGAGAAAAAAACGTTACAAATTTGCAAACAAAAGCTGTTTACCATAGTTGGCGTGGTATTCGATTTTTGGTCAAGACGAACTTTGCTCATATTATCTTCAAACGTCAAACTTTCATTCCACCACTCATACTTATTCGAATTTTTAAACAGCACTCCTTCATCGATGCCATATATCATAATAGTCTCAGCTGTCTGCTCGATGATCTCTCGAAGAGCCTCAGTTTCCTCAAAAAGAGTCTGCTTTTCCAAAAAACGAGTTTTATCAGATCGCTCTTGGAAATAGGTCTGAAATCCCAAAAAAACGATTGCCTGCACCAACGTGATTAAAATGGAGTAGTCTGTCTGGAAGAGATAGATTTTAATACCAAAGAGCATGATCAGTTCCAAATAAGCAATTAATTTCATATACCATCTTGAAATTATATTAATCTTAATCACCGCAATTAAACAATGCCACCATCCCCAGAAATACACAGGCGTATTTCCTCGAAGATTCAACCCCTGCATCCAAAAATATCCTTCGTAGACTTCCACGAGACAATACATAATATCCAACACCCATCTCACCGCATTATGATTTTTCGCGAGCCTCCGGCGATACTTCCGAAGAATGATAGAGAGGATCAGCAAGAAAATATTAACTGTGTAAGCGAGAGCAGTTCTTTGGATCATCAACTGAGTTGAAGCTACCCCTCTATATGCGAAGTATTGGATCGCCGGTACAAAAGGAATCGTGACCAGACAGAGCACAGAATGAGCGACAATCATGCGAGACGTGTAGATCTCCAGGTTCTCGTGGAATCTCGTTTCATGATTGTGCGATTTGAACCGAAGTAGGATATTCATTCTTCTATACTTTCGTTTTATTTGTTTTAACAAATACGAAAGACCTCTTTAAATTAATTTTGAACCTCTAATGGGGTTAATGTCAGTGTGCATACTTTTTTTATATGTCAGTTAAATCGCTGAATTTTTACAGAATCTTCTATTTATCGTAAAGTTGCAAATTTTTTCGTATTCCAAATCGAGAACTTTTTTTTTTGGTAAATAAATATAGTAGAGAACAATCGGAATAAATCCATGAATTCTATCGGAATTTCTCCAAGCAGACCCCACTTCCAAACCTGTTTAGCTAGCATTAGACTTAAGCAACAAGAAATATAAGAAGCCGCTGCGCCTGATACTGCTGAGGTACGCTCGAAAAATCAGATGTGGGAGTATTCAAAATGTTTTTCTTCTGCAGTAGCTAAACAGCTATTTTGTGAAAGCCCAAGTTCGAATTTATCAGGTTGTACATTGAAAATAAGTTCGGGTTGGCCAACCTGTATGAAGCAGGCCTCTCGTTTTTGGTCTTTTCAAATGAGGCTGAAAATTTAAGTTGAATAAAGCTAGTTGGTTAATTTACTCGAGGGCTTTTCCAAAAGATGATTAAATTTTTTTGTTTCAGAGAGGTTCGCAATTTAAAAATGAGCTTGACGAGTCATATAGTGTAGTAAAAGAAATTGAAATGCAGACTTGAAGAAACCATGATTAAGCAACTAATTACCATTTTATAAGAAAAATATGAAGTGAGCTGTCGGCATAAATAAACATCATTTTACAAAATTTCATCATTAACTTCGCGTTCCTTCCGAGGTGTTGTTGACCTGAAAAGAAAAGTCGAGTTGTGCTGAATTTTAAAAAGCTGTCGGCACTCTCTCTCAATTGTTCAATACAGAGCCAGTGCGAGCAAAACAATGCTCTTTTGAAATAAATTTGAGAATTTTCCGTTCAATTCCTTAGAACTCTTGAGTTTTAGTGGTCCAGCTTTTTCGATTAACGCTCGGAACTCTACTTGCCGCTAGCCTTCAAGAAATTAAATTTTCGTATGTGTTCCTCAGTGACATAATTTTCCAATCATCTGATCCAAGTTCGTAGGCTGCTTAGATACTAAATAAGTTTAGGGCTACTGTTCTGCTATCAATGACCCAGACGAAAGTGGTGCCTTCCAAAAAAAAAGCAAATCGCTCTCGTACTATCGTACCAGGGTGTGCAAAAGACTGAATATGGGAATGGTTGATACATGATGACCACAACTGTATCTATTTACGTTAATAAGTTATGAAAGGTTTAGAGAATGGTGAATGTCCGGCGGGCAGACCGCAAGATGAAACAAGTTCAAATTTTGAGTAATTTTCTATCATATAGCAACTTCTTAAGGTCGATTTCAACCTTTTGAATGACTGACAAACTCAGAACCGGCAGCCGATTATGATGTACATACGAGACAGTTGGCCGTTTTCGTTTCAATAACTTTTAGTTTCCCATTCATTGCGGCAATGAAATGTCAACTAGGATAGATCTAACCAAGTGCAACCAATTCTGAAGTAAATTTGTTATACTTTTGTTAAAGAAAATTCAACAAAGTTTCCCATACAAACCAATATTTTAGCCCGCAACGTCGCTACGAAAAAAAATACTGAAAATTACGTAAACAAACATAATTTACACATTAACTTTTCTGAAAGAAGATACTTGATTTCCAAACAAAGTCACTAATATTCGAACAAAACTGATTTTAGTAAATAGATTACTACAAGTTTCTATGACTAACAAAATAATGATATTTCAGTTTTTACACTGAAACATTTGGGCGTATCGCCTCTCTAATTGCGACTTACGATATTCGCTACAATTTTTTCAATCTTTACTTTTGTCACAGGCTTATTGATGCAGTCGTTCATTCCACTATCCAATCCTTCTTTCTTTTTCTCTTCTCCAACATACGCAGTACATCCAACGATAACCGTCTCTCTCCACTCTTTCTCCGAGATTTTACTACGAATTTGCCTCGTCGCTTCCAATCCATCCATCACCGGCATATTAAAATCCATAAGAATGAGGTCATAGCCTCTACAATTCTCACAGCAGACTTCATGGCTCCTCTTGTCGATACACTCGAGCGCGATTTTTCCATTGAATGCCGTGTCACATTGGAAGCCTAATGAACCCAGCACAGTCTCAATTGTGTGAATATTAAACCCATCATCATCAACGACTAAAATTCGAGGCTTATTCCCGCATTCTCGCTTAGGGGACTGAAAAGGAGAACTCATCTCATTTTTTGACTTGAAGATCCTCGTTGAAGGAACCGGTTGTATGGAAGTACTCAGATCTTCGTTCAAAAAAGGGTAGTTTTCGGACCTATCATCGGGCACGTCACTGAACACAGGCCTTTGATCTTCTATTTCGAAACTAACCTGCGTTCCAGTGCCTTTAGCGGATACGAATTTAAGTCCTTGGCGCGTTCCTGGGTTGAGCTCCTTTGCTAGCTCATTCGCCACGATTAGACCCAACCCAGCGCCGGTGGACTGATTGCCTACTTTATTACCAATTTTTGTGTTTCTCAGATTGGAGATCAGATTATCAAATTCTGCTTTATTCATTCCAATGCCATCGTCTTTAAGCGTAAACAGCAATCGATGAGACATTTGCTGTATGGAAAGTTTGATTTCTCCGTTGAAGGTGTATTTGACTGCATTTCCAAGCAGCTTTGTGAGTATTTGCTTCAATCTTCTGAAATCCGTAGATATTTCGCAATTTTGGCGGAATGGGCAGTCTATTCGAAATTTGAGATTCTTTTTCTTCAGGGAATTCGAAAAGAGCGAGACGCAATCGTTCACACAAGGTAGTAGCCGGACCTTTTCGATTTTTGGGATAAAGTCACCAGTTTTCATCTGAACGAAGTCCAAAACGTCACATATGAAGCTTTCGAGAAGCTTGCAGTTTATTAGCGAAGGAACAATGAGTGTGTCTTTCACAACCTCATCAATCGCGTGATGCTTAGACGCTGCTTCCAGGCAGTTCGTCGCGGTATTAAGCGGCGTCTGGAGCTCATGAGACAGCGCGGAGAGAATATTCTTTTGCATTTCGTTAGTCTCTTTGAGTCTTCTGATACTCTCGAAAATGTTCGTCATGATGATAACCACGCACTCTTGATCATCGATCACTGCGCAGGAAATATGGATTTCATAATACTCTTTGAGTGTGCTTCTATTCTCCTCCAAAACCGCGCCATTGCATCCAATACTCTTCATCTCGGAAAGCTCATTGAAACACTCGGTATCCTCTGAAAGTAATTCGATTAAATTCCGCAAATTGTGCAGGCCTTTGAATCTTTGGCAGATAGCAGGACATTTTTCGTTTATAAGTCTCGTTTGGTGCAGCTCGAGTCTCACCACTGTGTCGACAAAAGTTTTATCTGCAGTATAGAAGGAAGGTTTTCTCATTATAGGTCCTGGGATTTGCGATGACACCGTTGCCGGAGAGCTATTGATTGAATCTCCCAAAAAGACTTTTCCGTTGCAATATTTAACATCAAGTTGTCGATTAACCACGATAATAGTTTCGTTCAGTTGCTGAAGGATCTGTTTAAAGGAAATCTGGTTTTCTGAGAGGACAGAGCGTCGTTCGAAGTTGTTTCTAAGGCACTTCTCGTGGTAAAATATAATCAGAATCATCATAACATAGCCTTTGATCAGAGGGACTGTGTCTTCGGACGCTTGAAAGCCGTCGACATAGAGCATAATGAATACAATTCCACCCCACATCAGAGTAATCATGATAATCGAAAAGACCCATCGTGCATTATAGTAGGTTACGAAGGAGATCAGAACGAGGATGTCGAGACCAAGATGCAATCCTCCTTGAAAAAGACCTGATGAGCTGTATGAATCGCTTAATATAGGCATAGCGATCATTCCAGCCATAGCAAGTGTAATTATCACTAAAAAAAAGACTTCCAGATGCCAATGCTTCATCTTCTGAAATTTTATCTTGATTCTGTGGATGAGAAGCATTAAGACGCAGAGAATGAGAGTGGAAAACAGGATAATTAGTACGAGTTGGAATTTCCTCTTGTGTTGAGTGAAATCTATAATTGCTTGGACTAAAACAAAGGCTGAGATAATCAGTATAAATTTCTTAACATCGTCCCCTGATGCTGTTTGTTGAGCATAACGGTCTTGAAGGTAATTCTGGGCCAATTCTTTCTTTAACCGAAAGTAGCTTGGCTTCTGTTGAGGTTGCATACAGTGCACTGAGCTTCAGGTTAATTGGGAATAAAAAGTTTGGTTCTTAATAATATATTTATTTCATCTCAAGTCCAGTACACGAGATTGGTTTTTGTGTGCTGAGGCTGAAATACATAGAGAAGTAATCAAAGGACACACCAGCGACAGGAATATGACAAAAGAACTTGTAGGATTAGTATGGATAAGAATACTTAACGTGATGCAGAGTCTTTTATGATGTGAATTTGAAGAGGATATTTAATAAAGAATCTCTTCCTTATCAAAGCCGTCGCGTGGCTTGTATGGAGAAGTTCAGAAAATGCAGGAGAAGATGATGCGCTTGTTGACTTGGATATAAATTTGTAATTGGTTTTCTTATTGTTGGGTTTTGTTTGTTTTTTTTGTGGCAATTTTTCAGTCAGAAAACCAGCTTTTGTACCTCTAAAAAGACCTAATCAACTTGAGTGATGAATGGAGCTTTAGAATCTAACTCAGCACTGATTGATAAGGAGATTCTAATATAGGATGAACAAATTTCAGTTAGGGCAGAACCATCTTTCAGGCCATGCTTGGAGTCATTAGCACTCACTCATCTGTGAGCATATTGGTTATTTAAATACCATTTTCAGTTACTTCTACTTATGCATCTAAGCTGCCCGCCTTTTTAGAAGTAGTAATATTTAACTACTTGCTTATTTATTACGTGCAAATCCAATTAATATAATAAAAAAATTTTTATTAGCTAATTTTGTATTCCAACATATCATTATGTCAATTAGAGGCAAAGTAGAAGGTATCTTGAATGATATCACTCTCAAAGGTGAAGACGCTGATCTAAAAGACTATGAAAGTCAGATCGCTCAATACAAGAAAGAAAATCTTGATGAATTATATGTTTCCTACATGACGATATTTAAAGAAAACCTGAACATGCCTGTTAAAACATTAATTCTCAATATCTGGAAGATAGAGCTCTGCTACCAATTTGACAAAACTCCTCAAGAATACTGGACAAGGTTGAGCAAAGAGACCAGAGATCTTTATAAAAAAGAGCTTTCAACCCTCACCAGGTCCGAAAATGATCTCTCACTAAGAGAAATGCTATGTGAAGTTATTGCGAATGTGCTTATCACAATAGATAGTCACTCTAATACTAATGATGAAGATGATGATGACGATGACGAGAACAAGGATAAGGAACCAGTTGCTACAGATGCTAAAGAATGGCCTGAGTTCCAAGGATTTCTTGCGGAACTCGCAAGCTCAGAGTCAGAATTTGATGTCTCTAGCGCTCTCTCAATCATAACGATTTGCTTCCAAAACGATGTAGGAGCAGCCGGCCTGAAAAGGGAGACAGTGGACTTCTTGGGAAAGAAAGGAAATGAACATCCTTCTGAAAAAGTACAGTTGGATACTATTGAGCTAATTTTCGCATTAGCTAACTATATCGATGAAACGTATTCGAAACATTTCGTCAAAGCACTTCCTCTCGTTTTTGAAAAACTCAAACTCCTTGTCACCTCAAACCCAAATCACCATAAAAAAGCTATCAACATCCTCAGGCGCTTTGCTGATTTTCCTGGCTCAGAAATCAAAAAATATTTCTTCAACGCCTTCGAAATAGTTAAAATTATGTTCAACAAAGAAGACATCACTAAGATCTCCACTAATCAATTGCTCATTGACCTCACTATCGAGTTAATGGAAGCTAATGATTCAGTGTGGAAGAAGAAACACGATTTTATCGAAGAAGTCGTACGATTAATCTATTCTCAAGTCCTTCTCTCGATCCCTGATGCTAATGCCGAATGGACACACCCATATTTAGGATATGGCGAAGGCAAAAATCGCACTCCTCATGAGGTTAATCAAGATGCGTTTCTTGGTTCAATTAATCAGTTAGGAGCCATATTTCCAAATGCTGAGAAGTTTCCAGCGCTTTTGAAAAAAATCGTCAAAGACGGACTAGAAAACAATGAATGGAAAGCAAAATATTTCTTTTTAATGGCTGAAGCTCAAATTGGAGAATATTTCGAGGACGAGTCAACGGCGGGAAAACTCGTTAAATCTGCTTTCGAATATCTCAACGACAGTCATCCAAAAGTCCGATTTGCCGCCGCTCACGTATTCGGAAAATATTGCGATGGTTTAGCTTCTCAGCTACAGAATTCAGAGCCAGAATTATGTGATCCATTGTGCAAGAGTATAGACACTGAAGAAGTCCCAAGGCTCATAAGTCATGGCTTCTCGACCCTCTCGCACTTTTTCAGCACCGACTTTGAAGAGGAAACTCTTTCGAAGATTGACTGGGACGGTCTTATAAAACTCTCTTTGAAACATTTAAACAAAGGGACATCTTTTGTGAAAGAAGATGTTTTAGGACTTTTGGCAGATTTAGGTGGCGCAGGGGAAGATAGATTGAATAACTATGCTCAGGACGTTATCGAGGCTATGTTAGAAATTGCGCATGCGAAAGAAAAAGAACATTTTCTGCTACGAAGCAACGCACTAGAACCTTTGACAAACTGGCTGGCATATGTACCAGCAGCAAAGACTTATGAAGAAAAAATTGGAATGACGCTTGTCGATTACCTTGAGGAAGATGCCAGTTCAGAAAAATACCCTAGTTCAAGAACGGTCTTCGTGTTGAATCCTCTGAGAAGATTGCTCATGAAGACTCCTGAAAAATTCGAGAAATACATCACGAGCCTATTTCCAAAGTTCATTGATTTAGCAGAGACTTGCTTTCAAAGCTGTGCAAAGACTGAAGAAGGAATCCTTAGTCTCGCTTTAAAGGAAGCAAAGTCAAAGGAAAGCAATTCCCTTGAGGAAAAAGATGAGGAAAAAGAAATAGAGGACTCTGACCTCAACTTAGGAGCAATAGGTGTAGACATAATGTGTAGAGTCCTTGAGATTTTCCCTAAACAACTGGCCCCCTACACAAGCAGGTTCTTGGAATATTTCAGAACGATTATTGCTTCCCAGAAGAATCCGAATATCCCACCCTCATTATATGAAGGAATAGCGAATCTGTTGAAAATAATGGAGTCAGCTACCAGTCCGGAAGAATTCGTTAAAATTTATGCAGAGTTTATCATTTCATCCTTTCCTCAACTTGAGTATCTAGTTCATGAAGTTCAGGATGGTGAAAAATTCGAATTAGCAATCGATACAGTCAAAAAGATGTATGCTGTGCAAAGTAACATTCTCAAGCCTGAAGACGTAAAGACGATCCTAGATCTTAATAGAAAGCTGGTACAACTGGTTTTGGCGGAGGTAAAGATCCAGGAGGAAATTAGTAAACATTCAACAGATGATGCCGACGATGACGAAGCAGCAGATGAATTTGAAAAGGATTTCGAAAGAGCTAGACAATTGCTTCTATCTTCCGCAGAGAATTTAGGAGAGTTCCTGAAGTACAATGATGTTGTTATCAAAGAGAATTTTGCTGCACCTTTCCTTGAGCTTTGCCAGAATACCTTCTGGAGCCCATTGCCCAAGGAAACAGATAAGCATCTGCTTCTTGCTGCTTTTTACACGACTTGCGACGCGTTTGAGTTCTTTTCTCCTGATCATCCGAGTGTCAATGGGCTCATTGACAGTGTTCTGTTGCCCATATTGGAGTTGGGTGTAAAAGCGGAGTGGTTTGCCTGTTACCAACCAGCAAGCTATGCCGTAGGTGTATTTGCCAAAACTGCCAAGAAAGAGACTTTTGCATTGTACCAGAGCAAGCTGCTAGAAATTCTATCAAATCTCGAGAATAAAGTTAGAGATAGCTCCAAACCGAAATTATTTGAAAAAGAAATTAAGGGTTATACTAAAAAAAGGAACACATTTCTCTCTGATAATATCGGCGCTGCCTATGGGAAGATGTTAAAGTATCAGAAAGAGACTGTTAACCAGGAGAAGGTATTGGGCCTCTGGTTGAATCGTATGCCGGTGGAAGGAGATACGGAAGAAATGCAAGAGCAGAATGAACTTTTTGCGGACTTTGTGTTGGACTCGAAGTTTGATACATTATTTGGAGAAAATCATCCCAAAAGGCTCGCAATTACTCAAAAGATCAAACGCACAAGAGAATTAGTCGATGCAATAAAAGATCAAGGAGCGAAAAGAAAGATCGAGCATGCGTATCTTACGCTTACCAAATCATAAGGTGATAAAAAGAATGCACTTCTCATTAAATAGGAAAGGTGCTTTGCTTCTTTAAAGCACTTATATATATATACATCTTCTTGAATACGCAGATTGGGAGGCTAGTGTTTATAGAATGAGAACAAATTTTAAGATTCTTTATGAAAATCAAAAAATGTCCAATATAATGAGCCTTACACGCCTTAAGATCTTATCAGTCTCTCATATATCGTCAAAAATAACAGAAAATAGTCCCCTTGCTACATAGAGATATGTTTACAGAGGACAATCGGTGCAATAGTTTTGACGTTAGGCAAGGCGAATTTAAATAATTGTTAAAAGAGAACTGGAACTAAGTATTTCGTTAGTTCCAAAATCAGCAAATGTTATTGAAGTAGTCATTGGTGATGAAACTCTAGAATTCTCGATATGGGTTAATATGTAACGTCTAACAATATTTTCAATTTTTAGAACTGAAAAGGTTCGCTCCTGGAAAATACTGCTATATTTTTGCACTGCTCAATTATATAGGTCCTTAGTCTTTGTTGTTTAAATTTCAAAGAGAAGCTTCTCTTATTATGTATAGTTTGATGAGTTTTTTCTCCTCATCCTGTACTATTCGAAGCATCCATTCCTAAAATAACTCTCATGACGATGAGAAAGTTAAAAGATATTTAACAAAATTTTTTCCAATGATTTGTTAGAGAGAATTGTATGACAATCATATTCTCCTTTCTCAAAATTTTAAATTCTATCGATCCTTCATAGTAAAGGCAAGCTAACCGGGAAAATCCTTACATCCAGAAACAAAATAGTAGTTTTTATGTTACTCGAGAGTGTCTATCGTCATGATTTCTAGCATTGTACCTTTAAGTGAGCTTGTTTTTCTAGAGTTGAGTGAGTATAATAGAAGTGGTTCAAGCCCACAGTGATATTTGATTGTTTCCTGAAAAAATATTATGGTTGCGCTCACTTCAGAGCTTTATTATTCTCAAATGTTGGAGATAGTTAGGACAGGCGAAACGACTCAGTACAGAAACGCTTTCAGTCTTCATCATGCCAGACTAGACCTCAGCAACCCCATGCATGCAAGTATCCTGAATGGCTTTCTTAAATTTTAACTAAGTTTGTACCCTCAATTTAATTAGTGAATCACCTATCCGGGGGTTTTTGGTCTTTAATTAATTCTAACCGTAGTAACGCAGTCATCCCTCAGAATTTCTTTTTTGAAGAAACCTAACAGCTGCTCTTCTTTCTTACCACTTCTCTCAAAGATATGCTTTAGACACACCGATATTTCTAAAAACTGGGGAAAAAAAGAGACAAAAATTTAAAAACCGGAATTATTTGTCGGCGCAAAATGGCCTTGAAGGTTAGTGTTATGGAAGAAGAGTCCTTGGAAAGCAGTTATGGTTGTTAAGAATCTCTGAATGCTAATTCGAGTGATTCGTTCATTAAGAAGTATACAATAATATACTTTTACAACTCTTGGAATAATTTATCCCGCCATACAGGTATTTATGGCGTCAGATTCGAAGATTAATAATACAAAATTGATTAAAACAAGAAATGGAACAAAGAACACGAGCTGTTTCCGATAGTTTCAAAGTCAGCAGCTACAAGATCTTTTGTGGATTATTAAAAAGCAAAAGAAATGGTATCAAAACGTTCAAGACTCTCGTGAAGAACCACCAAACGATAAAGAATATTAAAAATCCAAGTCTTCAGAGTAAGAAAGCTATTATTCAGGCAAGGATCAGCAAAAAGAACTGCACGAACGAGAAAAACTGCAAGAAGGACAAAGACTCGCCAAAAACATCCCACCTACATTCAAAAGAAAATGAAGGGACCTCTTCTAAGTCAGCAGTAGAAAAGAGCACTGATGTGAAAAACGCAGGGAAAGTGGCTTTTAATGAACAGTTGATCAACTGCATTTGCCAATTAGTCCCTCACGAGTTAAGAGAATTGATACTAGTGAAAGGGAGGATGCTCATTGGCGCAAATAACTCACCTACAGATATTGTCAAAAATCTATTGGGTGATAGCCCTTTAATATTGAATTCAAAACCTGCGACGTTGCCTCCGTTTACAACTTGGATTAATCCTCTCCTGAAAAATGAGGTCAAGCTGAACCATAGTCCTCACATACCAATGAGAGACAACTGCACTGGTCTTTGGAATAATACTCTTCTTATGCAACCGAACTATATAAAAACATTCAATATGCCTTTGAGTGGAGGAAATCCTATTCCTTTTCAAAGCCATTTGCGTAATTATCATTTTCTCTAAGGAGTTCTTTATATGCTTAATACCAACGTTCTCATTTATATTTAGGTTGTGGATGCCTTCAATTTGATTATCTGGATGTTAAACGATGTATCTATCCACTTTTTCATGTCTAATGCTATGCGTTAGAGCTACCATAAAAATAGTAAGCTTTCGAAGGCGTAATTTATTTCCGCGAATTTTCCTTCCGCCTAAATTTGAAATTAAAAAAATTATTTCATTTAGAAGATAACTTATGAATTAAACTCTGCAATTAGCATTTTAGGCATTGAAGATCTGCGTAACCATATCGAATTAATAATGAGTCTCTGAACCTCTAACTTGCCAAAGATGCCGTTTGAATTGAAACGTCTGCTTTTGAACTTCCAAAAAGTACGATGTATAACTGTCTTTTAAGAATTGTCCACACCTTTGAATCATCTCTATAATTTCCGATCATTTTTGGAGTAGAGTTTCATCTCAAGCATTTCTTTGATGAAATATTATCATCTTTGTTGTTTACGCTTATGAATTGTGCTTTCGTTCATCTGATAAAAGGTACAATGATAAATATCTTGTATTTTCCGGAACAGATCGTGGCAATAGTTGATCAATAACTTAAGGTAAACTCAAAAACCGTGAAGCTGCTTACCAATTCAATGGCGTTAAATAGGAAATAGCAAAAGACAAACTCAAGGAGGTTCACTGTATTAGCATATTTAGTATGACTTGACAAAGTGTATCATCTGTTAAAATCTTCAACTAATCCATTCAAAATCAGCAACACCAATCCGAATGATCGCTTTACCTGGTTAAAACTAGAGATAACCTCAATGTAAATGGGAACGATTGCTAAGAATGAATTTCAACATATCTCTTTGTGGAAACTTCCAAACCATCTCCTCTGAAGTCGTTTATTTAAAATTTAAACTGGGAAGGTTTCCATCAATCGTCTGTTTTTTTATCCTATTCGCAACGCTTAGTGTTCTCGAAATTTATTTTTCCTCTTAATTACGTCAAACAGAGAAAAATTGCAATCTTATGAGCTAATACAGGCTACACCTCCAATACCTACCCCATAAGAGCTTTCTATAACTACCACAGCAAACTTTCTCAGCTCTCATTTTCTAAACCGCGAAGATATTCTATTTAAGTTTTCATTGAGCATAGGGCTCTAAATCATTGAAAATTAAATATAATCCAGCTTCGTGTTCCAGATTTTCGAAACGAACATGTTCTTATAATAACACCGCTTCCATAACAACTAAGTAGACTCTTCCGGTTCTTCGAATTGTTCTTCACCGCCCAAAACACGGAAATTGGGAGTTTGAAATTTTACTGACTGGAGGTTGAAAGTGTTTTCTCCGGATCATATGCCGTTTTATAATCATTTACTGAAAATTCAAAGTGAATGAGTTTAAAGGCAATTGCTTCGATTTTCAATTTCAATAGCAGCAAATACGCGTCTGTTTCGACTAGAAGCCTCGAGAGCAACGAGGATAGTTTTTCTCCAATGGAACCATCCAATTGCGACTCTTTTCTCATCAGTGAATTCCCAAAAACAACACCCATCGAAGCAGCAAGTAATCCAACGAGCGGAAGAAAGAAACTAAGACTCGAGGACGTAATGAACGGAGGTTTATCACTTCAGAAGAAGCAAGCGCATGATTACGATCAGTATTTTGAGTTAGCGTCTCTGCAGATGTTCTATTGAAAGAAAAGTCGGGACTTTGCAAAGACCTCAAGGTGATGATGCATTTACAGAAGTCTGATTAATTCATTTTTAGTATAACCTTGGCTATGGATTTTCTATTGCTATGCATAATTCAGAGATATTAGAACTTATTAACTATCCTTTATATTTTCAGATTGGTACGAAGTAGTCCGTATCGATTTGAGTTGAGGATAAGTAAGAGAATGATAGAATTAATAACTAAATATTACTAATTCATATTTCATTTTGGTGTATGAGTTACGGTACCGCACCACCATTTGACCAGGACAATTTTCATTGATATTAAACCCTGATTATTGAAACTGCTGATTTAGATTCGGTGAGAAATCCTCAAAGATTAGGCCAATTTAAGCGTTAAAGAATCCGAATCCAATCAGAATCACAACAAGAGCATAAGAATTATTATCTCTTACGTTCCTAAGCAATTTATTACTGCTCTGACATTATTTTCCTCCAAACTCTTCAATGTATTTTGTGATTTGAGTCATAAATTGCATCTCACCAACTTTTTCAGAATTCATTTGCTCTTCGTTAACCAAAGGCTGCCGAATGAAATAGAAACCAGTAGGATGCTATCAATGTGGTATACGAGAAAAAACGTGAGCTGCAAGTCCTCTAATACGAAAGAGGAAAAAATTTTGCTTATCAGTTTCGATCAGGTTCTTATCAGTTTCGACCAGATTCAAGAATTTGTAAACTGCTATACTGACCTTCTGATGAACATTTCACGTTTTATAATGGCCTTACAAATATTCACCCAAAATGAAGCATTTTGAACTGAGAATCTCAAAATATTGCTCATATATTGATGAAAATCCTCCCAGCAAAGCAAAAAACTACCGATCGAAGCTCTCATCGTTGAAAATTAAGCGAATCCTATGTGACTATCATTAGAAAATATTAATGAGTTTAAAGAGATTCTGCACACGGACTTCTACAATGAAGGTGTTTAGAGAATTTCTGTTGATGTTCGGATGCTGATCAGATAGGATCAAATTAATTGGCTTTTCGCCATTATATCTTCACGGATTTATTTTCAATCTATAAAAAATAAAATGAAGAACACAAAAAAATCAGAAGGTAACAAAAAAGAGGAAAATAAGGGGAATGAAGACGAGATTGTTGATAAATCTCAGTTCCCTCCTGCCTTGGAAAGCGAGAAAACCTCGTTTTTCAAGAAGATTCGCGAGCTCTACTTAGAAATCAAGAGACTTAATCTTAATAGGAATAATACTTCAATGAAATATGCTTCAGGCGATGAATTTAAGATCTTTGAGGACTGGCTTCCTATCTACATCGACAAGACAGAGATTGATTTGCATTACGGAGGCTATCATGCTGAGTTGAAGAAATATGCCCTTCTCAGACAGGGTGTAGAATCTGGAGAGCTCGATGACGTTAGCGCTTTCGAACATCGCGTAATGAAATTCTATGAGTTCTTCAAAGGGGACTGGCCATTGAGGATTTCGGGTACTGCGCGTTCTTTAGAAAATACCTGACTTTTTTTTTTGCAATATAGACAAATTTTATCGGAAATATCGAGAGCAACCCCCTGAAATGAGGATTGGTATAGCTTGCTATATGTCACAGTTTTCTCGAGGCGTCTTCGGTCCAAATTCTGTTTCAATTGAACATTCTACACCTCAATTTCTTCAATTCTTCTCCACCCAGCTTCCGAATTCCAGGACGATGATTTGGATGGTTGGCGTTGAAAGACTTCCTACTCTTGATCGAAACAATAAGGTAAGACCATCTGCTGCTATCTTCCTTCTTAATCGTCTAAATCTAACTTAAGGTTATGAAATACTCATACACTCAATATGTTCACTTTTTGGATATTGCTACCGAAAAGGACCTGAAAAAATTGGGCGTCTCTAAGATAGTTAGTGACCTATTAGAGCAATTGCTTAGAGATCCTGACAGGTAACCTCAAATAATTGAAATTAATAGCTAATCTCATATAATTTTCAGAGGAGATTTGAGTGCTGAGCTTCAAATCCTGCAGGGGTCTTCGAGAACCCGCAGAACATCCGGATACAACACTCTTCCTCAATTGTTTGTTGAGAAACAAACTTTGGGCTCTGTTCCGATTTTTGCCTTGAACGAGGGAGGCCAGAAAGAAGGGGGTTACAGCACCTTTGAATTCAGAGATAGATACCTGTCACCGAAAGAAGCGTCAATGTTGAATTGGAACGAGGAGTTATCTCGCTGGGTTCCATCCTCTGAGGAGGAGTTTAGAGCTCAGCAAAAACTCAACCAATACGCTGCAAACCTCAACGCGAGTTTGCTTAGAAGCGTGATGGACCTCGAAAGCGCGAAACAACTTGTTGAGCTCCTTGAAAAGATCCCCAATTTCAAAATCAGGATGACTCAAGAAGAGAAGAACGTTGTCGGACAAAACGGTAATGTCCTGGCTCTTGGGCGCTCGGGAACAGGCAAGACCACCTGCGCTTTGCTTAGACTGTTTGCCTCTGAGATCCTATTTAAATTGAGACTTACCCAAGCTAAGATTAACTCAGGAGAGCTTCTCCGAGACTCAAGATTCTCTGCTGAAGACGTTGATAATACTATCGGTCTGCACACGGTGTTCGTGACAGCCTCGCCTATTCTTACGAATGAAGTTGAACGATACTACAGACGTCTCACCGATCAGATAAAGGAAGAACTGAGAAAGAGACGACAGAAGTTGATTGAGAAGAAACAGCAGGAATTAAGCAAAGGCTCAGAAAACAAGGGCAAAGATTCACAAATTAGCGAGAACAGCGAGATGAAACTCGCTGAGGAACAGATTAAGGATATCACTATCAATGCGGAAGGTAAGAGAGAATGTGAAAAACAAGAGTTTCAATTTGATTTTTGTTAATAGAAGAACCTGAGGATAACGATCTTAAATTGATCGATCAGGAAGAAGAGGCACATCGTCTGGATAAATACACTGTTCTTACAAACATCGAGGTGAATTTAACAAAGAAATTCCATATAAAATGATCAATAATATAATAGGAGAAGGAGTTTCCGTTGTTCCTCACAGTCAGAAAGTTGATCATGATGGTGGATGGAACACTGAAGAAGCCTTTCTTCGCGAGAGACTCTAACAACAAGCTCATTCAGGCTGACAGTAACGCAGAATGGAGCAGCGATGTTAACGGCGTTTTGCTCGTGAACAATTATCGAAATCGCTTCTATACGGATATTGATGACCTCGATGAGGATTACGAAGACCCACAGGAAGACCTCGTGCTCGAATACGAGGACGCTGAGGAACTTGAAGAGCAGTATAGAAGAGAAGTCGAAGTGAACGCTCGCAGAAAGCAAAAATTGGCTTCGAATAAAAACACAGGAAGCTCAAAGCGATTCTGCTTTGAAGTTGACTACAACACTTTTGCTACAGACTTCTGGACTCAATACACTCGAAAACACATGTATTACCAAGGTCTCTCGGCTCACCTCGTCTGGAGTGAAATCACCTCAACGATCAAAGGTGGCGCTGACAGTCACAAATACGCCGGGTTTTACCTACCAAGCGAAGTGTACATGGAGAAAGATAATTTAAAGAAATCCTTGCTTACAAAGGAGAAGAAGGAGGAAGTCTATAAAGCTTTCTCCGCATATGAAGCGTGGAAGACTCAGCAAGGAGCTTACGATTTCCAAGACGTTGTTAACTACATCCTCGTTCAGATAAAGACGGTAAGGGCTATTCGGATAAGAGGAGTTTGTTTATTATAATTTGCATTGTAGTGGGGATATGTCGGTCAGCCTATCCATTACCTTATGATCGATGAAGTTCAGGATCTTTCTCATGCAACGCTCATGCTTTTAGCTCGTATTACCGAGCAGTCATTGTTCTTCGCCGGAGATACCGCGCAAACTATCGCTAGCGGCGTCGGATTCAAGTTTTCTGACCTTGCTTATCTCTTTAATAAGCAGCTCTCTCCTTACTCCCACATTTGCAAGCCTCCAGCAATTCACCAGTTAACAGTAAACTTCGGATTCCCTTGAAAATGACTCATTATCGAACTTCATCAGGTTAATTTCAGATCTCATGCGAGAATTCTGGAGCTCGCGAACTCTGTTGTGAATGTCATCGAGCTGTTCTTCCCCAAAACCATCGATAAACTTAAAAAAGAAAAGAGTACGGTTGACGGGCCAAAGCCTATCGTATTGGACGATGCTAATATTGAACTGCTGTTCTTACTGCTTTTCGGAGCTGAGAATTACAGACAGCAGAAGCTTGAAGCCTCACAGAATAAAAGCCCAATCGAATTCGGTTGTAATCAGGTAATTATCGTAAAGGACCAAGAAAGCAAGGAGAAAGTCCCTCAATTGCTCAAACACGCTCTCTGCTTGACCGTCTTTGAGGCAAAGGTAAAAAATTCTTTGTTAGTAGTTGGAGAAGTTTATCTTTGCATATTTTCAGGGTCTGGAATTCGATGACGTGATTCTCTATAATTTCTTCTCGGATTCGAAAAATTCAACTAGCTGGGGCTTAGTGAACAGCTTAGAAATAAAGGAAGTTGAATTAAACCAAATTGAATTCGATAAGCTCTATTTTGGTAATCTTTCCAATCAATATCCGCCTTAAAAGTTATCTTCTCTCAGTTTGTAATGAAGAAAGACATGGAAACTCCGATGACGAAGATTCCCCTACAAAAACAAAGAAGAAAGAAGCTGCCAAAGAAGGGGAAGAAGAAGCAACCTCTCAAGAAGAACAGAAAGAGAATCCAGATGATGCGGGATCTGATGCCCGTGGCCAAGACAGCACGAATATTTTCGGGTTCAATTATAACAAAGAAACTGGAATCTACAAACTGAAGAGAATTGTCAACAGTTCCCGCGACTACAGCAATTTGAATATTCTCACCCACGGCGCTCTGTGCAACGAGCTCAAGCAGCTTTACGTCTCAATCACTCGACCTCGCAAGAGATTGATCATCTACGATGACGACATCAAGACTCGTCAGGCGCTGGTGGACTATTGGAAAAAGCTTGATTTAGTCGAAACCTACAGCTCCTCAGTCCTTCAGAAATACCTTTCAGGCGAAGAGACTCTAGACAGCAATGCATTTACAAAGGATTTGAGCAGAATTAAGGCGATTTTGACTTCCAGCACCAAGGATGAATGGAAAAAACAAGGCGTTCGTATGTTTAACAATAAATACTACGAGCAAGCGATGAAATGCTTCGAGCGCTGTGATGATAAGAGCTTGTATAACAGAGCAAAGGCCTATGCGCTGGCTGAGCAGGCAACTCGTCAAAAGAGCGAAATTGCTGCCGAGCAGCTGTATATGAGTGAAGGGCTGTTTGGTTATAAAGAAATGTCGGCCACTGCGCTTGGTCAAAAGAAGATTGAACTCCAGAACAGGACTAATGCCTACAAGAAGACTTTCAGAGAAGCTGGAGAGCTCTTCTTGGATCTAGGTATCATTCGACAAGCCAGTCAGTGCTTCTTCTCCGCAGAAGAATACGAAACCGCGGCGAATTTGTTCGAACAGGCAAAATTGAATAAGCAGGCAGGTGAGGCCTACTTCATGATTAAGAACTACAAAAAGGCTGCTGAGCACTTTAGTCTCGGAAAAGTATACACTAGAGCAATCGACTGCTACGCCGAGGTCCAGGACTATCCAAAAATCCTTGAAATCGTCGAGCAATGCGAGGATATCTCCCAGGAAGACAAAGCTGAGTACGCCGCAAAGTTTGTGCCTCTCGCTCTTAAGGCAATCCTCAACGAACTCGAAATGCGCGAAGGAGGCATCGAAGAGGGTCTTGAAGGCCTTGAAGAAGAAGAGAAAGCTGAAGGAGATGTGTCGAAGATCAAAGAGGTTGATGAAGAAAATAACGAAGACAGCGTACAAGAAGACCGCAAAAGCAACAAAAATATTGAAGACATGTCATTCTCTGTTGTCGGAGATGACCGCAAAAGTGAATCACCTGAAATCTTGAAGAAAGACATCCAAGAAATCTCGTTTGATCAGTCCTCAACGAAGAAGAAGAACATCGATGAGATGAGCTTCAGCGAGATCCAAAGCGCTACGTCTGCAAAAGACCGTACTCCTGCGAGAATCGAAGGGTTTGAGCATCTTTCAGAATTCGATCCGGAGGATGGCTGGTTGCAGTTGGAAGAAGGAACGATTGTGGACGCTGTCTCTCAGCTCCGTCGAGAAGACTCGAAGAGATTCACGGATTACTCCTCTCTTGAGTACAACTACGTGATGTCGAACAACCAATGCCAGTTGGTGAAGACCAAAATCGATATCTTTGCTCAGGATAGCTTGATGACGAAGATTATCAAAGTTATTACGATTTTCTCAGCGGAAGCTCGTTCGTTGCTCGCCAAGCAGAGATCCAAGAACATCCTGCTCTCTGAGCAAGCGCAGAAGGAAGGAGAGATCACAATGGACAAGAACGTGCCTGAGATCGTTGATATGATCATCGATTTCGACCAGATCGACATGAAGTTTATCTTCTTGATCCTGGATCTCTTGGAACATTACAAGCTCTATAAGTTGTGCATTTTCGTATGCAACAGATACAAGTTAGCTCATAGAGTCGGCAGATACCTTGTCAGCATCGCGCATAAGTACTCCGATATCTCAAAGGAGAACTCCTTGGCCTCCTCTGCTCTCATTTTCAGCAAGTTTCAGCTTCAAATTCACTCAGAAAAGGCATTTGTTGCAAACATGGCAGTTCATTCTGTGCTGGAGAATATCAACCCTAAATTCCTTTCTCTGAAGAAAGACGGTGAGGTCGCTGATGAAACGAATAGTCTGGGTTTCCAATGCTACAGAGAGATGATTCTGCTGGGCTACTGGAAGAAATGTCTCTTCATTATGGACATCAATAGCTCCCTCGCCTTGGCCTCATCCTTTGCGAGCTTCACGAATTATAAGTTGCTATACCTGCAGAACTATAACCATAAGGATCTGATCCCTCGTCTTGAAAAGGAAGATTTCGAATTTTTGCCTTTCAAGGACCTGCCAGAGAACCCCCGAGATGCCACTCTCGTCTACATTGCGCTGGATGCGGTTGTCTGGGATCTGAGTGAGAAGTATCCTCTTTTCTTGAATAGATTCTACAAAGATTCTATCAAAAACAAGCAGAATTTAGATACGATCACAGTGCCAGAGTTCCCAAGCTATTTCGCGTTCAATGGCGTTTTATGGAACTTCTTGCTCAATAGATCAAAGATGGAAAACCCAGCCGAGTTCTTCGAGAAATATTTCAACGACGCTGTGTCGAATCTACTTAAGATTCTCAACGATCCGAAATTCAAGAGCGCCCACATCGACTTCAGAATCTACGACATCGTCAGCTTCATTATCTTGGTACTACTTTATGCTGAAGATGTCCCGGCCATCAGCAGCATCCTACTTTCCCTTGAGCCTGCAAAAGCTTTGGATCTGGTTACCGTGCTCTGCAAACTCGCCACCACTCTTCTAAACTCATGCGAAATCAACAAATACACTCAAACTATCACCAGGGCTCTCTTACTTCCATTCAGGTACTCGCCCGCTTTTTTGCCTTGATTAATATAATATTTTTAGAATGAGAGTGATCGAAGACACCGAGCTTCTCTCCCCTCTCAGCAGCTCATTCATGACCTGTCATATTAGCAGCCCAATCTTCGCAAGACTGGTATCTCCTGCTAAAACCGAAGCAACTCCTGCGAACGCTTACATGTGCGATATTGAATACAAATTCGCGCTTGTAGAGACATCTGCAGCTGTTCATTTAGTCCAGAAGGAAATTCTGACCCTTGCTGCTAATCAGATCGGTAAGAGATACGGCGCTACGAAATTCGATGCTACGAATCACCATTGGATTGCCACCAACCCATCGGAAACAACGAAAAATGTCATGCAGAGTTTGGCTCTTATTGGCATGATTGATATTCATACACGCACGACTAACATCGTTGATAACAAGCCTTTGGACCAAGCTCTTGCTGAGATTGAACAGCAGCAACTTGAGTTGAAGTTAAAGAAATTGGTCTCAACTGAAGAGCAGCATCTCGATCTTGAGGATGAAAAAGAAAATGAGGGATACACGCATTTCCTTGACAAAAATCGCAAAAAAGTCGCTGAAGTTACAAAGAAATTGAACGAGTACGACCAGAAGAGCACAATGTTCAGAAAACAGAGGAGAGAAATCCTCGCCAACCTGGAATCGCAAATTAACTACTGCCCATACCGCCATCAAGGAGCAATTCCATCTCAACTGAAAGACGTGGCTCTTGCAGTGAGTACTTATCCGACGGGTGAAGTCACTTCAGACTTATTTATGAAGACTTTCAGTCTGTTGAAAGCCACATCGAATGATCTGCAACTCACTGAAATAATTCGAGCGAACGGTGCAAGTAAACCTTTTTGCTTTTACAATTTCTTAAACTTTTTTATCAAGATGACGTTGTGGCCAAGTTTAGCTTGCTGAACGACAGCTTCGCATATCTGAATACTGGTTGCACTGAAGAATTTTGTCAGAACTTCTTTGAATTCTTCTCAAAGAAACGGAAGGCATTCGCTAAACAGGAGCAGGTATGTGCTGATAATAAGTGCCATCAATCTAATTGCAATTTCTAGGCTTTCTTATTGGCAAAGGCTGCTTCAATCATCCTAATTGGCTCGAATCTTTACTCTGGAAATGACTTGCATTTCTCGAAACTATTCGTAGGTGCTTGCGAGCTATTGAACCAAATGAAGCTTGCCGGAGACAAAGTCAATCTCAAGACAACGATAAATCCATTGCCTAGCGAAGATATGACTTACGAGCTCTTCTACTGGATCGATTTGCTCGCTGATGATGAGCCAAAATTCCTCTTTGAAGTCTTCCTGAACTCTCTTGTTAACGCGAATATTGAGATGCTCACCAAAGAAATTATTGAAGTGATCAACAGCATTATGAAGAAATTCAAGAAGAAATCCATTACTTGTCCTTCGCTCTTCAACCCAGGAGAATTCGAGAACGTTGGATATAGCAAATTCGAGAAATTCATTAAAAATTTCCGTGGATTATCTCTTGCAGAGAAGAACAAATATCTAAATTACCAAGAATCCGAAGCGAACGGCTTTATTGCGATTAAACTCGATCCTAAGGAGCAATCCGAGGAAAACCTCGACAACTCCGAGAGACTTTGGCTGAAAGATCAAGCACTAATTGCAAAGAGAATCACGGCAGAGAGATGTATCGCAAAGGCCTATCGCAAGAGAAAACCAAATATTTCAAAGTTCATAATTCGCAGTGCTGGTCTTAATCTAGTGGCTGCCAACGTGATCAAAACTGACGTCCAAAAGGCCGAATTGCTTTCCATCTTCAAGAAGAACAGCGCGACCCTTCAAACTGCCAAAGAAAATCTGTCTCAAATCACTCAACTTCAGGAGTCAGTGATGAAATTGTATGCTGTCAGTCGGGTTCATGACGCGCTTGATTACCATTACCTTGCTTCGCACTTGACTAACATTGCGGTTCAACAGAAACAATTGAATAAGCAAGTTGAAAGGGTTCTGAAGAAGGACCTCAGTGAAGAAATCGGCAAGGATGCGATTCGCAAGGAGGTTAATTCGTTGAAAGAAGAGTTTGAGGCTTGGAGGTCGTTCACTGAGAAGAAGTTTGTAGCGAAGGAGAAGAAGAAAGGCAATATGTATGCAGCGAGATGGGAGGAGAAATATAAACCAACGAAGATGAGTTTGCTTGCGAAGAAACGTGCTGCGATTAGAAAACAAGAATTGTTGAAACTGAAGGCAGAATACTTGAAGGCCGCTAAGAAATGAGAAAAAGAATAGATATGGAGAGAATAATTATATATATAATGATGAAAAACCAATTGAATCTTTTATTACACGCTATTTGCAAAATAAACTGTAATAAGGCTAGAGATATTTACCTCTTCAGATAAGAAATTTAATAAAAACTCTGAGCAATAAAATCCTCTTTCAACAAAGTTTAGATATTGAATAATAAAGTTTTTTAGAAAGTGCATCGGGTATAATGCGTATTAGCACTTCTTACGATGTATGATATGACCTCTCCTCATTTCTCTAGGTCTCGTAGAAGTATTTCACAAACTTTTTTAGCGAGTGAAACTCATAAAGAGTTTTACCTCGGAGAGAGCGACTTATTTTGGTTGATTGAGTTTTTGGATAAGAAACGCAGTGTATTCCTCTTTCGGCAGTTGCATCTCCATACATTCTTCATAGAGCTCTGAAATGAGGTATTCTTGGCCAGGATGATCTGTTGACAGAGCAAGTTTGATATTTGCAGCTTCAGTATAGAAATATCTCTTTAGCGATTCTCGATTAATCTGACTATCCGTTGAGAAGAGTTTAGCTTGCACGAATTCTTGCTCACTTTCTGTAGTCCCTGCAGTGGCACTGCTTTGATGCACTGGCGAAGCGATATCAGATTGGATTTCTGAGAGCACTTCCATCTCATTCTTGATGCTGTTTCGCAGATACCACGTAGCTTTAGCGTCTAGCTCTTGAATATCTTGCAGCGTCTTCGATTGATATCTCCACATCTCTAATTGCTGCTCTTGCAGTTGCGCTATTCTATGGCTTTCGTTATAGACAAGGGCTTTTAATGTCTCGGTTTTCCTTTGAAGAGCTGCAAAAAGCCGGAGAAGGTAAATTCGGACTGCTATTTCTACTCCTCTGCCACAATCGGAGAAGGATGCGAATATTTGATCAAATTCCTGCATTTTTTGCTTGATAAAATTGAAATTGGAATCATCTGACACTATATCCCTTGCTACTTTCACTAGCTTCTTGCAACAGTCTCTAAAGCCTGTTCCGTTGCTGAGATGCCCAATAGTCTTCAAAGCGTTATTGATTTTTACGATGATGAGCTCAATTTCCTCGTTATGCTCTTCAATTTGAAGTTCTGCGCTATTTTTCCATTGTGGAGTCTCTTTCCTTTGATAATTCTCGCTCTGTAGGACACGTTCAGTTTTCTTCACGCAATAATTAGAATGACTGTCAACTTGATCGATTTC
>ENA-UOTZ01000775-UOTZ01000775.1-compost-metagenome-genome-assembly--contig:-NODE-775-length-25738-cov-15.914501_pt1 | contig 25738 bp, 9 predicted proteins | sample MGYA00238144_ERZ746983 | MGnify/ENA primary metagenome ERZ746983 (study PRJEB28759, sample SAMN06268863) | compost metagenome | isolation source: single cell | place: USA: California, Emeryville, Joint... | reverse complement strand
ATGGGAAAATCGACAATGATACACCCGAGCTTACAGGACGTCTTGGAGGAATCAGCCAGTGGTTCCAAGAGAAGAGAGGTCAAGAGAACGATGAAGAGAGTGAAATGAAGCAGTATATCAATGCGCTACTCAAATCGAAGCCGCTCTCCAATTATGTTATGAAGAATAAGGAGGACAGCGACCATCAAATGGATTCAGTGGCCTTGAACCAGAGCATGGAGGAGAAATTAAGATATTGGCTTTCTCCTGGCCGAGAAAAACTCAGCGATCGAAGCATGCTCTCAGCAAGTCCGTTGATAGTGTCGAACTTGTCGAACTCAATCAATGATGATGATAATATTGGGGATATGTCAAGAATCACTACGGTCACGAATCGATTGGGCCTGACAGAACTTTACCACAGTCACGATCATCACGATTTTGATGGGATTGATAAACCTGATGATCATGACGATCGTGAGAATCAGAAGGGATTTCCAACTGAGAAGTTGGGTATGGAGAAAATTATTGAAGAGCATGAAAGGAAAAGGGATGAAGAAATGGCTCTTGCTGAACAAATGGGCTTCCGAAGTGAACGTCGCAGTACTTTACGGCATAGCCCTGTTATAAATGTCATCCCTGCGAATACACTTATTCAAAAAGAACCGGACCATGGCGATCAGCAACCAATCAGGCCAGAAGCAGATCTTCAATCTTCCAAACAAGGTGAACCAGCTGCTGCCCTTGAAAACCAAAAAAGCGATGATCAGCATACTGAACAAGACCAAGCTCCTCAAGAAAAAGCCTTGATAGCCTTACCAACTGAGCAGGCAAACCAGAGGAAGCCGCTATCTCCCTTACCCGAAGTTCAAGAGAGAGTAAAGCCCTCGAATGAGCAACCAAAAACTAATGATTCAACCAAATTGAAAGTGAGGTTCTCTCTTCCTCTCAAAGACGAGTCATTATCGAATGCCTCTAAAAAACTCAAGTTAGCTGATGGACGCATTGTGCCAGTTACAACTCAAGCTGAAATCAGCGAATTCGGCAACCAAAGCGTTAAGGAAAACCTGCATCCTATAATCAAAAGCTACAGCGCCAATACCTCCTATGACGCAAGTTCAGAAGTACACAACAAACTCGACATGCCACGCGGCCCGATGAAAATTATTAACTCCGACCTCATCAACAAACAGGCAATCCAAAAGCTTGCCAAGCAGGACATGAATTTGTTGATTCTCAAATCGCCTAAAATTAATGGCATCCAAAAGAGAAAGCTTCTGGATGTCATTAGCCCAAGCATGAAGAACGAGAACCTCACAGCTGTTTTACAACGGCTTGCACAAAGCAGAAGACTCAGCGATAACGACTGGGCTTTGCTAAGACAGCAAAAGACTCAATCATGGAAAGAGATACTACGCACGAAACTCCGAACTGCGTATGAGCTTTCTATTGCCATTAAGAAAGCCAAAGAGAAGAAATATGAGCTTCAAGAGAAAGTAAACCTTCGGCGAGAGAAGGTCAAAGAACTTTTCGAGGGCCAGACCAGAGTCGCAAACAATGCTCAACGAATTAATCTGCCGACTAACTTCCATAGTATTATTAACACGGCACAGCAAAGAAACGAAGCTATTGGCAAATTAATCGGATGCAACCTGACTGATGTGCGTCAGAAGAACTCAGTAACTAAGTACAGAGTCTCTTTGTCAGGGAAAGCAGGTTGCCGCGTCTACCAAGAAACGGTGGGGACTTCGAGTTTCGTGAGCAAGTTTGTGATGTACTGTGGCTCGGGAGTCCGATTTGAGTCAGCGAAAAAGAACAAAATGCCGCTTGTTGAGGCTTTAACTGAGATTAAAGACAAACATTTACTGGCAATGGCGACCAGAGTGATGATGGGCAGTATGAGAGCGCTAGGGGCTGCAGAATTTATCAATAGACTCGCGTTTGAGGTAAACAGCTTAGTTTGGCTCAGAGAACAGCTTCAAGAGATCCAAGTCCGTCACGCTGTCAAGGAGGTGAAATTCGACTATGAATGCTGTTTAGTTTCGTTCTTGTTGCCGCTGAGACATATCCCTTACAAAGTTATTGCGCTTAAAATCCAAATTGGGCAGTGCTGGTGGAACAAGATCAAGATGGATCTGATGCTTCTAGATGATTTGAAGAAGAAGAATTCAGCAAATTATGTTGCTTATGTCGAACAAGCCTATGAGAATGTTGACAAAAAACTAGCTACAATCTTCAACCAAGAGATTACAACTCTTGATATGAGAAATCTGATTAACTTGGTTGACAAAATGGTTGATCTCAGGCTTTCGGAAGCAAAATAAGACTGACTCGCCGAGATGACAAAGTCTATCAATTCGAAAACTAATATTTTGAGTATATCTGTTGAGGGAAGATTATTGTTGTTTTTTGGCAAAATCTATTCTCTGAAGAACTGTCCTTAGTTTCATCTAACATATTATGCCATTCATAAATAGTTTATTTGTTTGTTTCTGGAGTATTTGGTGATTAACTCAGCAATCAAATTGTTGAATCGATTTTATTGTTTATGGTCGGAATAACCGACTGATAGGAGCAAATTCTTTAGGGCTTCAGAAATTCATTGAATTCGATTATTAAGTACGGAGTGGTTTCCTTTTGATTTCTCTAATTTAATTAAAAAGGAATCACAAACATTCATATTATTAAATGTATTATAAGCTGTAATGAACAAAAAAGCTTTTAAACATCCAGACAAGCTGTCGTTAATAATCTATATCTTCGTGTTTCTGATACAACGATTGATTAACAAAGCATTTGATGCAACTTAACCTCAAAAACTCATTCACTTCTTTGCAATTTTGGCAAATCCAGTTCTGATTCAAGGGTTTATCATGCTCATCAAGCATTGTCTTTTCAACAGCAATTATTACGTTGGGATCACCTTGCCCCTCTCGACCGAGGCCCATACCATAGTGATACCCTTGTTTCTTTAAAATCTGAAAGCCAACTCCATAATCATTTTCAAGTTCTATTTCTTTCTCCTGTGCCTCTGGTCCAGATTTCCCTTTGCTTTTCACTACCTGAACATCGTCTTTCCTCCCTTTGCTGCCTCCAGGTTTAGTAGGGGCTTTGACGAACTTATTTAAAGCAGTGTATTTGCTCTTTGTGAAAATCTCTGAATTTTTAAGCATCCTTGCAACATCTTTTTCAGTTTTATGTGAAAATTTTGAATCAGTGACCCCAGAAGCCTCAAACTCCTTTTTTACATCAGCATTGCTCGTGTCTTTTTCAATGTCAGCTTGTTCGATGGTCACGCCTGTTGAAAGCTTGTTTGAAAGTAACATGAGATCTTCTTGAGGTCTTTCTTGAGGACAATTTTGTATTTGTAAACGACTAAGATGAGCAGTTTAGCTTCTGAGACTGATTAAATAAATTTAAGACTACATACTCTTTGTCCAAATCAACATTTATGATCCTTAAGCCCTGGGAGAGCGATTCGATGATATCCATACTAGTCTTGGGACCTGAATTGTTTTCCATGGTTAACAGGAACTAACTCAATCGATTTTTCTTCTTGCTGAATTATTGACTCTTATTCTATAACAGATTAATTTTGTTACTAGTGAAAAATCTCTGCTGACACAAACGCGCTGTTTTCAACAGTAACAGAACATATTTATAACTCAGCTGGTTGAGCACTTAAAAAAACGCCTTCTTTGGTCAATACAGCTAAAAACCATGGGAAATTTAGGAAACTACCAAAAATGCTGTTGTTGTCTAAAGCTGATTTTCTCTTGAAACCTTATTATTTCTGATCAATTCATGGGGTTAAGTCGCTTTATACCTCACAAATTTAACGAATGAGAAGCAATACATCAAACTTAGATACTCCTTATTTGAGAGATTTGATGGCATTTTGAGGATTTGATTCAAAAAGGGTATTATCGACTAAATTTTTATTCGAACAAATCTAACCCTATAAACTTTCTTAATCTTGAGATAAATCCTAAAATCGACGTTCCAAGGCCGTCAACTTTTTCTTCAAAATCAACAATAGCACCAATGTATCCAAAGACTTCAGAGCCACAAAACACCTCTACACCTGAGAAGAAGAACTTCAAGCAGAATGTAAGTCACTAATCTTAACAGCATTCTCAATTTAATCTTATGATCATATAGAAAACATACCAGCCTCAAAATAACCAAAAAACTAACGGAAATTACTTCGATAGTTTCTTCCCAAACTCGAAAACCGAGACACAAGACAAAGAGGAGTCATACAAGTATGGTATGAATAACATTGAGTCAGAAAACAATGAATGTAAACTTCCAACGTTGCTATTTATCATTCAATTTTATTGGTTAGTTGGAAGCACCTTCGAAGGCCAGCAACAATTTGGACCTGGAGAGTATCCGGCTGGTTATAACCAAAATGCTGGGAATGGACAATACTTTGGTTCCTATAACCAGCAGTACCCAGGGGCATATCTGCAGTCGCCCTCATTGAATCAACCAGAGATTGACCTGAAATACTACACCTACGTCAATGAGTTCCCAAGAGCGAGCAACTACAACTCTTGGGAATCTATTTGCGAAGTGTTTCCTGATTTGAAGAATGTCAACTCGAAGAGTTTTGACCCAACTACCATCAAGGACTGTCGAGCGTTCATCATTCGCTCCAATAATGAGGACGATGTTCATAAGGTATGAGAATTTAGGATGAGAACATTTTTTATAAGTTATCATTGTCAACAAGGCCATTAAGTACGGGATTTGGACTAGTAGTCCTAGAAACAACGATATGCTTAACAAGCTGTTCGTTGAGATGTCAACGAAAAACATTCCAATTTATCTTTTTTACAGGTACATTATGAGTTAAGAACCACTCACTAATTTGACTTCTTTGCAGCGTTGTAAAGAGTGGACAGTTCGTTGGTGTTGCCCAAATGACCTCAGGAATTCAAGAAACTTCTTCTAATCTCTGGTGGGAAGCCGATAAATGGCTCAACCAATTTGAAATCAAATGGCTTTTCATCAAGGATATCTCCTACAAGTGGTTCTCACATATCATCATGTACTATTACTCTACTGTTCTGTTTCATTTTTTCATGCATTTTCTGCATAGCGACGGCATGCCAATCTCACGGGCAAAGGACTGCACACGGGTTCCTCCAGAAACAGCGATTGAGATGCTCAAAGTCAACAAAGCTCGCCCAAATCATCCGAATATATTCAGCGCGTTCGAATTTATGGATTACAGAGAGGATTATCTGAGGTCTTACAAAGCAACTCTCTTGCAGCCTCAAATGAACACATTTAATCAATATTATCAGTACAACCAATTCGGAATGCCGCAACAATATCCACCAACCAATGGAAAAAATTCCAGTCACCAGTATTTCAAATATAACTCCTTCCCATATGAGAGTCCTCAGCAAGGTAACTTCTTGGTTACTTCATAGAAAAAATTAAAATTCTAAATTTATATAGTCAAGAAACACGACAGCTCCAAAAAGCAGGGCGGTGAAGACATTGGCAAACAATTAGCAGAGCTTGAGGCCTCAATTGGTCTTTACGAGAAAAGGGCCAAAGGCGCTGAAAATGGAAAGGCATCAAAGGAGAAATCAAGAGATCCTGAAGTGCTTCCAGACCTCGAAATTCTCGAAGAAAAAGCAAAAAAACTGAGAAAGCAAATTAATACCAAGCTTGCTGAGAGCAACGAAAGCAATGGCACTAGTGAATTGACCAAACAGGCCGAAACTGTGAAGGAAATGCTCAAAGAGCTCGAAAAGTTGAAGAAGAAACCTAAGGAAATGAGTTCAGTGACACAACTTGGCGAGAATCCAATCAAATCATAGGTATTTTTTCTCTATGCAAAATAGTACCAAAAAAAACAAAACAAAAAAAAACAAAAACAAACCACGTGGATTCTTGTACCAATCTGGGTTCTCTCGGGTTAATGTCAGAGACTCACGCTATAGTTCTCCAAGAGAGCGTTTAGTAGTAGTAATAATAATAGTTATTTTGTTTAATCGTTTCTCACATCATATATATTTCTGATTATATCTATATCTTCTATAAGTCCATATTGCTGAGTGAATTTCAGAAAGAGTCTGGTATTAGCCACGTAGTTTTAGTCCAGGCCAATAGCCAGTATGCTGGAATGCACCCACAAAAAAAAAAAGGAGAATCCCATAAAAAATTCACTTCTAGTTAGCAGGAAATAACTTAATTTCATCGTCCTAATTGTTTTGTTTGCCTTATTTAAACTAAATTTTCCTCTCAAACTAGATCCCACTTCATTCGAATTAGAATGAAGGATCGTATTTAGTTTTTTCAATTTATTGAACAGCTGTTACAGATGAAAGAATAGCCATAATATAAACAAAAACGATTAAACTTCTAAAGGCTCAATGCAAAGAAAAAAGGGGCATTATCTAATCTCAAAGCTACAAAAGAGCTACTACTTCAATTCAGTGGATGATTGTGCAACACATTACATTGCCAAGTAAAAACTGTTAAAGTTGTACACAGTTCAAACAACAAATTCAGTGAAATATCGGGAACTTACACGAATTATAATTCTTTTTTCTGCGAAGTGACATACTTTTTCACTAAAAATCCCTTGTCATTTTTCGAGGTGGCCTTGCTGCCCTTTTTACCATCAAGCACATATGAGCTTTGGAAGCTCTTCTCAGACAACATTTTGGTTATCGATACCCCAGCTCCTTCTTTTGTCTTGTTTTGTGGAGTTTCTTCATGAGGATCAACAGTTCTTGACTTTTGCTTGCGGCCTTTTCCAAAATTCTCTTGCGATTGAGAAAGTCCCAGATTGCTATGAACAGAGCCAGCACGCCCTAACACCTGCTCCTCTTCTCCAGAAGGAGAGAGCTCTCTTTCTTCTATTTTTTCTGTTCGCATATCTGCAACTGACTTCAAAATAGTCTGGTCCCTCATGAATCTGGTATGCGAGTAGTGTGTCGACGCAGTAGTCGGCCGTGAAACCCCTTGCAAATGAATCGCCTTCTTTTTCACAACCTCACTAAACTTCTCCTGGAGATCATTGATCTCGAAGCGACTTTGGTTATTCTTTCGAATTAACTTCACTTTCTCTTTTCTGTCATACGAAATCTGCTGTCGCAGCATATTGTTATGCTGTTCAAGCAAAGCGATTTGTTTATTTGCCTCAGTTAGGGTTTGCTTCAGCTTCTCCTCTTTATTCTCAAGATCCATAATCTTATTCATAAGAGCCTTGGCAGAGTTCAGATCCCCAGAGATTAGCGCGATCTCTTTGTCCCGCTTCTCGTTTCTGACAACCTCTTTCATCAGATAAAACATCCTGAGCTTCTTGAATGCTGCGTAGATACGTTTGGTTTCCTCTTCGGTGATGTCTTCCTCATCATCATAATCAAAAACCGAGTGCCTTCCCTCGCTGCTTCTGAGACCGATCACTCCTCTTTTATATCTTGGTATCTTTTCCAATTCCGTTATCAGTATTTTCTTCGTCTTGTCGCGGATAGCTTTCTCTGTTGAATTTTTCTCGATCTCAATCATCTTGCGGAGCTCCACGCTTTGACCTTCTCTATACTCGTGGTATCTCTTCATAAGCTTATTGAAATTAAAATCATCATTCAGCAGCTTCTCCTTAAATTCTTCTCGGATTTTCTCTCTGAGGTTTCTCTCCATGAAGTCTTGTTCTTTTATCATTTCCTCTATGCGCTTCTTGAGGGTATCGACCTCGAATTGCAATTGGCTGCTCAGTTGAGAGACCGTGGCCTGGATGAGCTTATCGTTGTTATGTTTGGTCTGCTTGAGTTCAAAATCTCTTGAAGCAAGCTGTGCACGGATATTTACAATCTCCTCTTCGAGTGACTTCACTTTTCCATCAATCTGTCTTTTGAAACTGGATTTTTCACGAGCAAGGTAGTCTACCAGCAGTTTGTTTGCTTCTTGAATCTCGAACCGGAGATCCTGCATCGAGATAAACAAGCTTTCGCCTCCGTTAGGTATTTCAACAAGAAGAGCCTTATTAATGACTTTCGAAGCGAAATTCTGAAATACTGGATTTAGTGTGAAAAGCGAACTTCCATCATAAAGCGGAATTTTCAACAACTCGTTCGGATCACTGGCTGTAAGGACGAGCTCTTGATCTAAGGCTTTAATATAGTCCTTGGATTTGCCTGTTTCAGCTTGTATTCTCCTAATCATTGAGGCGTAGTAAACCGTGCCCTCATCTAAAAGTCTCTTTTCAAATTCAGCTTCCAGGAGGGTCTGGATGAGCTTGACGTACTTAGAGTTGAGGACTACTCCATAAAACAGAGTCTTGATATGGATTTGCTCTTCCTTGGTTGGAAGCTCTGGAACTTTCTTAGCCTCCTCTTCTGATTTAGGCGCAGGTAGCTGTTTTGTGAACTCATCCTTGAAAAGATGAGAATTATTAGGCAATAGCAGCGTCTTCCGGAAGTGGTACAGTATTTTCTTTTCAAGATCCGCGAGGGAAGAATTATTGATGGCACCAAGAGGAATATTCTTATCTTTAAGGGAGATAAGGATCTCGCGTTGTATGTAGTTTTTCACGTTCTGTTTCAGGATAGAGTTGGTCTCCAGCTCGTATTTCATGATGTCTCTGTTGGAAATTATTCGCTTTTCTTGAATAAAAAAATCCAGTGCAATGCGGAGTTCAGTGATTCTAGACCCAATTTCACTCCTCAACGCTTTTTTACATTTTAGCAAGCCATATCTTAAGAGGTCGTGGGTCGAATAAAATTCTTCCGTCGTAAACTCGTAAAAGCACTTTTGTTTCGACAGCTCTCTTCTTGAAAACTCACGCGGATCGACGAAAAGGAACTTAACGAAATTTATTATAGCTGAGTTATGGAATGTGAGTGAACTCTTTTGTCTTTCACTCTCACGAGTTGCAGCATCAAGGCTCATGGGATCGTACGTTACAAGCTCTGAGCCCACCTTATAGACGTTTTCAAGCTTTCGATAGACAAGAGAGCCAAGTAAAGTCTGCAGAAAAGCCACTTGCTCTAGCTCACCTTTTTGCCTCGAAACTTGAAGCAAGTCAAGTAACACCAAATGGAACATCTGATAGCATCGTCTATGAATCTTTCGCAGATACCGCGCAACATTAGAAGAAGGGTCTTTTGATCTGGGGTCCTTCTTCAGAGTTTCGCAGTTATCTTTCACTCGAGTAAGATAACTGACCACAATTTCACATTCCCCGCGGAATCTAACGAGATTACGTGTATATTCTTCTTTTTCTGTGAAGGCGTTATTCAGGAACAGGATTAAGTCCAACGAGTTAGATTCCATTGTAGCGAACAAAAACTCATAGTGGATGATGTGTTTCATTGAATACAGGATCTCAAACAGCTTAAACATCTTGGTACCTTCCAAGTAAGTCAATGCAGGAACTCTCTTAAAGGGTTTCCGGATTTTATTCTTCCCAGGATCGTCATCGAATGAGCGGAAAGCTAGATTAGGTGATGCCTTTTCGGTGACCATATCAAACAGAAAATCGTCTTGTTTGTCTATTTGTTCGGTTTCATCGATTTCTTCCATATTGGCGAAGTTCTCTTCCTGTATTTCCATGTCAATAATGTCACGAACTGAGGGCAGAGTGAATATATTTGCAAGATTTCCGCCTTCATCAAAAAATATTTTATCGAATCTTTCCTCAGTTTTTTCAATCGCTGTTTTGAAAGCGACGTTCTCCATCCGCGGACTCGGAGATTCTGCCTCAACAGGCTCTTCGAGTTTTCGTTCTAAAACCTCTTTCAAATCTTGAATTTTAAAGATTCCCTTGGTGTCTAAGCCCATCAGCTTGACCATCTCAGTGAGATTGGTGGCTAGTTCTATCGTTTGGAGTCTCAGAGTGTCAAAATAAATATATTTCCAAACTAGGTTACAATAATCGCGAATATATTCCATTTTCGGTCTTCGTGTGTTTCCGACCGAAGGGTCTTTCGGTGTTGCGCCTCGAGAGAGGTTGAAATTTCCGATCTTAGAGTGAAGAGACCAAACCCGCTTCTTCTCAATGATGTTATAGAAGTAATGTGACAAAGTCTCTGAGTGCAGGAAGTGAAGGAACTCCGCGTAGGAAATAGAAACTCTTTCGATCTCGTTGATGAAGAAATAATTGAACCTAATCGCGTTTTTCACCAGCTGTTCGTGAACAAGGAAATACTCCGTCACTTGCAAAAGCTGATTAAGCTTTTGGTTGTTCATAACAATCATTCTGCAATCACCGACCTCTTTGAGCTCAAAAGTGAACGTGACATTGTCCATATCAACCAACATATTGAAAAAGAGCTTCTGAATCTCTGCTGAATTGCCTAGCCCGCCTAATTTAAATTGATCATCTAAGCCCTTGTAGAGATGCTCCTTATCAAAAATCCTGATATGGTCTTGATAAATGCGAGTCATGAAGGCCAAACTTTGGATCGTCCTGAAGCAAAGCTCTTTAATCCGTAAGAATTCGATGTAAGTTTTAAGAATCAGCTCTTCTCCAGCGAGCTTGCCCGCCAGATTCATGATATTTTTATAAGGAGATTTTTCCTCTTTTTTCAGACTGAGGACCGTCGCCTTTAGCTTTGTGAAACTTTTTCCGCTTGGATCCGGCTTATTGCCTTCCGCTTCATCTCGACTAGGTACTTCAAGGTTATTGAGTGGATTCGAGACTGCCGAATGTTTTATAATGTCCGTCGAACGAGGAAGCTCAAGAAGGATATCGTTCTCAAGGATGTCATAATCTTGCGCAAAAGGGGTAATGCTAACGTTGAAGTTTATTTGCTGCCAAATGTTAAAACTTTCTTCTAAGAGAAGCTTCTGGATGAAGAGAGCCAGCAAGTGATTGTATTTGAAATTCATTTGACGGACAGAGTATTGAATGCCTTTGTTGATCTTGTCTATTGCGCTAAAGATCTCAAAGAATGAGTCGTAGAATCGCACTTTACTAAATTTGCTGTCCTCAAGGACCACAGAGTCTATAATTTTAGACCCAGCCCCTTCATGATAGAGAGACTTTTGGTACTCATCAAGCTTTTCTTCCTCACTCATCTGATGAACAATCATACTCTCGAGAAGCGAGGACAAAATTTTCAACGATTCAGTTTCATGCTCATAAGAACTTTTCAGCGATTCCTGAAGCAGATCGAATTTAGGTCGTCGCTTGATCAGTCGCCTCATCTCAGCAATAACGGGGTTCCTTTGATGAGGAAGGTATGTATTTCTTAGGATCGCAACGTAGTGTGAGAGCATAATTACTTTAGAAAAGCAATAATCAGTTTCGTAGTCAAGGAGATCATTAAACAGTGTTTCTCTGTCGATGATATCGGTTTTTTGATCGAGCGTGGAAAGGTTTGTATTGAGTCGACTTTTAATCGAGTCAATCAAATGGGCTCCCACTTTGAGAAACTCCTCAGATAGGTCCTTGAAATCCTGTTGCACCACCAAGTCATACATGATCAGCTTATGCTTATAGTCGTAAATTTCAATAAGCTTAGTATTTTCATGAATAGCAATATCGTCAACATCGCAATTTTTCGATGGGTGGTTAAACACTGCTGCTGCTGAGGGTATATTCTCCAGCGTAGCTCCAACCAGCGATTTGCTTGTGCTCACCATTTTATCCTTAGAATCATATCTGTTGAGATGGCTCTCATTTGGTGTGTTGATCTGCATTGGGATCAGTTGCTTTTGAAACTTATTCGATTTCTCAAGCAAATATAGAGTCTTCTGTACAATGAGCTTTTCAACGCTTCTGAAGTAGTTTAAAGCATCATGTATGCGAATAATATTATCACGAGCTCTTAGTATCAGGAGTTTCCAATACCCTTTAAGAAGTTGGAAGAAAATTTCTTCTAAGACAATTCCTTGCTGGTGATACGCTTCTCTTGTCTTCTGTAATTTGTATGCAAGTTTTGAACTAATCACCTCGAAATTGTCGATTTGGACAAAATTAAGCCAACCTTTAAGCAAAGAGTCGACGCTTTCTTTGTAGATCATATCCTGCTGCGTTTGATGATCCGGTGAGGGTTCTTTCTCAGTTTGAAATTTATCGAGCCAATCCACTTTCTTAAGCGCTCGTTTCTTTACATCCTCGAGATCACTATCATTCAACTGTATATCTTCAGTTCTTTGGACTTTCTGCTCAATAGGTTTATCCGTGTATTCGATAAATCTCATTGCCTGAGCCTGCTCTTCAAATCGTGTTTTAAAAAGCATCTCGACCTTAAATAAAACAAACGCTCCATTATCAATTTCGATGCTATCATTGATTCCGAACAGTTTGCAGTTCTCGACAAGTTTTTCCTTTATCAAAGGGAGCTCTGTGATCTGATTATACAGCATCCCAAGTGCTTCGTTGTCCCTTTTGTGTCTGTCAATGATGTTTTCTTTTTGATTCAATACTTTTCCTTGGATGGAGTAAGGGAGAGATTCAATAATGGCCTTGTATTTCAGGATCTTTCGCGTCGCTTTATGTTTCTTTAATTTATCGTTTAGAAAAAGTTTGTAGTCCCCAAGCTTTGAAACTCCGACTTGAGGCGGCTGGTCTTTGACGAAATATGCGAGTTTGCTGGATGAAGAAGGTGAAGGCCGGATTTTTTCAACGTCAACGGGATCTTCATCTGATCCAAGCACTCGAGTATAGATAGCATGTGCCTCTTGCAGATCTTTTTCAATTTTCGCCCCTAATAACTCAAAAGCTTCTTTCTTCTGAGGGAAATCCTCATCTAGCTGATGGAAATTGCAATAAGTGACGAACTCTTCGTTCAAAGTATCGAGTTTTGTTTCTAAATTTGTTATTTTTTTGCTGAAATGTTTTGTCATCTTGCTGATGAAATGCTGAGAGTCAAGATCCAAAGTCGATTGTTTCTTATTATAATTATACATAACTGAAGGCAGAAGCTCCGGTTTGTGATTGAATGACCCTTTAACCATTCTTTTTAGGAGCTGTTGGCGAAAATCAGCCTGGGCTTCCGGCTGTCGGTTGAATATGTTTCGGTGATCGTTGAGATGCGCTTTTACTCCTGCTGTTGCTGATCCAGAGTCAGTTTGATACTCCTCGAATATTTTAAAAGCTTTTGTGAACTTTGATTTCATAATCTCGAGCTCACTGTCCTCGATCCTGAAGTCGGGGAAAAGGAATTCTTTAGGTCCTTTCTTTTTCGACATTGATGATATTGTATGTTCTCTTTTTGTACAATTAAGCAAATTATAATGAACGTTTTATTTTATTTAGTATTTATTTTATCGTGCATCCATCATCATACTGGACTGGCAGTACAAGCTTATCTTCGAAGTTTCAAAACACTTCAAGAGCATAGGCAGCTCTCTTCAATCAACTATGTGGTGTTGTTTTCAATAACGATTTGTTCATTCAGGTTCAATTCTCTTGAGAAAGATGTTAGAAAAAATTCGATAAGTAGTTGTAATAAAATCCATTTTCAAATAAGTGATTTTTTATTTATTTAACAATGGCTATTCAGTGGAGGTGGTAAAGCGTAAATATTTGTGGTATCTCACTAGAGCTTAAAAGACCAGTCCATTCCATTAGCTATTCTCCATTCACAATGTTCGAATCACAAAAAAACGATTTACAACTACCCCATGAAGACTTCCGACAACGAAGAGTGAAATGAGAGATACTATCCAGAAAGCTGTCATTAGAAGAGAGAGAGACTGACTATTTCTAAAATAATGAAAATTGAATCTGTGTCAGTGAAAGATTGATTTCGAACTTATTGATATTGATCCAGAAAGTGAGAAACGACATTTTTCAAGAAACATGCATGAATAGTGAAAAACGCCCAATTCTATACTCACGAGATGTAAACAGTTCTTTGTTATTTCTTAATCCTAATCTTTCCTCCACCTTAGAAGATACTCTTTAGTCTTTTTTGACTTTCTTTGTGAGTACGTCGCCTGGATTTTGCTCGTCATCTCCTGCTTCATTCTTCGGTTCGATCTGCTTCTTTCGGATCTCAGCAATTTTCCCGATCACAAAACTGTACACGAAATTGGAGTGATAAGTATTCTCGATTTCCTAGATGAAGAGATAAGAGATTGATCAAAGCGAGCTATGTTGATACAGTCATTAGAATATTTGGTTTGAAAAACTTCTTTAGGCTGATATAGCCAATATGTTCATAAAAATCTTCCTTTCCAAGCCTCAAAGATGCTGCGAGATAGTCAGTGTAGCCCAGCTTAGGACTTTCAAGTCTTCGTACCAGACGATTATTGTAGTATATCAGTATTCCTTGGTTGAGAATGTCTTGATCTAAACGAACAAGAAGGTGATAAGTGTCATGACAGCTCCATAATAAAAAAAGAAACCTGATTTCTGAGGCTCAATTCCTCTCTTAAGATCTTGTTTCATTTCTAAACACGGGATTGATGAGAAAATTAAATGAAGCTTTTATAAAGTTTACCTTTGTACTCACGGTTCCAGCCAACCAAGCCATCAAACATTTTCGGTTTCGAAAACTCGACAAATAGCTCCTTATCTTCATCCCTCCTCTGTTCCATCATCTTCTTCACATTGATGAAATCAATCTTCTTTCCATTGAAATGTATATCAAACGATCTGGTGTCAAGCGGGTTGCTTTTTGTCTTGTCAATTCCGTTCGGCTCGAGGAAAAACAACCTTAAATAGGTCATTAACGAGTATTCGAGCATTGGATAATGGATTTCAGATTGGAGCCTGCGTTTTAACTCTTGATCCAGCGTTCTGATATGAATGTCTTCGATCACGCCCTTCTTATCTCTCACACTAATAAGCTCGTACTCACGGCAAATTCCTTCTTTCTTAGAAATGGGGACTTTTTTAAGGTTCATCACGAGGACTTTGGTTCCATTTGATTTGTTGATCATCTCTTCAAGCTCTACTTCAGAAATAAAATCTTTAATCGCAGCTAGGATCAGCTGCTTGTTCTTTTCACCGTTGGCTGTCTTATACTCGCCATTGTAGTCCCAGCATGAGACAAGAAACGCGTTATTCCCTGGAGTGTGCATATTTGATAATTTTTCGATGCTTATATATCCAAGACAAGTACATACGCTGCCCTTTGAGAAAATGACTATTGTATTTCCAAGTCTAAACCCACCCGTTTTTAAATTTAACGTGTACTGCTTCTTGAAAGGAGACCCCAACTGTTTTTCTTCCTCTAATCTATCGTCCTTCCTTGTTTCCTTACTTGTATCACCAGCGTTGGCTGTTTGGAGTTGTGCCTGAGCCTGAGTATATCTCTGAACTAATGCAATCTCTTCGTCAAGAGTCGCATCGTAGTCGGCGAGCAGATCACAAAACTCCTCTGGAGTCCAAGCATTTCCATCATCTACGAGTTGCAAGTACATCAAAGGCTGTTCCTCTGGTTCTTTCTCTTTTTCTTCATCTTTCATCGTCTCAACGTTCAAAACTACTTCGGTTGCCTTTTTCTCTTCTTCCATGGCGTCCTTATTACTAGAATCCTTTATTTGCTTGCTGGGCTTCTTAGTTACGAAGTTGATCAAGAGATTATTGGCTTCCATCATCAAACTATTATCTATCAGGAGACCAATCGCCGCAAAAGGCCATCCAATCAACTGAGACATTGTTTGTAGGAAAGCTCCCGTCACAACTGGACTGCTCTTAGCTATAAGGTTTGCATCTGGCTTGATCTTCGGGAATTCTTCGATTTTCGGTTCGAATATTTTTGCAGAGTGATGAGTTGCAGTGAGAGCGTTATAGGAGTTGGTGAGTCTGTTTTTGCAGAGCTGGCAAAGAGGAGCATGACTCTTTGTTTGGATTGTCGATGTTGGTTGTGGAGCTGACTCCTTCGTTTCCGACTTTGAAGTTAGCAATGAGTCTTCGGTTTCTTTTTTCTTTTTCCTCAGCGTTTTTGTGTATTTGGCAGGGTCGACACCTGTAAGCGATAATATGCAAATATCGTCATGAGGAGTGTTATAATCCGTTGATAGCCCTCCAAAAACGATGATAAAATCGTCATAGTCATTTGACGTGTGCGCAAAATGAGGAATAAAATCGTTCGGGTTTTTGATTTTGAGTCTCGTCCAAACATTCAACTCAGTGTCGTAGTACCAGGCGTCGGACTTCGGAAAGAGCAAAATATTCTCATCTTCATTCCTTTGATTCTTTTTGAGAATATCTCGTTGTTTCTTAGGATTCGCTCCGAGAGGAGATTCCTCGTCGAAATCCTTAGAGTACCCTTCGCCTCCAATGATAAAAATGTACCGATCTTTATATGTGCACACCGATGGAGAAGATCTCTTTGTTGGCTTAGGACCTTGCGGCTTGAGTTCTTCCCACACCGAATAGAATTTATCTCCTTCAATTTCGAGCTTGAATCTGAACAAGTCGTTTAAGTAGACCTCGTAATTGAAATCATTAATGGTTTCGTTCTCGCCTTGACCTCCAAAGATGTAAATGTAGTCTCTAATCGCACATGACCCCTGACTCTCTCGAGGTTTTGGATCAGGACCAGATTTCTTTTCTACTTTGGACCATTTTTTCTTCTCAATATCAAAACAGTAGGTGTCTGTGAGTACTTCCTCCTTTGAGCCCCATCCTCCATATATCACCATATATTTCCCTTGAACCAGGCATGCAGTATGACCTTCTCTTCCTGGAGGTATATCTCCTTCTGCGTCGATGCGTTCCCAGCAGTTGGTGTTGAGATCGTACCGATAGAACTCGTCATTCTTTGAGTTTGGATCAGATCCGCCATATATGTAAACATCGTTTCCTACAAGGATCGCTGAATGGGAATCTCTAACTGGTGGAGGATTGTTGGTGGGTTCTAGTTTGTTCCACTCCCATTCAAGGAGGTCTAGCTCGTAGAAACATTGCCAATGTCGAGAATTCTTGGGATTTCTTCCATTTCCGCCATAAATCAGAAGCTTATGATCTTTGATGACCCCGGCATGGCCCCAGCGTTTGGCTGGTCCTCCTTTTCCTTTTTTGTGGGATTTTGGCTCGTTGCTATGGATGTACCATGTTGCATTGTTAAATACGACTGTCTGATTTGAAGTGGAAGGGTTGGACTCAGCCTGCGCCGTTGAACTTTTGTCTTTAGATGAAGCAGAATCGATCATGATGCTTTTGAGGAAAGTCTATTTCAAAAAGAAGATAAGTTAGATAGGATTTGGAAGAAATGCATACTTTCTAAACTTGTCCAAATAAAAAAAAATTGGATTGTTTAATTATAAGGGTCTTCGAAACAAACACCCTTAGAAGTATTAATTTAAAATGAAAATTGGAACTAAAACTCTCATGGCTCAGGGAAGCACTAACAGCATCTATTTCTTCTGCATATCGAAAGGAACGATTTGAGTGGGATAGTTTCTAACGGGAATTTCGGCAGCACCCGAGCCGAAAAGTTCGTTAGTAAGATGTTTACTAAGGATAAAAAATTGTTAGGTAGACCTGAGATTGTTGGGGCCGCCCAGCAAACTTATCAACTTTAAACAATACCAAGTACTCAAAATGCGCTGAATAAATAAGAAGTGTAATGAACCCAGATGATGGAGCTATTCATCAAATTAAATTAGGTGATTGGCCTTTCCTCTTATTTGATAGGCAAGTTCCATTTTATAAACGCTTTCTATTTCTATCAGCAGTACTGGTAACAGAGGTCAAATGGAGAGAGTAAGAAAAAATATCTTAGGAATGAGGAGAATTTGGCAATACATTGAGCTACAAAGTGAAAGCGATGTTGCCTCAAAGAAATGAAACATTCGAGAGTGATGAATTACAAAATTCATTCTGATTAGGTTCATAAAGTGTAATGCCTTAAGAGAACTAAGTTAACTCCAGATCTATATTTTCTTCTAGAAAATACTAATAATCATAGGCCATGTTTGTAAATAGCTATTTGTAGCAAGGTCTTATGGAACTCGCAAATGAAAGCAATTCTCTATCTTACTAAAATTTTCTTGATCAATTTTGTAACGCAGTTATTTGTCGAGTCGATTCGAATAAAAAAGGAAATATCAAAGTGGAATGTCCACCAATCAACGAGACACCGCTCTCCAGAATTCAAAAAGTCAAATCTCTAGAGAAGAAAGAAAGGATGATAAAGAAAAAATCAAAAGTCAAATCGTAATGATATTTGTTTTCCTTAAAGGGCTCCATCTAATTCAATTTCAAATTCCAGATTGCTTACGAAAATCAGATAGAAAAACTCGAAGCTCGAATACAACGAGAGGCAGATACAGTAAGATATCATGACTCTATAATGGTGTATTTACGAATTTTTACTCCAGGATCGAATAGATTTAAACCTTCTCTGGGCCATTGCACAAGAATGCGCACAACTATATAACAAAGTTGCTGAGTTCTATTTGAAAGGAGATCTGGATTCAAAATGTATCGATTATCTCGAGAAAGCAGCGAATATTATTGAAAAGCTTTCCAACGAAGACGCTAAAAAGTCATTCGAATGGAAAGCGCTGAAGATTTCAACCTATCGCAATTTGTCGGAGTATCATAAATTGACTGGGAATGCTGCTGAGGCTTTGGATACATTGAAACTGATTTTACCATTGCAGAAAGAACTTGAAGAGGCAAACGTGATCCTGCCTGGGGCAGAGTTTTTGTATATAAATTCTGCTGACCTGGCTTTCAAGCTGAAAACTTATGAGGAAAGTACTCGATTTGCAAGGATGGGTACAGAGTTATTGGAAAAGCAACTGAATATAGAAAATGATGATATATCTGGAATAAAATCGTTATCGATGACTCGCTCGAAAAACAGCAAAGAGGATGCGAACATTCAAATTGTTCGATGTAGAAAATACATTGGGTTGGGATATTCGTTTTATCTGTTGGGAAAATCTCTTTTAAAGAGCAAGGACCTCAATTCATTACAACAAGCAGTCACTTATTTAGAGAAATCATTCACTATTTCCAACCATTTCATGGGTTCTCAGGACAGGATTACCCTAAGCTACAAAAAAAAATATGAAGCCGCACTGGAGTTACTTAACGCTCTTACCGCAAAAAACGAGTCACGAAGGGAGAAAAAAGAGCCCCAGCGAGAGACAAAGGAGCTAAAGCACAGTCAAAGTGAAGCGGAGAGAAGAGTTAATCCCAAAGCAAGCGCTATATTTATGACTTTAAACTTTAACGGCGTCACAATGCATGATGATCAGAATCTTCCGCAGCAGCGAAGCAAAACTCCACAAGGAAACAATACTCTTCAGACAGAGAGGCAGCCCACCTCAAAGAAGTCAGATAATCTATCGTTTCAGGAGCCACAGCACGAACCTCGTAAAGGGAACTTTTTTGCCGAGCCTGTCCCTTCAACTCAGTCGAGGAAAGCTGGTAGGAAGCTTCAAAAAAGCGATTTTTTCAATCCACCAAAAATAAACGAGCACATATTACAAAAAGATGATCTTATGATCTTTGAGGTTGATAGTCAGACTCCTCCGGCGGATGACCAGAGGCTCAAAGCAAATATACTCGGCAAAATATTTCCAGTCAAAAAACCTCAACCCCAGGTCGGCTTGAGACTCCCGAGTCCACATAATAATAAAAAGCAGCTGCCAAACGTTTCGGACAAGATAAGCAAGCTCGTTAGTACGAATGCTCCCACACCGAAAGACTCATTAACGGCTTCGACTTCATTACAAACGTTTTCTATGCAGCATCGATTCGCGGCAGGCAATTTTATATCACCTGCTGTTACAGGTGCGAGGAACAGACAACAATCTGCAAGGCAACCAGTAGTGGGATTGGATTTCGCAAGCTTGCAAACCACGCCGAAAGTTACGACGAATAGAGATAATTTAACTCCCTCAAATATGAATTTTGCGGCTCTCCTTGATCCCAAAGAGCTCGAAAAATCGAAATTTGCATTTTTATCAAAGCGACCACAAACCGCGCAAAGTAAAGGAAAGAAAAGATCCTTTTCAGGGACTATTGTTTCAATTCAGAAATCCGAGAGAGGTTCTTCTGCTATTGGAAGAACTGAAGAAAAAAATAAGCCTGTCGACGTGGAATTTTCTGACTTTTCAAACAATTTGCCTGCATCTGCGACAGCTTCGAGGAGAAATTCTGGGATGGCCTTCTATAATGTAAAAGAAAAGAAGATTATTCGAGTGAATTATAGTCCCATCAACAAGAAAAAACCACCAAGTTTAAATGTGTCATCATCTAATCAAACTGATGAAATTGATCCTGTTCTGGACGATCTACTCAAAGAGGGAGCCCAGGGTCGACCAAATAAGCCACCAGCGCATCGAGAGAGTGTTCTTCTGAGCTTCAATCCTGATAGTTCAAGCGTACATGGTCCTAATCCACGGTTGTCAACTAATTTGATTGAGTATTTGAGATGGTCTGTGCGGAATGACCCAGACTTTGTACTGGACGGGTCAAATCATAAGAGATCTAACACTCCTGGTCCGAAAGATATGCCTGAGTCCCCTAAGCTAACAGGGTCAGATCATGAAACCGGCAAATTCATGGGAAATATAGGAACTCTTCATACTCAACCAGAAGAGAAAAAAGAAATATTTAATGCTGAGGTCATCTCTCGCAGACCGAAATTCACAGCTGGCAAAGACATCAATGATTTTAGGAAAATTGAAATTGAGGCTGCCAAGGTTATTCAGAAACACTTCAGACAGGTTCTTCGAAAGAGAAATTTTTATCAAGATGCGGAGGACGCTGCAGAAGAGCAACTTGCTCAAACTCCAGGGGGAGGGCTTATGAATGTAGTCAAAGGTGTCATTGCTGAAACAGCTAAACAAAAGGGAACTGAACCCCAGAACACTGTTGTGCCTACTAGAATAAGTGCTGGCCATCTCATCCAAGAAGAGGTAGTAGTTCCCGTGAATCAAAATGAAAGAGTGCAAACGATTCCTCATCAAGAAGACGCTGCGATTTATTATAATTATTCAAAGTCTTTTGATATCCAAATCGATGAGGACTTCTTTGATCTTGATGAGAGTGAATTATCCTTTAACTCAAGTAAAGTCACAAAACTGGGAGCAGCGAAACCACGAATTAATCCGGATAGCAGCGATAAGCTGCTGATTAAAGTGGAAAGTATGAAAGAGAGCATCTTGAATCTCAAAAGAAACGTCCTGAAGTTTTATAAAAAAATTCAAGGGTTCAAGACCTATTGGGCTCTAGGTTTTAAAGAAATGCAAGAGGCAGATGGCTATCTGCACTTCAAACTGCTGGTTGAAAATGAGAAAATAACTCATGAGCTGAATTGTTCAATTGATATCACAAGAGCTGAGAAAATAATGTTTCAATACTCCATCTGGCCTATTGTTGCTTCGTCGGCAGAATTCCAAGCCGACTATTTGGAGAATGATGATACTTTGCAAAGCATTGATGAAAAAAACCATCGGGAATTGTTTGAAAATCCAATCTTTGTTGTAGGACTAAACTCAAAGAAAGCTTTAATAAAACTAGGGGCAAAGGAAGAAACGAGCATCCAGAAACTCTTAGCTCGTGTTACGAGTCATATTAAGTCAAAAACGACAAGATACCGCAAGAAGAATGGCTTTATCCTCAAGAATGCGAAGGCTGATCGAGAGGCTGAGCTGGTGAGGAGAAACCGAGAAGTGATCCAGAAATATGAAGCGAAATATGCTCAGACTATCAAAAAGCTTTCGACCCACCACAATTATTATTGCTTCTCGCATGATTACCAAAGTTTCTACGAGCGGGAGGTTCCAAAGCTGAGCGAAGTTTTCCGAAGCGAAAGAAGGCGAAAAGAAGGCACGCATCATCGTACTCTGATACAGAAGCACAGTATAGAAGACCTTGATTCGGAAAGCAATTCGTCCATACGGATAACTCAAACGTATCAACCCTCAAAAGATTCTCTGCCAACATTAGAAGATGAACTGGAAAAACGCAATGAAGCGCCACTGAGCCACAAGGAAACTCATACCTCAGCTAAGACTTTTCAAGCTAAAGCAAAGCCTCGGGAGCCTAAGCGTATGAACACTGTCACTTCACTGGTGTTTGCAAATAAGCCAGTCAAGCTAAGATCAAATCTTTCTTTTAAGCGGCAGACAAATAATCTTCAGGTTGAGAGAGTAGGTACAGATCATCGTCCACGCGAGAGGGTATCGAGAGAAACTATCTCCAGCAAGTCTTCAGTAAGAGGAGATGTGGAAAGCTATAAAAATCCTTTCCTTAAAAAGTAAAACTTTTTCTTAATTTACGCCGTGAGCTAAGCTTTTTTCCCTTTTGTAGTGAGGTAGTCCTCCAGTTCCTTGTCAAACCGGAGAGGGAATTCCTATTACTTTCTCTAAAAGTATACTACGTCCAGAGCGCAGCCGAAGAGATTATTGCATTCAAAAGCCACTTTGAATTTCTTATGGAAGCTGAGAAAAACGGAACACAATGGAATTCAATTCTACCAATCGATCCTCGAGTGATAATGAAGAGAATCTCGCATAGCTTAAAAGTGGATGAAAAAGGGTTTATTATTAACGAAGGATTCACTGCTCTTCAAAAAAAACATCTCATCCGATATTTTAAACAAAATCTAACGTTGGAAAACGGGAGGTTAAAAGTCAAGAGACAACACCAGTTTGACAAATTCCATCCGAATAAAAAACCTACCGCAGTCGCTGTCAGTGAGTTTGACAATTTCGTGAAGACCTTGCATTACCAAAAAGGTTTCATTTTCAATGTGATAGAAGATTATCAGACATTCCAACAACGCAAAAAGAGATCTGATAAGAGGAATGACGCTTATTTAGAGAACCAGAAGAAAGGTATACAGAGGACAATAACCAGAAGCAACAGGAGTTCAAGAAAAAACTTGCATAAATCAACGGAAGTAGAGCAAGACGAAATAGGTAATGAAATAATAATCCCGAGCCTCGAGGTGTTGGCCCCTACAGATCCAAGATTCGGAGCGCAGATTGGCAGTGTTGATGAAAGGTTTATCAAGAAACCTGAGGCTGAATACGCGAGTTACTACAATCAGGAGCGTCGTTTCCACCAGCAAAAATGCTACCTCAGCATCCGACACAACTCAATTGTTTACCAGATACGACTCGAATTCATCAGGGTTGCGAGTGGAGAAGAGATTGTCGTGAGCATCTATCAGACGATTGACAAACTGATCAATTATACAGTTATTAAAGATAAGCGCATGCAAGTAATCCTCAATGTTATTATAATAAGTCGTTAATATCAACACACTTTCAATAACTAGGAAAGGATCATTACGATACTTCAGGCCCCCAAGAGTGTTCGGAACAAGTTGTTAATCCAGATACTCGAATTTGATAGAACTTTAGTGGGTCGAAAACTCATCGTGAATCAAAATGCTTTAACTGGCCGTTACAACCAGAAGGTCAACCTCAGACCGAATAATATCGCCCAGATTCTCATCTCGAACAGAGAAGACTGGCTTTCAAAGCACAGTACCAGAATCGAGAAGATCTTCAAGAAAGGAAACATTAGATATCTTGGGAATTGCTACCTCACTGTAACGGCGTACCACATCAACACGATGGATAGAACTGGTGCTTTAACTTGTCTCAAATTGGAAATTATGCCATTTAACTCTAAAACGAAACTATACAAATTCCTTCTCAACTCAAAGGACTTAGAGTTTTATTGGGGACTGGAGTACTCGAACAATAGTCTTGAAGAGAATCTTAAGCTTTTGGATGCCCTCATCAGGAAACTCCAATTGAAAAGACAGAAAATCTACTCAGCAATACAACTTCCCATTTCCCATCATTTCAGCTTCCCAAACCCGAATAGAAGCTATTCTCTTTGTAATGACCTCAAAGCGCGAGTCCACCAGATAACGAACCAAGATACTGTTACATACGGTCGGTTTTTGGAACCTCGCATCCGAAGCAGCAGAGTCATCATCCAAAAAGTCAAAAAAATCAGAGGGCAATATCTGATAATTACAATTACGAATAACAGTGTCTTGGATTATTGGGCCATTACAGTCTACAATCCTCGTTCAAGCAGGAAATTTGTTACATTATTGTATTTTTCAGACCTGCTTAACATGCAGCCTTTGTTTTTGAATAAAATGTATCCGCAGTCTCTAAAATTGATGGCCAAAAAAAGACCCACTGCCAACGATTACTCCAGTTTTTGTGTATTATACAACCAACACTCAAAGGAGAAATCAAAGAAGCGAGTAACGCGATTAACCACAGCCCCTGAGATCATTGAGATGCAGTTTTCAGAGGGCAAACGTGATATGACTCAAGAATTTCTGGAAAGCATTAACTTCCTATCGAATCCTCGTAAAGTCAAGTCAATGACCAAAGAAGACGAGGAGGATCACTTTACAGATAAATGTGATTTTATCGAAATGAAAGTAAGTTTTCTTTGGTGTTTCTTTGAGATTTGACATTACTACTTCTTTAGTTTTGGGAAAATATCATCGATTCGCTGGAAATAGTCACTGGAGTTAACAAAAACTCGATTCTTAACGTCGATCTCTTTAAGGGAGTCTTGCGAGAGTTCTTAACAAGAGAGATCGTTCGAACGTCAAAATCTGAGGAAACTATGATGGAAGTCTTCCTTGAGAATTCTCGCAAAGTACTTGATATTTTCGAGAAATCAGAACCAATTCCCGATGTCTACATTCCGAATTATAATATTTTTATCAGAATGATCGCGATTCACAACATGCATTCATATAGTACAAAATTCACGCTTGAGCAAGGGATAAGGTTGTATGAGAAGGACAGCGAAATCGAAAAAGTACCTTTATTCAACGCCTTCAAAAAGATATCACTCGCCAACGTCGAATTGATATGCAATTTCATGCTATACAAAATGAAGGATTGGAACGTCAGTTCCATCTCCGAGGAGCTCTCTACCGCGATGAGAGGTCCATTGAATCGCCAACCTGTACTTCCTTGGACGAACTTGGATCTGAAACTGAATTCGAATCTTGATCTGCAGTTCCAGACTGGACCTGAAAGCCTTTCAGTGAATAAATTGCTGATTTATCGAAATGTGCTTTCGCTCAAACCCTTGCAGATAGCTTCAATCGTGTACTATCAGAAAAAAGACAGCTTTGAGGTATACATGTACGATGTGGACTATTCTTGGGTGCTTAAGAAGAGGATTAATATTGATGTTGTCAAGGCGAGCGTGCCTTATGTGGAGAAAATGCTTCAGCTTAAATTGTATGAAGAGCTTGGAGAGAGAATCTATAAAGCTTTCAAGAATCGCCTCCTTCATTATTCTTATGTCAAAAAAACCCTTTCACGAAAAGAAAAAGAACTGAAAGCTTAGAAAGTCATTGATGAATGGCCAAACTAGAATATGTCTCATTCAATACACGTTAATTTTTGTAAGTCTATTGCTGACTATGAAATGTCTAGCTAGGCAGGATGTATGTAATTGAGTTGTTATTGAAAAAGATTTATCATTTTCAAGAAAGCTGTTTTTTCTTAAAGATTCTAATTAAGAGACACGATTAGTCTATATGGATATCTTAATAAGTTAAGTTTTCTATATAGAAGTACATCCCTCTGTGCAGATCTAATAGCTTTCGGAATAGAGAATAAAATATATAAGAAATCTGATTCGCAATCAAATTTAACAAAATTAAATCAATAATATCGACAATTTCATAAATAAGCTTTAATATATAAAGTAAAAATCATCATGCACATATATATCTATATAGTATTGAGTAAATAAATAATAACAAGCATTTTCTTAAAAAGTTGAATGAGAATAGGATTTTGGACAGCTCACCCAACCCAACACATTACTATGTTCATTATTAAGTAAATTCCACAGAGAGAT
>ENA-UOTZ01000772-UOTZ01000772.1-compost-metagenome-genome-assembly--contig:-NODE-772-length-25787-cov-8.349203_pt1 | contig 25787 bp, 18 predicted proteins | sample MGYA00238144_ERZ746983 | MGnify/ENA primary metagenome ERZ746983 (study PRJEB28759, sample SAMN06268863) | compost metagenome | isolation source: single cell | place: USA: California, Emeryville, Joint... | reverse complement strand
CTCCAACCCGCGTTTTGAGCTCGTTCAGGAACACACTATTGAAATTTAGAAACATTTACCTTTGTATCTTTTTTGACTTCTCCGAGGTTGCAAATCAAATTCTAAATCTAAAAATTTTTTCTGCGGAGAATTAAAACTCATGGCCAGTTAATCTATAAGATTTATTCCATTTAGGATAATAACGCGAATTTCTTACTCCAAAGTCTTCTTTTTGAAAGCTGGTTGGGTTTCCCTTAAACAAATAAAAAAATAAAATGGAGTCTCCTCACCAGAGGTATTAGTATTCAGAGGCCTGAAGATTGGTTGATACAGAGGTAGGTAAAAAATTAGAAAGTGTGCCTTTCAGTAAATTTTATATGAATTCAAAAGCATTAGCGTGGATAGAATGTGCTGAAACGAGTAAATTAAGGTAAGGAGGACTAATTCGAGCAATAGAAGTAATAGAACCCTTCTCGAGTTCCAAAAGTTTATCTAAGGCTCATTAAATTTAAAACGAGGTTGTTTTCCATTTAAAATTTGGAATTCGAATATCGAACATGGAAAATTTCTTCTTAACAAAAAACGTGTATAATTGCTTCTTTTGGAAACAAAAGTGCCTAATGATGATTCCAAGAAGAACTTTAGGACGGTTAATACCGTGATGAAATGGGAGTCAGAATATTTCATATGGCATCAATGTTTTTAGTAAATTTTTTGTGTATATCTGATTTTTTTCCACTTTGCAATGAACCTCATCCCGTTAGATACCTCTTTGTATATTAGCAAGCCTGAAATTAGATAGCCCAATAGAAGTTATAAGCCTTGGTTGGAGAGCATGAATATTTTCGATGCTTATATCGGTCTTCTTGAAAATAATCTACGAATAGTGACTTTTGTTGTGAAGTGGGAATTCTTAAGTGAGCCAAGATAGTTATGAATGTAAAATGAGTATTTAAGCCAATTATTAGAAGATTAACGGGAAACTTATGCTGACTGAGAAGGAGCCAGAGTCGAAATCAGAAAAAAATTTTCTGATAGTCAGATAGTGTGACATATTTGAACAAAGCAGAATGCCTGAGGTCTGAGAATTCCCAAATTGCATAGATTTCGAAATTCGTAGGTACATTTAATCAGTATTTCTCTCGGTTTTGGCGATACGATCTATGATGCTGCTCTTATTTATTATTTGAACTCGTGGATAGAAATTACCATGTCACGCATTAGTAGTGTGACAGCTGGCAAAGTGGATAAAGGTCCTTTCAACTGAAATCCTCCCACGCACTCGAGTTGTGTTTCAAATTTAATTTCTAGAAGAATTCGGCTAGTTCTGTCAATATCATTTGAATATCAGCTAAGATTATCCTGATAGCTGAAAGTTCTATGAGAGACAATCAATTAGAGCAAGTTAAAGTAATGCGGATAAGTGTGTGAAAGTTTATTACACAATTCATCAACGTATGCACAATTTATCAACATATGCACAATTTATTAACATATGGAATGTCATTTTTCAGGACTCAGAAATGAAAAGGATTTATTACGATCTACATTTTCTTCAACATCAGAATTTTGCTCTACCTCTATCATAACTGGAATCCCTCTTTTTGATGTTTTTCATTCGTGTGATTCGTTTAAGGTCATTTTTGGAAGAGGCGGCTCATCATCTTCATCGTCTCCATAAAACATTGTTGACGTCCGATTGAACAACATTATTTTTTCCATATTTTGATATTTCGGCTGTTTCTTCTCTTTCTCCTCGGCTGAATCTCCTTTTTTCTCTTCATCAGAAAGCATATCAATCGTCTTAATCTCGTCACCAACTTCGCTGTTAAATGCGATACTATGTCTCGAGACTAATAAGGGATTTGCTCTTACCCTAGACTCTGTATCTCCTCCATTCTTGAAATACCTCCAGCATCTTTTATCCAGCGCTTGGAAAGGAATATAGACCTGAAGCATCTTCAAAGGACTCAACCTGTTAAAGAATTTATTGGTCAGAAGCCCTTCAACCACTCGGGACGGGAGCCCATTGATCTTTTTGATAGCAGGATTCTCCAGCATCTCCTTAAAGGTGACAGCATCTTCATAACCTGGACTGCTCAACGAAAGTAACATATTTGCGATTTCAGCTTTGCTCAATCTCTCCAGGCTAAACTCTCGGGACACAAAGGAGGCCCTTACCTTGTTTTGAGTTTCTTTGAATTGCTTCAGTATGCGTTGAGAAGTCTCATCCGTCGCTTCTCTCAAGTAGTATTTCTTGCAGAGGACGATCACGGGAATTTTCGCTTTTTTCACAATAGATAACAGCAGAGTCGGCAATTCAACGTCTCCCGAGTAGAAAACATCGAAATCGTCAAAGATCAACAGAATTTTCTTTTTCCTGAAATAGTTAGCATGGTTCTTATCGAGAGGAACGCCAAGCTTCTCTGAGGCGATTTCAATCATGGTTAGAATGTTCATTTTATTCAATTTTTTCAAAGGTAAATAAAATATGCCGTCTGGAAAGGCGTTCCTTTGGTACAGATACCAAGCGACTTCCAAAGCAAGGCGTGTCTTTCCTACTCCTTCTTCTCCTACTATCTGTAGAAAACCATCAAGTTGGTCAGGGTTCGTCATGACGTAATCAAATATTTGACTGATTTCACTTGAGCGGCCGAAAAACGGCAAAATTGATTTCGATATTGTTCCGGAAAACCTCTGAAGACTTATATCTTCTACTTTACCTTTTTGCAGAATATACTGGCCCCACCCGAATAGGGCATGATCGTGAGGTGCGTCCAGAGTATTAGTAGGTGGGAGAAGGAGGGCTCCTTTGCCAAGTAAACTTGAGACTTCGCTTTCGCTGGCTTGATTGAAGAATGAGTAAGAAAGGCAGTCGATGGTGTCTTTTTTGGCATTCTCAAATGATTCTTGGATTGCTTTATCAGCTACGAGGTCGTTTAAAAAGAACTGAACGAATTTATTGATGTATTCAGTTTGATAGAGTTGACTTCTAAACTGTTCGTCCTCGATCTCGTTGAACTCAAAGCAGACAACATGTGGCACTTGGATCTCAGTCACAAAGAATTCCGCGAGTTTTACATCGTTTCTAGATCCGATGATCACGGTTTCGAGCTTATATTTGTGAGATGTTGTCGGACTATCTTCGCTTCCAGGGTTAGAGTCTCTCTTTAACTTTCTCTTCTCAAATAATTGCTTTAACTCTTCGAATTTAAGAAGATGAGGCCTAAACTCGCTGTCCTCAACTATCAAACCCTCTTCAGATATCATTTCTGAACTTATGTAGAGGATCCTGCAGCCCATACTTATACTAGCTTCGAGAGACTCCTTAGTGAGTACCTCAAATTTTACATTCAAAACGCGGTTTCTATGATTGAGAACGTCGATTAATTCGGATTTGAAGAAGTTTGGTATTGTAATGTGACTGTTCTTCGGCATTTCCTTTTCAATTTCAGAGATCGAAAATCTCATTGGCTTCGCGTGAAGAAAGATCAACAAGTTGAAAAACCCGCGGCGGACCACTAAATTTATAAGATTGATGAGCTGAGTCGACTTCGAAACTAGTTTCGGGTTGTTTATCTGAAAATGGAAGGGTAAGTTAAGACTTTTGAGTAAATTTTCTCTATACCAATTGTGCCTGGCGAAGCGCTCTTCTTTTCAAATGATTTTTTCTGATTTGATCTAAATTCGCGGATTCTTCCAAAAGCATGCGACCGAAAGAACCTGTTTTGGTTTTCTCTAAGAATTGCCTAGTAAAATTTATCGTGGCTCATATAATGCTAATTTGAAAAATCGATGTTTACGTGAAATAAAGCTGGGTGAGGCAAATATGCGTACGCACTTCAAGCTGAGTAGCACCGTACTTTTCAAATACTTTGATCGAGTCCAGCAGAGCATTTTTATCGGTCTCAGATATAGTTTTATTCTTTCTCTTTATTTCGCAAGTGTAAAGCATGACTTTTGCGGACGCGAATTCATGGTTCTGAGTGAGTTTATTCAAAAGCGGATTGCATTCATATTCGAGAGTGTCGAGAATGATTTTATATTTATATTCCTTGTGTTGAGTAGCGAGTTTCTCATTATCATAAGTTTGTTCTCTCTTCGTCTTCGCACAAACTGCTCTCACGAATGCAACTTCAAAATTAATCCATTCTTTAATCGTCTCGTCTTTCATTTCAGCTTTAATAACTCCAATCGCCTCGAAATCTGTTTTGTAAGTGCGCTCTTCCTCCCCATAGGTCACCGTATAACCCAAAAGAAACAGATGTAGTTTCACTTTTAACAAATTGACTCGCGGGTCGTCAAACTGAAGCTTGTCTAGAATACTAATGTATTTAGTGGCCATATACACGGCAACTTCTTGGCCTTTTGTAAAGATGTTAAAAATCGTCGGGATCGCAAAGAAGAGAACTTCTGCGACATCCATTAGTCTGCTCTTAAGCGCTGAATTACAAAAGGAAAAAATGGTAAGGTTAAGCTGAAAGAAAATGAGTTTTACTCTCTTCTGCAGCGATTTTCTGGAGCATAGCAAGCTTCGAGCAACTTCTGAAGTTATATTCGTTCCTTCTAAAAATATCTTGAAGCGTAGACGACTTAATGGGTTCTTCATTTGTAATCATCAGCTCTGGTCTAACTGTTAAATATTTCGAGTATAGTGCATTATTTCCTGCGACTTCCCATAACCCATGTTTACAAATCGCAGAATTTTCTAAGAGCTTCTCGCTGTAACTGTGCGTTGTGATCAACATTTCAAGCAACCAGAGGGAAACGAAACTCAAGTACTCCATTTTTTCCAATTCAGCTTCAAGCGCATTCAGGTCTGGCTTGTCGTATACAATCGAGCTAACTGACTCTGCAGGCTTAAAAATGAGCTCTCCTTCTTTAGGGCTCACTATATGAAGCCAAAAGTAGGACCCTGCTTTAAATTCAGGCGTAAAAACGTAGGACCTATGAGGTGAGCGTTTTCTTCGAGACCTCGATCTTCTCAGCTCGGCCGATGATGTGGTTTCGAGTTCCGATGTTAATTGAGCGACCTCTTTCTCTTCTTTGGCTGTCAACAGCTTGACTAAAGAGTTTTTCCAATCAAACTGAAAATCTTCAATTTTCGATAGCGTTTCAAGATCCAAAAAGCTTAACCCTGATGGGAAGCTGCAAATTTTAAGAATGAGCTTGTAACCGATCGAATCTTCCTTCTGAATTTGACTATCATAGGATACTAAGCACCATCGCATCTAAAAAATCTTACCTTAATGTGCTTGCAACTAACTCCACCGAATCGTTTTGAGACGATGCTGACTGGAATTGTGTCAAAAGCTCTTTTTCAATTTTATCGAATTTTTGACCCTGCAAGAGCTTTCGCTGAATCCACCACAATGTTTTCGTTGAAATTTTATCAAAGTAATTTGAAAATAGTTCTGTGTTCTTGAGTTCTTCAATGTTTCTGTATCTCATCGGTTGAATTCTATCCAATGGAGTATTCAAGAGGAGTAATCTCGCAGCATCAATCGGGAACAAATTTCCTAGTTTTATAGAGACCTCTTCTAAGCCCAAGTCAATAGGCTTCTCTATGATTATTAGGAATTTTACGCATTTTGTATTAAAAGTAATTTTCTGCAAGCAGTCTGAGAATCCAATCCTATCGGTTTCAATAAAAGCGTCGACGTTATCAAGGATGAAAAGGACTTCCTGCGTTCTTACTGCATCAAGGAACGATTCCATGTCATTTGCCAATTCGATCTCGTTAAACATTTTCACTAGAAATTTCGAAATCGAGCTTGTACTGTGAAGATCTAACATGGAAATTTTGTATCTAAAAGCATTTCTCGAATACAAATAATTTGCTGCGTATCTAGCCGTTGCGGTTTTCCCCACTCCGTTAGGGCCCTCGAGTTTTAGGATCTTACATGAGCTTCGAAGAACCTTGGAAATCTCATAAATTTGTCTGTTTCGACCCAAAATTCTTTTCTCTGGGAATCTTTGATCAATCACCGAGTAGAACTTAATATTTTGGACTTTTCCAGGCTCCAATTGATCAAAAAGTACAAGCATCTCGCTCTCTTTGCTTTTCGAGAGTAAGATGAACTTCAGCAGTTCATTATGGGCAAGCTCCGGAGAACAACAACATGTGCTCGCTGTAATTTCGCTTCCTTCGAAGTTTTGATAGTCCTCAATCGAAAAGGACGTCCTGAACTCCTGAGCCCATGGACAGGTGAAATTATGAATGTTCTCACGTTTTTGCTTACAAGCTGTGCATAACGGTTCATGATAAATATGCGCTTTATAATACCCTTCTTTCCTTGCGAGCGCTGCCCACTTGCACTTTGGTTTATGCGCATGTGCGCAGCAACAAGAATGTGAAAGCGGGTCAGCTGATGCGGTCCTAGCGAGATTGAAAGCCTCTTTGACAGATTTCCCATCAAAAATAAAATGATAGAATAAACTCGCGAATTTCTTCGCGAAGGTGTCCGCGATTTGCAGCTGTGACTGCACTGCGATCACGCAAGGGACACCGGCATCAGCAAACACCTGGGCCACAGGTTCAGAATGACATGCGTTCACAAATACGAGTTGGACGGAGGTTTCGAATTTCTGTAGGATGTCTCTGAGGTCATCTGCGTAGAGCCGATCTATCTCACCGTTTGAGTTCTCGAAACACAGGTAAAACTTGTTATTTTCTGAATCGTACTCACCATGGCACATGATATGTAAAATAGAGGGATTTTTGCTTAAGACATTCACAAGGTTTGTTCTTGTAGCAATTTCATAAGTCATAAAAATTTTTCCTTCTTTATCTCGAAGCGTTGAGTATATTTCTCGGCACTCGTCTTCGTAGTCAACGGCATCAGGTAGTGAGAAAACAGCCTTTGATCCGACGATTTCGACCAGAGGTTCTGCAATCATAATGGCAATATCGAGTTTACGATTGCTATTCAGGAAAGGGAGGAACGCAGAATCTGAATTCCCTAGAGAGAGAGCTCTCCAAGTGGCATCTGAATCTCTTCTTGAATTTCTGAGTTTAAAAAGAAGTTCAGATTGGCTATTCCGCGAATTTTTAGGGGTAGCAATCTGACTTGTTGTTTGCAAACTAGCGATGGTTTCTTTCGAGCCCTCTTCTTCGAGTTGATTAAATGTGATATCGTGTAAAGGTGGTGAAACCGTTTGTATAAAATGAGATCTTAGCAATTTGTTAGTAAATTTAAACTGTCTTTCAAGCCTCTGCACTCGATTTGAAAGTTTTTTTAGTTGATGCTTCAATTTTCTGTTCTCAGGCTCCAGTAGCAGCAGCAGTCTCCGTCTCTCTCCGGGAACGAATCCTGCTAACTTGAAGACGAAATCTTGTCCCATGCGAAAACAAGTATTTAAGCCACCTATAGAATATCTAATGCTATTGGCACGAAAATTTGCTCCGTCTCTTTGAAGTAAATTGACAATATCAGTGTAAGTAATACTATTGATTGAATCTTGCTCCAGAAAATATTCTTTAATCGCAGATGTAGTGAGTTGATGCTTGACAGCCTTGTCAAAGTCCACGTTGTTCTTATTGGAGAAGTAGAAGTATTCAATAACGATAGGAGGATCCATGTTGGATTAATGGAGGTAGCCAATAACACTATTTCTGAGCAAAAGTTTTGAATAATCCACAAATAAAAATCTTAAAAAGCTAACTTTGTAAAAAGTAACTTTGTAGTTAGATTTGTTCGCAGAGCAGTTCAAAATTATCATTGGCTTATAATAGACTCTCAAAGTTTATTCAGAGAAACGCTATTCGAAGTATGGGCTGAATCCAAGACCAATTTACCTACTATTCCTTACATGTAGATGATGATTCTGCTGCTTCGGAATGAGACACCTAGCTTTTTTACATGAACAAAAAATCATATGTTCAAATCAATGATGCTTCTGGATCAAGAAGCCGAACGTAATGAGGAAACATTCGGAAGTCCAGTCATTCTACGCATTCTCCAGAAGAAGCTGTGGATTAAATTAGTTATTTCAAAGGACAACTTTTCAATCCTAATTTTGGAAAAACAACAAATGTGCTTTAATGGAACAAAATTCTCGCATCTATTCTCAGCAATTCTGAGCTATCTAGCCGCAAGTTATAGTGACTGAATTACTTAAAACGAAAAGTTCCGACAAGATTCGTTCGAGTAGAAGCGAATTATTGGGTTTTTTTGGGTAACTCTACATTGAGGTCCCATTTTTCCTTAGTGAGGTCACAAATTTCTTTTTGTCGCCGATTTGACTTATCACCTGCTGCTCAACTACTAATATATCAGCAATCCGGAAAACCTTTTTCTAAAGCAAGGATATTTTGAGATGTGTCTTTTCAACCTAATTCATTTTACTTAGTTTATTTCATCATATCCGCAAATTATATTGAAATACAGCTTCAAATAAACTCGTATTGTCATAGACATTTCGCATTCGCTTAATGAATCTAACATTTGAAACTAAAGAAGAAAGTAAACCTATATATTCTTATTCTATCAAGCTGGTATTGCTTCACTTGAAACAGCAGCATCCGTCATTTTATCAAGGCATTTACAGTTTTTTATTTTCCCAGCACCAAATTTCTATTAATTCGAGAATAACTCCTCGTCTTTTCGCATATAGAATCTAATTAAGAATCCTAAGCATAGCCAATATGATGAAAAAATTCTCTCTAGAGCAAAACATCCCCAATTTCAGCGAAGAAAATTTCTGATTCAATTTGTAATGCCTCATCAAAACTCCATTAATCTATTAGACTAGTCACCAATTTTCAAGTCTCTTTATCTGAATAGCAAATCTTTCTTAATATGTTTTATTACTGATATGCAAAGGAACGCCAAGACGTAAATATTACTTTTTTATACTCACGAATACAATGCAAGTTCTGGCCATCTTTTTCGTATTGTTGTCGCTCCCTCTGCACCGATATTATTCCCAAATAAACTTAGTGTTATGAGATTCGCCCATGAGGTATTCTTGCTTAATTCTGTCGCGCCCTCTGCACCGATCCAATTGTCTGATAAATTAAAAACTTTTAACTTTTTGAAATTAGTCTTCTCACTCAGAATTTTTACACCGATGTTACTTATTCCAGTCCCCCACAAATTGAGAGATTCAATTTCCAGAAGAAGGAGTTCTGATAAGGCTTCCATCTCTACATCTCCAATTTTCATTTCGTTTAGATTTAAATTCTTGATTATAATTTTTCCGTCTTGGGTTTTCTGTGCTATTATTCGAGCTATGAGATTCTTTCTAGCTTGACTTATCCATTTTTCAATTTGAAGAAACCTTGCTTTCGTTATCCACGTTCCACTGTTATAACCGCTTTCGCCTCCTCCTCTTCCTAAAATGTGCACTCAATTCCATAATATTCACCTGTAACCTCATCTTGATAAAACACACCACTCCCTCTTTGGCCACCAGTCGTCATGATATTGTTATAATGAATCAGAAATTCGCCACTCTTTTCATCAGCTTCAAGCCAACCTTCTCCTTTCATAAAAGGGATTCCATAGTAAGTCTCTTATATCTTCAAAAAAATCAGTAGTTATTAGCCTCTAGAGCTTCATTGAAAAATACGCGATCTCATTAGGGCATTGCGACCTCATTAGTGCGCTGCGACCTCATTATGGCTACATTTGAGACTTCAATATATCGATTTTGCGACCTCAATCGCAATTAGAGGGTTCTCAATAAGTCTTTTGTGGCTTCAAAAGGGGATTCGTGACCTCAATTGAACGACCTCAGTCAGGTTTCTCTTTTTCTTTATTCGATAAAGACAATTTCAAATCTGGGATGTATTGAGTTTAGTGGTTTTAATACTCAATTGAGCAGTCTAAGGTGATCTCTGCATTATGAGAGGCTACCAATCTTATGTTTTATCAATTCTCAATTAATCCTCAATCAGTAATTTAATTTCATTGAAAAGGCAATCAAAAATGTTTTTCATTGCGTTTGATTTTTTTTGGCTAGAGGTAAAATCTGTAATATCTTCTGGAGGATTGCTACTGTATCCACGCAGCTCCTTACATAAAACTTTTCCTAGCATTCAAGGAAAAAGAGAAAAAGATAGTAGATGGTTCAAGATGAGCAGCCAATCAATGAAGATGAATTCCTCCAAGACATTAGATTCAGATTCTATCCTCGATCTGAGATATCTCAACAAGTACTTCAGCCTGTTATGGAGATAAATTTAAATATTGAAACACAAATCCGAAATAACGAAGTTCAACGCAATATTCATCAGGAAAGAGCACGAAAACTGAAGGTTCTTATTGCATCTTTTGCAGTTATTGTAGCGGTATTGTTGCGTTTGCTAATTGTATTTAGATGCACTAATTGACTTGGACTGAAGACAAGATCTAACTCTGAATTTACAGAGATCTTATGAGTTACGAGAGCTATGCAAAGTATTATTCATCAACCGCGAATGAAAGTGGAGATTTTGTTTTTGCGAAGAATTATCATGAAGATTCAAGGCTGGTTCTCCTATTCATGCTTCAATCCATTTTGTTATTTGATTGGATAGCGCTAGTGAAGGTTATTACTCTGTTTAATTAAACTTTTTTGGCTGTGTACCGTAGTTATCTTACTTATTTATTTGTTAAAACTCCATCTGATAATTAGTTTCCAGAGAGTTTGGATTATCCAAGAGAATCTAGGCAAAAGCGATTACTAAAAAATCTTTCTGCAATCGACATTATATCGAGATTTTTCATGAATAATTCTGATTTTTATTTTTTTTTTTATCAATCTCATGTGTTGTCTTCAGATGAACAGAATTCTTGAAATAGCATATCCTTTTCAAAATTTGATTCTTCAGCAGCATATCAATTTCAATCAAACAAGTGTAATTTTATGGGTGGAGAGTTTGAAGAACGAATGTTTTTTCATAATTTTGAGAAAATAAATTTTCAAATCGGCTTTCCGGAGTCCTTAAGTCAATTTGCATTGAGTCCTTTAAATCACAGAACCTGGTTTTGACTCTCTAAGGATTTGCTTCTCTACTTAGAAGTTGGACGTGAATAACAAAATCCTGTCGTTCTCAGCATTGATATCATAATTATTTTCGATAATCACGATAAATAAGTCATTTTTTTTCTCAAAAATGCTTTTCTTTTTTCAAATTCAATCTTTCAGCACTTTTTGTATCATAGATATAGATTCTCCTTTAGAACATAGAAAAACATCAAATTATCTGGTTTTTCCTTAGTTCTCTTATAATAATCATATTTATTTAGATTCGTATCTCTGAATCCTTTGGGATTTCTCTCCAATTATTGCTTTGTATCTATGATTTGCCAGAGCTAGTAAGCATAGCAACGGATTCTTCCTGAGTCAGTTGACATCTGCACATTGAATGAGAATCAATGAGAACAAAACAACTTACGAAGTGGAAAAGGACGAATATGGCACCGATAGCCCAGAACAGTATGTAGGTGACGCTTCCCATTCTATTCCCAAGAGCCATTATGAGAAAAGTCACGGAATAAATTCCTTACGCTTGATACCAGGTGTTCCAAACCAGTCCAGATGATCTAATCATAAACCAACCGAGGCTAGCATCGATAGTTAATTGAGAGTCGTTTAAGTATACTTACAAAATGCAAAACATGCCCCTGCCCAAGTACATGAGTGTGAATCTTGTGTTCTCAACCAGAGCAGAGATTTTGAGATCCGCAGCAAGGAAAATCAAGGCTAATAAGCTGACAAAAGGTTAGCGCTTGAAGAAGGGAGAGTGCCAATACAGGTAGTAGATAAAACCGACTGTGCCGATGAAGATTGTCCAGGCGTCACCATTGAGAGTGAAGTTAACATACATGATTATCTCATATGCAAGGAAAACTAGCATGATGAGTGGCAGGAATTATTATGGAGTTTATCTGGGAACATTTACCTAATCCAGTAATGAAACAAAGCGGTTTCATTATTTTCTCTGTGAAGTGGTGGATGTCAGCGCCCATTTATCTTGCTCTGCTGTACTCTGATAAATTAAATACGAATAAATCTAATTATATATCAAAACAGCTCATCTTGAGTTGAACTGGCACTGAAATAAGATTTTTGAATAACTGTAAAATGTCATCATTCGCAACGGTCTCATTTAGAGATATTCAAATCAACTCGGTCAATTCACAATGCTTTTTCCACCGCGGATTACTATCTATTGATTGTGGGTGAAAATGAAAAAGGCTACACTCTACAGTAATTTTATTAGAAAGAGCAAAAAATTTGAATTGAAAAAATTCTTTTCAGTACTCATCCCAGCTAATAAAAAAATTAGCCAATCTCTAAGACGTTTTGTAAGCGTCTCGTTATCACAATATGGGGAATTGAAACAAGAGTAAATAATAAAGGAATGATGAGAAAAAAAAATAAAAAAATAATCATCACATCTGCGGATTAAACAATAAGAACATAGACTGCATCAACGTGTTTATAGTTGATAGCAACTTACACTTTAGGACTTAGTTTGCTTAGTACCGGTTTTGTTGATATCATAAAAAAATCGTTTTTCTTTGAGCCATTCATCCTATCTTCCACATGACAACCTTCTTCTATCGACGAAATTTCTGCATCCTTAGCTGTCATTCCGAAAGCTCGGACAGTGGGTGAAAATGAAATTTTTCTGTCTTCAGAATCCTCCAGAGAAATTGTTTTATTCAATTTATAATTTTCCTCTGCCTCTTCTATTTCAAGGGAGCCTCTCGAGCCTGTTGACAGAGATCCAATATTTCTTCTCTTGACTTGATTTTCCTTCGCAAAAAAATCGAACAGATGCTTGGCCACGGGTGTAACGTCTTCAAGCTACAATAAATTAAATACCACCTTCTCCACTTTCACAATTACCTCTGCAAGATACTTGAAAAATGGAATCAGTCGAATTAGCTCTCGGTCTTCTTCATCTCCAAAAAACCTCTTGATAATAAGGCCATTCTTTGGTTGATTCTTCATCTGAATAGGAAAATCCTAATAATACACTTTATTAAAAGGCTAAAGCAGGTTCAGCTACATCGATTAAAACTGTTCTGTCTTCAGGAAACCCGAGTTGTTTCAAGTTCTTTATGTAGACGTTTTCGGACACTTTCTGGCAGTGTTTGCGAGAGTAGAGGCCATAGAAGAATTTTATTATCCCGGTCGCTTCCATGACGCTCAATGCGTACTTAAATGATATGAGAATAGTCATCAAACATTGGATTTACTTCTTCTTCGCTCGATGTATAAATACAGATATTATAATACTCCATCACCTCTTCCAGAAAATCATTAACTCCAGGTCGCTTTATTACATAGTATAGTTTCAAGATATCTCTAACCTTCACCTGATGGGAGCATACAAACTTATTGGTAAGTGAAGTGATAAAGCATATATTTACCGGTACTGCGATCGACATATTACCGCCAGGATAGAATTTATAGCTATGAATCAGAGTCTCGTCGAGGTCAAGGACAAGATTTTTTTTATTCTAACAAAACGAGGGATTTGTTCAAGAAAAGGAGCGAAAATGTGGTACTTCATCAAATTGTTTTTGAAATAATTGTTTCCTGTTAACGTCTTTTAGGAAGGAAGGAACTTCCTGCTGTTGAAGTTGAAGCTCATCATTTGGTTCATATGAAGTTGTGTTTCGGTCTTCAGCCCCTGAATCTCTGGGATTGATTCGAAATAAAACGTCCTTATTTGCAATTTTACTAAGAAATGTTGTAAATTAGTTTAGCTTTTGAGTATATTTCTTACTATCTGTAGCCGTCTTTCATACTCAAAGCTTTGTGATAACGATAGCTTTTCGAGGAATAGCCTTTTGCAGCAGTCGCTGAAAGTTGGTTGTTTTAAATTAATCATGGAGTTAATTTAGATTGAATACAAGCGCTAGTTAAAATTAGCGATTTGCCATATGAATAGATGGTTGCGATTGGAATTTCAAAGGAGATAAATATAGCGATATTATATTTTGCGTGATCTGGAATTCAGTATAGGCAAAGTCGTTAATAGTTTGACTCACAGGGTGACGATGATTTAAGAAATTTTATTCAGCCGATGTACTCTCTGATATGGTAAATGATATATCTTGAAAGAGGAAAGCCTCGAGCATCTCACTCATAGGCTGAAATATTATTTCTAAAACTTTCATTAACTAATTGTTGAATAGTCACATCAAGCCAAAGTTTTGCTAAACGTTTCGTCATCTGAGAATTCAGTCAGAAACAGCGCTGATTTTTTCGATTTTCACAATAGTACAATTAAATTTGATTCAACGGATGTTGAATTCAAATAATACATGGTATCTGAGTCCGTCTTGATGAGACATATCTCTGAAATTGAAATTAAGAGCATGAACTGTAGGGAATAGATAAAGTACTTTCACAGAATATTGTATTATTGTCGGCCTTGCTTTTCCATTTAAGAGTCTACAATTTCGATTTTAACTATCATACACACTTTAACTGAACAAATTCATGTGTAGAGAGTTATGATTCTCGCCTAAATTGAAAATCGTAGTCTCAAGAGTTAAAGTGATTTCTGTAGCATATATCACCTTGTTTGTTCAACAATCTACGTTACTAGTTTATTCCAGACTATCGAAGGCCCATTGAAGCAGTTATTGGAGAACTGCTTGAAATCTAATTGAAAGGGCCGGACCGCTCATAATCAAGGTTTTCCCTCTCTCATGCTTGTGTCTCTCTGAGATGATAAACCTGTAGGCATTTCTTCTTTTTCGCAATTTGTAAGAAAGCTTAATTAAGAAAAGCTCTTTTCATTCCACCTCGATAGTTTTGTTGTGGAAATTGTTCGATTTTCTACAAATTCTTCTATTGCAAAGGGTTTTTCTATAGTGGGATAACTAATTCTTGAAATTTTTTCCTGCATATCGTTCTCTTATGCGACTATACTTGAAATGAGGTTTCATTCAAGCCTCTCATCACAAAGCTACCGTTTACTTCGCTGACTGAGCAGATTATTCGCCTTCTAATCACCAGTCCCTCCGTTCTTAAATCACCAATTCAATTTTCTCTTTCGGAAACTATTTTAGCTCACTGGAACAATTCTAAAAATCCTGAAAATTAATCTTCCAATTTGGGTATTTAACCATGAATGAACCCATAAAGAAAAGAACGACGTAGACTTGACACACGCTTGAAGATATTTGCACAAAATTATGTGGGCAAAGCCATAGGAGCACCATTTAAATGAAACAAAGCATATTTCGTGACAATTAGAAAATTTAAAAAATCGGAACAACATGCTCCTCATATAGTTATTCCCCTATTGCGCTTGCCTATTTATGTGATTTAGAATGCCTAACATGATTTAGAAAGTGAGTTGCGCCTCTCCAAACATGGACATCTTAGTCATAGAATTTTCTTTTACAAATTTAATCCGAGTTCTTAAAATTCGCTGTGTTCTTTGTTCTTTGGTTCGATATTCACTTGGATAAAAAAAATTTTAACTTACTGTCCAACTGTTACTTTAATCAAAAGTTTCCATTCTATTTTTCGCTTACCTTCTACCAAAAAACGTCAGATTTCAAATAACCCTAAATTATTTCTGCAATTTTCTCAAGCGATGGCAGCTAAGCGGAGGTGTATTCTCTTTAACAATCATGCCTAATCTCATCTAACCTTCCTTTGACACAAGATTCACTCTAGATATTTCCGATTCGAGCAACTTTTTCATCGAAATTGTCTTGCGATTTCTCCAGCCAGGCATGCAGCGCGAAAGTTAAGCTGGCAATGTTTCAAAATTTCTCAGTTGAGGTGTCAGTCTCAACAACTCTGATTGAATAGTTCAATTGATTCAGAACACTCCTACCTCAATTTGAGTCAGGAAAATTAATTCTTATAACGCCCCAGACTGATTGAACGGTCAGAAAATTCGAACGCAACGCCGAAAAGTTTCAAATTCAAAATGTTATAGACTAATTCGATAAATTCTAGACCTCATTTATTAAAATTTTCAGTGATTTAACTGATAAATTTGTTGCCATTACAGGCTCCTAATGAATGTTTATTAATTCTTCTTTTTTAGAATTTTATTTTCGCTCAGGTTCTATAGAAATTATTCCGATTGCTTCTTTTTTAGAATTTTATTTTCGCTCAGAGCGCCCGAATTTAATATATAAAAAAATAGAAATCTGAGAAAATTCATTCCTCCTGAAAGTAAGTTAAAACACTCATGGAGCTATCGATAAAGGGTGATGAACAAGATAAGTACAGCACCTACGATCCCTCCGACGCTGTTTACAAGCAAAGTAATATTTCTTAGCGCGATAGAAAAATCTAAACCTTCCATGGAACTTTACAGTTAGGTTTGATGACAGCAAAAAACCCGAAGAGATCGGCTTCAGCCAGCCATCCTTGGACGAGATGAAGAAAGAGGCCGTTAAGACTGAGACTTCACAAGCTAGCCAGATTTCAACCAAGACTGACGTCAATTCCAGGGTTGGGTTTTCAAATCAAGCTTCTGAGTACCGGAAAGCCTTCTATCACTTCCAGAGGCTTGTTCAAAGCTGTGAGAAGAGCGCTCAACAATACAATCTTGAGTTCCAGAAGAACCTTACGATCAAAACTCAAAACATTCTTGATCTCAAAGGAATGTCTGATTACTTCGAAAGACAGCTTTTCAAGCTGGCAAGAAATCCGAAACAGGTTCGAAAGAACTGGAGTGAAGACGAGACGCTCTTACTCCTGTCTCTAGTGGCTTATTTCTGCTGCCTGTACAACGAAGATTTCATGAATTTGGTAACTCGTTTTTCCTCAACTTCACCTTATACAAATTTTTCTTTAGAGTGATAATGCTTGGCAACACCTCTCGACGATGTACCCAGGCAAATCCGCTGAGCAAATCAAGCTCAGATGGCAAAACATTTTGAAGGTCCCCCTAAATAAGACTCCTTGGTCTAAAAAAGAAGATGAGATGCTGGAAGAGCTGGTGAACGAGCGAGGTGCAAATCACTGGAGAGAGATTGCTTTGGAACTGCATTCAAGGTCTGGAAGCTCCCAGTTCAGACAGAGCAAGCAGTGCCGTGAGAGATGGACTAATCATTTGGATCCTTCGTTGAAGAAGGGCTCTTGGAACAATAGAGAAGACGTGATCCTCCTCCAAGAGTACTTGACAAAGGGCAAGAAATGGTCGGAGATTGCGAAAAAGCTGCCAGGAAGAACCGAAAACAGCGTTAAAAACCGATGGGTGTCGCTTTTAAGAAAATATAAATCCGAGATGACACTTAACGATGTCAAGTTGTCTGAAGAGTTTGGTGAGGAAGAAGCCTGGAACATACAAATAGTCAAGACACTGATCACTATGAAAGAAAGAGATCTTTCAGAAGTTACATCCGAAGGCACTGGTATGGAACAGTCTCTTATCTCAGGCGCCGAAGAAAAAGACAAAGACACGTTATCGGTTGAAAGAGATACTTTGAGTTCTAACCTTAAGAATCAAGAATTTGCAAAACAAAACAAATTTATCGCGAACAAATTGCAGGACAACTTTGAAAAAATGGAGAAGGACTCCGTAACCACCGAGTCATTTTTCTCCAAGAATCCAACCTTCGTTGCCCAAGACTCTTTCAAAGATCTGATTGAATGGCAAAAGAGCAGCTTGGACCCAAGCAAAAGTCAGCAGCAACCACAACAATATTACCCTCAGCAGCCATTCATGCAGCAGCAACAGCAGCCACAACAACAGCAACAACAACAGCAACAACAACAGCAACAACAACCATACCAACAAATGCCACAACAGCAACAGTACCAGCAACCTCCTATGCAGGCTTCAATATTTACTGGAGTTGGTACTGACATGCAGAACCAAAATAATTTACAAAGCATGCCTCAAAACACTTACCCAAATCCTAACATGAACCAAGGCAATATGTATCCAACGCCGACTATGAACCAACCTTACAACCCATTCCCTGGAAACCAGATGATGGGATTCCCCAATCCTTATGGCCAGCAGCCTAACCCTTACCAGCCAATGTATTATCCTGGAAATGCCCCATACTATCCACCTAACTCATATCCTCAAATGAACTGGGGAGCACCAATGTATGGTCCTAACTATGGTATGAACCCATACCAACCGCAACCGCAGTTCCAACCACAATTCCAGCCTCAAAATCAATTCCAACCGCAATTCCAGTATCCACAACAGCAGCAACAACAACCACAATTCCAAACCCCATACCCAATGCAAAACCAATATCAATCGCAACCTCAACCGCAATCTCAACCACAATCTCAACCTCATGTGCAGCTTTCTCCTCAGACAAGCGGACAATCTCAAGACCGTAGCGTTCCTCTCGGTTTAGAATCGCAACCCACTCATCAATTCCGAGAGACCAAAATTATGGATCCTAATGCAAATCCAAACGCGAGTCCGAACTCAAATTGCTATTTTGCAATGGTAGACATGAACAAAAAAGAAATCTTTTTCATGAATAATGTCGCTCCAAGTAACTACGGCAAGACCTTCGATGCTGCGAGTGAATCTGGAGGTTATAAGATGACAGACGATGTAAAAGTTAATGAAGATATGCAAAACCAAGGATTATTCGCAATGGACAATGATAAAAAGTTTGATAGATATTTGGATGATTTCCCTTAAGTAGTATCTAGCACATGTTTAGAAAAAAAATTATGTTTCCATATGAATCTTTTTATAGTGCTGGAGTATTTCTGTTAGGGTGATCAAATTATTCTTCAAACTTGATGTTTCTGTATTTTATTAATATCTATCCAACTTTTTTAGTAGTAGTGAACTAATATTTGGCAATTAAATTACCATTTTCTCGAGTAAATTTTCTAATTTTCAAAATCACTCGTCAATTAATCATTCATTTGAGTAAAGGTTTCTAAGAGTGACATGATGATGACAAGATATTACCTCCAGAAACTATGAAAATCATTGTCTCTATCTCCTCAGATCTTATAGAACTTTCTTAATTTCTTTTTCATAATTTTTAAGTGAAGCGTATCAAACTTATCTGGTGACTGAAATAAATTGGAAGATTCGAAGACCAAATCGATTTCACAGTTTTATCGAATTGCAAACCCACCGAATTTGAAAATAAAGCTGAAAGTTTTCGTCTAGAAATCTTATTCTTGCATACATTCTCATTATGATGAATCGAATTTCTCTGACTGATCTCTTGAACAGCAGAAGCTTCACTGCTATTGCTAATGGAGAGGAATACTTGTTTCTCGCGTTTAATCCTTTCGCATCAGCAAAATCGCCTAGAAATTTCGTAAAGCTCGAAAATCCGTAAGAACTGGAGACTCTTGTTGATGTCTACCTCACCCTAGTCCTGAAAAGTCGACTAGTCGCACACTCGAGAAAAGTCGCGGATCTTAAAGGACCTCTTCCTATATGCCAGAGTCAAAGTCTGAATTATACGGTGTTTTACGCATCTCTAAATAACTCTTTGGAAATTACTGTCTGTGGTGGCTGTTTTTCCTGTATAATGATGGCATTGCTAATAATTCTGTACCCACTCAAACAAAAAAAAAACCTGTTGATCTCTGCGCTCAGTCAAGGATAGAAGCAGGCATTGTTGTTCTTTTTCATCTCTTTTTCTTAAATTAAGAAGTTATTTTCGACTTTATCTCATTTTTGGACGAAGGATTATATGCCAAGGCAAGTGACTTGAATTTATGGTTATTTCATGAATACCGAACTTAATTCTGTATTTTGGAATAATTCTCTTTACACTATTACAGATGACGATTGAATAAGATGAGGCGCTCAAATAACAACTGCATAAGACTAAACTCATTATTAGCAAGACCTTGAAAAATATTATTATTAATAGCATTTTTGATTTGTGCTGAGTCGTGCAATATTTTGTCTTCCAATAACTTTTTTTATTCAAAATATCATTAGCTAATGACTATCCATTAACTTCTTTGGAAACAGAAGGAACAGCTGTTAAAAAGAAGATATACATATATATTGCTCATGATGATCGATGTTTTGAGCCCATTGTTGAAATCTTCAATGGGTCGAGGAAATATCTACTTGTTTGTAACAAATTCAATATGAATTCTTTGGTTTTGAAAAGTACACTCTGGATTTTTGTTTTTGGTACCAAGCTTATTTTTTTTGGGACTATAATCTGTTTTCATCTTGTAAACAGCAATTTTTCATTTCAAAATAAGTTCTATTTTTCTCCTAACGGAGGCGAAATATTCTGAGGCTCCGCTGAAGCTACTGAGAATGTTTAGATATATATATAAGATTTGTTAAGTAATAATTCTTCTATTCTGGTTTTTCTGAATTTCAGTACCATTTATCTAGAAAAATGAATATACCGTTATTCTCGACCGACAAGCTAAACTAACCTCTCATGGATAATTTAATAAACAATATTACCAAAAAACCATCAAAGCGCATTAGTTTCTCATGTTTACCAGGAAAAAGGTCCGTTGGTGTGCTATTTCAATATTACTTTTGATCAGTCTTGCTCATGGACTTGAGGTAGTAACAAAACCCTGCTTTTCCATGAATTCAATGTTCAATAGGATCATAACTCAGAAAATAGCGTTCAATTTATTGACGACAACCAAATTCTAGAGCTGAATTCGAGGATTCTGAGTCAAGATGCCACAAACAGCAGTAAAAATGCTAGCGAAGGTAGATTTCTTTCCATTTTCACAAAATAATTTTCTCTAGACGATACCGACGATGATGATGACGCCGATGCCTCCGATGATGATCAGCTCGAGCCATTAGATCCGAATAACATGGACGACACACACTCCAAATCTGACGACACTGATGATGCTATTGCTCAGGAGATTAAAGCTACCAATGAGAAAGCCGATCCAAAGAAAAATGAAGATGCCACTATTGCTAAGGAGATAAAAACCGCTAATTCTGAGAAAATCGGAGGTGCCACTATTGCCAAGGAGATAAAAACCGCTAATTCTGAGAAAATTGGGGATTCTACTATCGCTCAAGAAATAAAAGCTGCCAATTCTGAGAAAATCGGAGATGCTACTATCGCTCAGGAGATAAAAACCGCTAATGAGAAATCAAAGACAGCAGATGCTACCGGTAAAAAGGATACAACTGCAGATGATGAAAAGGATCCAATTCTCGATTCTAATGACGATACTGACTCAGACTCCGACGATACTGACTCAGACTCTGACGATGATGATGATTCTGACGCTGATGATGAGGATAATGACTACGATGAGTATTTAGCCGAGCCTCTTTTTGTTGTCGATAAAAAACCTAATAAACCTTCAGAAAGCCAAAGTTCATTCGGATTCCGTGGATTCATGCTCGTTTTGATCCTTTTCACATTTGCGTACTGCTTGGTACGGGTATTTATCAATATGTATTATTTGGGCCATAAAGGTCAAGATGCTATTCCTCACAGAGAGCTGATCAGAGAGTCCCCAAAATTATTGAGGGATGGTATAATGTACTCAAAGGATGTCGCTCAAGAAACTTATTCGAAGATCCACCGTTCGTTCAAAAGTCGAGCTCTATCAGAAAGGGGAAAGAGCACACTTTTTGGAAATGGATATACTAATGTTTGATTCAACAATTTGATAGAAAGTAAGAGTATGTGCATCAACTTGTTCAAATAAATGTATCTTTTTGTATCTGTGTCGAAATAATCTTTAGCCCCATCCGAAGCTTGATTGCCGGTAAACTTGTTGAGATATTATGTAGGGGCCACACAAAATTGTTATAGCTAGTTTCAGCTATTAATGGTTTACTAGGCAGTTTTATAAGAGCTATTGGAGTGATTGGGGTAAGCTTTGGTGAGAAGAGGATCTGTTCAAGTCTGTTGCTAAGGGCAGTCATCGCTAAAGTTTTGTTACTCTTGATGATTTAGAGTGGGGCTAACTTCTCTTAAGATGGTGCCATTTATGTTCACCTTTTGAAAATAAAATCTTTTTGAATAAGGTTATTTGATATTATATTTGAAAATATTTTTCGTCTGTTATTACCTTTATACTTCCTTATTTTTTAAATATGTTCATTGAATCTAATCCTTTTCATATTGAATATATTTTTCAAAAATCATATTAGCTTCCTTCAGTTTTTCATAAGTACCATTACACATTTCTAATGAATTTGCCAATCTTTTTCTTGTTTGCTAACAATTCAACTTTACAAATGATCAGATGGTGCCTTTTAAAGAATAATGTTGTTAATCTGTTGATAAATTATAGAATTTCGAATTCAAATTTTTACATACCAATATGAATTAGTACTGTTTAGTTTCCATACTACACCACTAAGTGATTTGTTGGCCTCTGAAATACGAGTCATAAACACAATGCTCTAGTTTCTGATCTTTTAAGCTTCAAACTAATCTATCACCTCAAATCGCAAGTTCTAATACAATAAGATACTAAATTATTACTCAAGAAACTACCAGCAACTACTTCCGTTAATATGATAGAGCCTAATTTCGAATTATTATTGAGTGGACATCTGAATTGAGACCATTGGGAACTGAGATCTAGCGCAAGCAAATCACAAAAACTGTTTCAAGCTAAGCAGTCTTTGAGAGGGGTTTTCATTGTATTCTTTTAGTCAAGGTGTTAGTTCCTTTGAATAATTGGCTCGTTTATTTATCTATGTTAGGATCCCTCAAATATTTTCGAAGAATATTTTGAACACTCCCTTCATGAGGTTGACTTAGAAAGTTCGAATTCGCCAATTTATAATATTTAATTAATTTGAAATGTTGTTTATTAAGCTATAACAAATTTATTTTTGAGTGCTTTCCAAGCTTGCAAAATTTAGCGAACAAACAACTCGTCCACCAGCTTCTACACTCATAATCGAAATTGAATGTATTAGAGTAATGAAATTAAAACAGGAAACCATGCTTTCACTAACTTCTACATCATCCTTATTAAAACCAATATTATAACCTAGAAATAAACTCATTACAAAGGTGATCTTTTTTAAGTTTGTCTTTTACTCCAATCATTGACTAAATTGACTAACATGACACATTGCCAATATTTTTTTCAAGAGAATCAACAAAACAAATATTCATGTAGATGTACTCCTAGACACTGACAATTAGTAGTTGTATTGAGCTTTGAACCAATCTTCGAATTCAAATACTCAAGGACTATATATAAAAGTAGGACATTAAAGTTCCATCCTATAAATAGAAAGAGAGTTAGTCATACTATTTTAATATTGGAAAAAACTCACCTCAACTTCAATTAAGAATATATCTCATGGTTCGTTTTGGATTCTTCCATCTAGAACAAAATACGATAATGAACTACTCTTAACAATAATGGACTTCGCTCTGGGTCCATTCCCATCCAGCGATTCAGGTTAGTAGAGCATTGTCAAATTGCATATTCATATCAGATTGCACGATCATTCCCTAGATAGAACTTAAGAATGTGTGGATCCTGCAAAACACTCCCTCATTCGCTATAAGCTCTATAAGCTGGAATTTTTTCAATTAAATTGATGATTCGTCTTTTCTTTCTTCAAACAGCAAACCCCTTTATATTAGTTTCTATGGAAAGTTCACTCAAAAGATGCTTGAGAGTTGATCTGAAGAGTATGCCACTTGCACGTCTGATATTTGGAGGCCGGTTGGCCTGCTGAGTTTAAACATTATATTTATATTATGAATCACTCTTTAATCAGCATAATTAGATTTTTCTAAATCTTAAATTTTCAAAATCAATTAGTTGTTGGCCATGCCTCTCCAAGCTCTTCTTGATCTTTGGAAATTAATACAAGACTACCTCAATGATCGCATCAAGGGGCCTCTGATACCCTATGACGAAATCGAGAAGGAACTTAGAGGTACTTCCACTCGCATTAATTTACTAAAATTTCAACCCTGTCCTAGGAGAGGCAGCGATGTCTTGTGTCTACAGACACCATTATTCTTGCGGAGCACACTTTATTCTATATAGTATGCGAGTGCTTCGGAGAAGCTGGAAATACTTTTTGGTTATTCACGCGATTCCTCTCTTGATATTTAAAAGGAAAGAATTAATGAAGAAGTATTTTACTTGCTTTATTCATTCGCTAAACTCGGGAATATAGTCCATGGCCAGTTCTGAAAAAGCGATTTATTCTCTACGTGAGATCTCTCTGTTACTTATGCTTTTCGATGAGCTTTATCGCTTACGCCCAGTGCTGGCTAAGGCCAATATTTGGTGCTCGTGGTAATTATCCTGAGGTTCTTTGTGCCCCTAATAAATTTATTTGTGGAGATTTTGTTGAGGGAGCAGCGACAGGGTTTGGGTGTTTAAATATTTTATTTGAAATTGAGTCTCGGCAACGAGAGATCTTTCTATTTGTACTGCCAAGAATAATCGTAACGATGTGGAATTTTCTCAAGAGAAGAAAGGTTATAACGGGTTCTCTGCCGCATGCGGAGAATTTGCTCTTTGGCCTTGGAATGGGTTTGGTTCTTGATTTTATTCGAAAGGAGAGCCCAGAAATTAGAAGCACAGTTAAGTCTGGGTTGATGTTTATTTTAGGTCGAGTTTAGAAGCAGTCTGAGGGGCTCTCGTCTCTTAGCTTTGTATGAAAATATTACTGTTATATTTAACTGTCTCGAGTAAAGCTTGCACTATAAAGGTATGAAATATTAACCCATCGCTTCAGAAAGAAAGTACAAATGATATTTTTCCCTCAAAATTTTAGTATGAGTAATTCTCGGTAGTATCGGAAGAGAATAGAGAGTATGATGTGAACATTTTGCATTTTTTCCCCTTTCTCATTGTGTTATTTATTTTTCACGATTCTCACTAACGAATAGATAATTCTGTTCTTTTTTACAGAAGTATAACACTCAACTCAGCTTAATCCTATTGCTCGACAGATCGATGGATAATTTCATTTTGGCTTACACAGCCAATTATCTATAAATTTGAGATTTTAGTTGTATGAAGGTTTTTCAATTATCTATGTTTATCAAATTCTCTTGTGCATTGATGTCCCTACAAATTTCAATATTTATGATAGTGAATTGAAGACGATGAAAGAAGGCAGTTCTTGTCCTTAATTTGCATTAATTTCTAATTGTATTCGGTGTTTGGTTCACTGAAATAGTTTCCAGAAATTATCCAGATACTCCTGAAAGGCTGTGTAGAACCTGCTTGTAGAGTTCATTTCTTGACCTAATCATGTCAGATCGTCAAGTAGTAAAGTATAGAGAGCTTACCGCTGCTAGGAATGATCATTTTAATAGAGTCTGTGCAAACTTGCTGGACTGGAGGACAGTGGAATGTTATTGAGCCGTTTATATCTATATTTTCATTTATATTAGCTACATATTAAATATTTACTGGTTTTCGTGGCCAAAACGTTGCCTCCCGATTTCGGGCATTGGACTGATAGATGGTCAAGCATTTGAATATGAAGACTTGGTCCTCCGTCATTGGCGTATTCGCACTACAAAGGATGAGAGTCAGTAAACAGAAAAATAGAGCAAGTTACATGATGCTTCATGCATCTAATGCTACTGCTCTTCATGGTCTTATTTTTAAAAGTGAAAGGAAAGCATCTCGAATCAGAACCTTTGTCTCCTGGAGCATATGCGTGAGGGTTTCTACAGTCAGCGTCAACAAAATTTCTTAGCGTTGGGCATCCATCCGAGAAGATGTCCCAACCGGTTGAATTATCGCCAAAGTAGTTGAATGCTTCTGGAACATCGTTTCTTTGCACTAAGACACATCTTGCTAGATGGAAACTGTCTAATGAGCAATCTGATGTCTGATTCGTTGTGCAAAATTCAGGGAATTTGGATTTCTTAGTCTTTGGATCAATGCAAGGTCCATAGATGAAATCACATCCTCTT
>ENA-UOTZ01000771-UOTZ01000771.1-compost-metagenome-genome-assembly--contig:-NODE-771-length-25792-cov-13.809489_pt1 | contig 25792 bp, 14 predicted proteins | sample MGYA00238144_ERZ746983 | MGnify/ENA primary metagenome ERZ746983 (study PRJEB28759, sample SAMN06268863) | compost metagenome | isolation source: single cell | place: USA: California, Emeryville, Joint... | reverse complement strand
ATTTCTATCGGAAAAAAACAAAAAAAACACAGGTAAGTTCAAGACACTAAAAGTAAAAACCATTGATTCATTAACTCAAAGCACTCTCTTTAACAGCTTCTACTAACTCTACTCTATCTATTGATTGCAGCTTTTAATTTTTGTTAGAGCGCAGGCTTTGAATTGTTGTATTCAATTATTACATATAGCTATTTAGTTCATGTTGTTTTATGTACTCTCTAATTCAATAGCAGTGTAGATTCCAAACTCAATTTGTTAAAAAGAATACGCTATTTCTAAAGCAAAGGGGGCAAAAATTATCCTTAGATGGTAGAGTTCTTTGTGACGTTGTGGATGGCTTCAGCGACATATCGCACGTTGTGAGTGTTCAAACCGGCAATGGAAATTCTTCCGTTCTTGGTCAAATAAACGTGATGTTCGTTCATAAGCTTGACACATTGCTCTTCGTTCAATCCCTAATAATTAAACACCAGATTAATAAACAAAAACCCTAAATTTCATTTACAGTGAATGCGAACATTCCGATTTGATCAGTGATATGCTTCCAGTTGTGCTGGCTGCCGAGGTCTTTCAAGTTAGAAACCAAAGCCTCTCTCATCGATTTGATTCTGTTGGCCATGAGTTCGACTTCCTAATTTCAAATTGAATTGCTAAGTTACACAAAGCAAAGTGGGTTGTATACTGAGATCCAGAGCTTCTTGAGTTCTGGGTTATTCAAGACCTGATCAGCGATTCTGGCACCTTGGAGTGGAGGGTTAGACCAAAGGGCTCTGGCCAACCACTTCAACTGGGAGTTGAGTCTATTGGCTTCATCGGTGTCAGTGGTGATAGCACTGAAGCAACCGATTCTTTCACCGTAAAGACCGAGGTTCTTGGCGTAGGATTGAGACAGGAAGATTGGAGTCTTCTCGGAGAATTTACGAACAGGGTAGGCATCACGGGCGAAATCACCGGTGGCGAAGCCCTAGCAATGTTGGTTTCAAAAAAAAGGAGATTTATTATCAAAGTTACTTGGTATGCCATATCGAAGAATGGGAAATGTTTCTTTCTGAGAACAAGGTCCAAAATTTGGTCCCATTGTGCCTGAGATGGGTCAACACCTGAGATATACAGCATCATTAGGGCATGAAATCCGAAATAAAGTTACCAGTTGGGTTGTGGGCGCATGGGTGGAAAAGAATGATGGATCCTTCAGGGGCGGCATCCAAATCTTTCATGAATCCTTCGAAATTCAATCCCTTTGAAAGAGAATCGAGATAAGCCTTTTGAGAACTGAGGATAAGTACCTTAGTCTTAGGGTCATAGTAGGTGAGTTCTTTCCAATTCAAGAAGCAATCTTGAGCAAGAGTCTTATGGGTAGGCCATGTTGGGGAGGTGATGTAAATTGTTCTGTCACCGAGGTATTTCTTGAGGAAGGCCATTCCGAGTCTGACGGAACCGGTTCCAGAGAGAGCTTGTAAGCCAGTCCATCTTCCTTCTTTGAGTGGGGTTGAATCTTCTCCATAAGCCAACTTAACAGAGGCTTTGATGAAGCCATCGTGACCACCAATAGGAAGGTATTCATGGTCGAGCTTTGATTCGTAGAGAACTTTTTCAGCCTGACCGCCAATCGTTTAGAAGATTGTTTGGAACAAATTGGTTACTTTTTGAACGCATTCAAGGTGGAAAGGCTTTCCATTATCGTCTCTGTAGGCACCAACACCGAGATTGACCTTTCTCTTGTCGGTGTCCTTCTTGAAGGCCTCAGAAATACCTGCATAGTCATATCAGAAAAAGGTTAAATGATCGGTGTCTACCGAGAATTGGGTCAGCAGCTCCCATAGGGACTTGCTTCCAGAATCCTTCTGCGAAGTTGGCAGAGGATGCTCTGTAGAGGGCCTTGAAACTGTTGGCGAGGGATTTGCCTTGGATCATTTTTCTAAAAATTTAAATATGAGTATTTAATTAATATGCAGGCGGTTCCAAAGATATACTTGATTGAACTTTCGCTGATGACATCGATTACGTGTTTAAAATAATTTATCTCTGGGTTGAAACCTTGTATCCGAAATTCCGTTTGCCAAAGAAAACGTAAAATGTGCCATTTCATTACGTCATTTGAGCACTTAGAAGATGAATGGAAGAGAATGTATTGAAACTAAGTAATAAGAATCGTTAATTAAGTTTGTATCTTTTCAATTAGAAAATTAGGATAGATCTTTAAGTACATTTAGGCTGAAAAAATTAGTCTTATCTGTAATAAGGAGTCATTTGTGCGAAAATACGTTTTGAGCTGAAATTAGACCTAATTATTGATTCAATTCCTATTCAATAATCGAAAGATGGCTTAAAATACAGATAGCCAAAAGTAGCGGGAGAGAAATGACAACGTAAGTGCAAGATCTAATCTCGAGAGGGTTGTAGCTCGTCCTTTGACTTGATAATGAGCCTGGGCCTTCTAAATTCGAGAGTGAGCGTTAAGTTTTTTTCTCTTTAAACTTTGAAGAATGTCTATTGTTCTTGTTGTTCAATCCTCGCTATTCACTTTTCGTTGAGAAGCAAACAAATTTGAGACCCAATTTTTCGGGACTGTAATAGTTCAGCACTTGATCCTGGAGATTTATCAGTAGAACTAATAATGCGAAATGCGTGATGTTGAAGAAATTTTGAGCTAATTTTATTTGAAAACTAGGATGACAGATGTAAGTATGACGGTAGAACCAAATTTATAAGCTGCAAGCTATAAACATTCACTCTTTTGAAAAAAGTTGCACCATTATCAATCTGAAATGGCAGCTATTGTGATTAAATAATTTTCTATATCTTATCTACACCAGATAGATTAAACCTCGATACTGTTTTTATTGTATTTTGGTCAACACAATAAAACTTTGCTTTTACAATCTCCCAGCTCGCTAATTTACGGGATGAAAAGGTAATTATTTGTGTTTTACTGAAAATTCAATCAGCCTAATCGAGAAAATTATCATCATCAGTTTCATTTCCTGTGACATGTGACTTTTCATCTTATAGCATTCTTATAAAGAAAAAATTATTTAGCAATGATTTTAGTTAATTATGGGCCGTACCCATTTATATGTTCCTATATGAATGCTATATGATATGCTCATTAAAAATAATCACATGCATCAGAACTCATGCTGATTATGGAATGAACTTATTTACACAAGATATTCAAACGTGTAAGGGCAGAGAGTTTATCATGTAGATCTCTGAATTCTAGTCATTATATATTATAAGCATCCTTGGTGACTTCGTGAAGACATTCTGCGACGTATCTTACGTTATGTGTATTCAACCCGGCAACCAGAATCCTTCCAAACCGTGTCATATAAATGTGGTACTCCTTCATAAGCCTTGTCACTTGTTCCTCCGTTAGTTCCTAAATTCCAACAGAATAATGCTTCACAAATAGCCTACAACAATATTAATTACGGTGTAGGCGAAGATTCCAATTTGTGTCCTTATATGCTCCCAATTATGTTTACTATCAACATCTTTCAAATTCCATACTAAGGCCTCTCTCATCGAATTAATTCTTTTCACTATTTCAGCCACTTCCTGTTTGCAAAATATAATTTATATCCATTTGAAAAGAATGTAAGTAATATACTTCAAACCATAGTTTTTTCAGTTCCGGATCATTTAGGATGAGAGATGCGATCCTTCCTCCAAAAAGTGGAGGATCCGACCAAAGTGCTCTTGCTGTACGATTCAACTGCGAGTGCACGTTTTTTGCCTCTTCAGGATCAGATGTTATCACACTGAGGCATCCAACTCTCTCGCCAGCAAGCCCGAGATTCTTAGCATAGGTCTGAGCAACAAACATCTGAGTTTTTTCTGCGAAAAGCCGCACAGGATATGCATCTTCGTCAAAATCTCCTGTCGCAAAGCCCTTTTAATGTCATTTCAAATAAAGAGCCTATTTGCTTTTTTATACTTGATATGCCATATCAAAGAAAGGAAAATGTTTCCTCTTGAGAACAACATCCAGCAGTTGATGCCAATGCTCTTTGGTTGGATCATGACCTGAAAGGGCAAGGTGAATAGGATTGGGTATAATTACAAAAAACTACCAGTTGGGTTGTGGGCACATGGTTGAAAAAGGATTATAGAACCTTCCGGCGCACTGTCCAGATCCTTTAGGTACCCTTCAAAGTTCAAATCCTTTTACAAATTGGCTCAGATAATAAAGAGCTGATGATTGGTACCTTCGCTTTGTGGTCATAGTAGGTAAGTTCTTTCCAATTGAGCGAGCAATCTTCGATGATAGGCCTATGAGTGGGCCAATCTTGCTTGGTGGTGAAAACAGTTTTGTCACCCAGGAATTTTTTAAGATAAGCAAATCCAAGTCTGAGAGCCCCGGTTCCACCAAGGGTTTGTAATCCAGTCCACCTGTCCTCTTTGATCGGAGTTAAATTCTCTCCGTAAGCCAAGTTGACAGAAGCTTTAATCAAACGATCATCGCCAGTAATAGGAAGATATTCATGGTCAGGACTAGATTCATAGATGATTTTTTCAGCCTGCCCGTCAATGTGTTACAGAATTGCTTTGAAAAAAAATGATTACTTTCTTAACGCATTTAAGATGAATGGGATTGCCATCGTTATCTTTATATGTAGCGACACCTAAGTTCACCTTTTTTTTATGTGTGTCCTGTTTGAAAGCTTCATTAATGCCTATCCCATGGGACTCAACAAAAGAAGAATGGAAATTCTACCGAGAATCGGATCGGGAGCTGCCCTAGGGACATTCTTCCATAATCCTTCAGTAAAATTACGAGAGGATACTATGCAAAGAGCCTTGAATTGATAGGTGAATGTTTTAGCCTGAATCATTTTCGTGTAAGTTTTTTTTCAATAAGATAACTATCGGCGATTAAGTCACAAACGCGTTTTTAGAGATCTGGTTATTCTTTCGCAGGCGAATTTTTCTGTACAGCCATTTTCTCGAAACTCTGAATGGAAAGTGTTAAGTTTATTTTCAGAAAAATAAACGCTTGGTATTAAAGTTCTATTTTCTAAAATCGAATATTGAAAGAGAAACCAAATATATGAATTTCTATTATAACCTTTCTTACAAAAGTACATAAGCAGTTGGGTTCCGCAGTGATGACAATTTCTGGTTCAAATAGCCTACATATCGTTGCCTTGGACTAATCTTGCAGCAACCAGTCATTCAGTGATCACTTACTCCAAACGAAATATTCTTTTTGAAATCTCACTAATTGCTAGCTCCTTAATCTAGTGGTTTTTTTTTTTTATTGTACGAAAATACAAAAATCCAATAGGCCAGAAATCATTACTCTGTTATCTAAAAATTGTTCTTTAGACATAGTCTTTATTCGTTAAGGATATTATTCCTAAACGCTATTTGATAAAGTTTCTTCTATTTCAATATCAAAAAGAAGATTGGGACGAATGTTGTCTTTTAAGGAATGCCGAAATACTTGATAATTCACCATGCAATCTCTCATATCCGAAAACAACGCAGGATAGAACCCGGAGAGTTTGTCCCAGGCCTCTAATTTTTCAATTCAAGTCTTCTCCTCGGAATCTAGACATAGCATAATCTCACCTGCATCAAGAGAAGCTCCCATCATAAACTCTGAAGAGACCATTATCAGACTGCTGATCATTTAAAAGACTATCTTCTTATTTCTCAAAAATAGAAATGATTTGTATTCTTCTGCATTCAACCTGTGTTCAGCAAAACCTTTTTGGCTCTTCTTTCGCAGTAAACTTCATTTGAGGAGGCTTTCACTCCAGAGGAGAGGACATTAGGTGATTTTAACGCACTGTTTGAATATTCTGAATTAAAATTTTACGCAAAGGGTTCTTTTAAAAATTAACTAAGCAGTTTGAAGTGAATACAGCTTTTTATTCTGGACAATCAGAAGAGATCAAATTTATAATTTAATTGCAGCACAGGACGGCCGGCAAAACACAAGATGCAAATAAAAAAGACCTTGACCAAAGATTCTCACAACGACTCCTCACTGTCGAAGTCGCAAGCGAAATCGTGCAATCTCACAGTCTGTATCCGAGTTCGACCCACTCTTAAAAGTGAATCGCTTAAAGAGATCGCAATTACGACGAATCCTAACGTATTTCCACTTCGCTCTGTCTCTAGAGTCAATGAATTTTGATGCATAGAATGGAACTGTAGTAGTTAACACGAGGACTGAGATTGTACAAACGAAGTTCGATCACGTTTTCGACTCAAATGCTACTCAAATTCAAGTTTTTGAGAAAATCAAAACGATAATTCCTCCTCTCTTTAAAGGATTTCATACAACGATATTCGCATATGGACAAACTGGATCAGGTAATTATACGAATTCAATCTCTTCAACACTCGCGTTTTTCTTTAATCACTTTGTCTAAATGGTGATATATCTGATTTTCGTGAATAGGAAAAACGCATTCAATGTTTGGATCTGATTGGGAGTCTATTTTTACGAAATCGGGTTATCGAAAATCGAAGCAGAGGACCTACATCGATGACATCAGCAACGAAAATCAATATATTGGAATAATACCCAGAGCGATTTTGAAAGTATTTGAGGATTTGAAGCAGCCAGAAAACGCAAAAAAGAAATTTTCTGTGTATTGCTCTTTTTTACAGATATATAACGAGAAGATCTTCGATCTATTGCAGGTGAGTGAAACTAATGATTCAAATAGAGAGCTAACAAAAAAAATTGTGGATTAGGATAAAAGTTTGGCTCAAGCATTGAACATTCGTCAGAATAAATATGATGGCATCTATGTGGAAGGTTTGAGCGAATATTCCGTTTCGACATATGAAGAGTGCATTAAGCTAATGCAGAGAGGAGAAAATAATCGATTTATTCGTCAGACTTCCCAGAACGTGAAAAGCAGCCGATCGCATACGATTTTTCAGATTTTGCTGGAATCAACCATCGCAGATGAGCACGGAAGACTTCAAGTAATTTAAAAATCGCTTATGGCGTATATAACTAACGTACCTTTAGAAATCGAAATTGAATCTTTGCGATTTAGCTGGCTCAGAGAAGCTCAGAAAGCAAGAAGACATTGAGGCGTCTCATCTTCAAGAACTGAAGGGGATTAATTTATCACTTACAACTCTTGGTATTTTGTTGCATCAATAGATTAAATATAGTCTTTGTCTCAAGGAAAGGTGATCCATATCCTCTCAAGCGGCTCTAAGGTCCCCGCTCCGTTTCGTGAGTCGAAGCTTACGAGGCTGCTGCAAGATAGTTTAGGAGGAAACACTCAGACCTGCCTTATAGCAACTCTATCTCCAATTGCGTAGACAAATTTGCTCGTAATCACATGGCTAATTTATTGATGGAATAACAGAGAATGTGTGGAGGAAAGCATAAGTACGATCAAATTTGCAGAGAGAGCAAGCCATGTAAATAATCATGAACAAATATGAACTGAACTGATCGAATAGATTAAAACGGTGGTGAAACCAAATCAGATAAACGCAACAGATGATGTCCTTGTGAAAAAACTAAAAAAAGAGGTAACTTAGTCTTTGAAGCAGAAATGGAGCTTAATGGGACTTTTTAAAAAGGTTGAGTATCTGAGAGAGATTTTAAGCATAAGAAGGAAAGGAACTTCTTCCATTGGCGAAGTGCATAATAAATTACTGCTCTTGAAAGAAGAGAATGAGCGGTTGAGACAAAATCAAGTCACTGTAACGGAGGTCGAAAAGCTGCTTGATGAGAACAAAAAATTGAAGCAAGAGCTCCAAAAATTGAAACCCGAATTTGACATCGAGACTTTGAGCCAAGACAACGCGCCCAGTTTTCATCAGGATTCTCCTTTAAATTCTGGTAATGTTGAAATCGACTACAACGAGTTCAAAAGCGGACTACTCAGCCAAAATCCGCCCAGATCTAAATTTAATTCATCTAAAGTGTTACAATTGTAATGCACTTCTTTGCTTCAAAAAAAAATATTTATCAATTTTGATAGGAAACTCGATGAGAGCGAATACTATGTAACAGACAGCAAAACACAGTCCGTAACTACGAAAGGGAGGACATTAGCCCAAAACTTTGATTTTGTAATCTAGACAATTAATCGAAGGCTAATTATCTATTGCTTTCTTCATTAATTAGGATTCAAAAAGTAGTAAATCAGAAACTGAACGACTGCATGATTTGCTTGAATCGAGGGAAATGAGATCAAGAGAGGGCAGACGATCTCAACTTCTTCAAGCTGGAAAGTTAGTTCTCGCAAGTTCTGTGGAAGAAAAACCATCTACTTCAAGCGGGTTGAAAAATAAGCTGAGTGAAATTACGAAGTACGATGCAAAGATCAGAATAAGAGGTTTGTTTCTTATCTTAAGCAAAAAGAGTAATCATTTATCATTGCCTAGGAAAAGGGAATAATGTAACACAAGCGGAAGGATATATTGATATATCGCTTGAAGAGCAGAAAAAAATTGAAGAGAGAAAGAAAGACAAAATGCGAGTATTGGATCGAATTAAAGAGCTTGACAAGCTCCAGAAGAATAGCCAAGAAAAGATGAAATTATCTTTGGAGCAGCTATCTTTTGATAAAGAACCAGCACCAACCTATTCTTTGACTCCAAATGCAATAACTTCAGCTTACAAGCCGAAGCTCTTAGATGCTAAGTTCAATCCTTATCAGGTAATAATATATGATGGAAGGGCCTTTAATCTTATTTGTTGTTGTTGCAGGTGAAAGCTGAAATCGAAAAGAAATATACTGATAAATATAAGGCTGGGTTCATCAGCGCTCGAATGAAGAATATGGAGAGCTACAGTAGCAAGATTTCCCAAGGAAAGAAAATTTCCTGAGGTCAGTGGGATGGATAAAAAATTCATCCGTTTTTATTAGGCTAAAAGTTGTCTGTCAGTTGTAAATCAATGTTAAAGGTACTTCTTTAACTTCTCGTTGTTTTTGTTTGAAATTCTTAGCTTCCTTGCAAGTTTTATTGTAAACGATTTGTTTTCCCAGAAAAAATAAAAAATATGATATTTTGTTTGAACAACTTGCTATTGATATTCTCACTGAAAGCCACTCTGAATTCTAATAGTTATTTGAACTTACATAGAACATCTGAAAAAGAGTAAGCTAAAGTTAATTTCACTTCACTCCTTCGAGTAACTTTTTTTTTTTTCAAACGAATTGGATTGAATTGAATTAAATGGAAATACGTTAATCTTGTCAGTCAGCTCAGCAGCATGATGAAACGAATTTCTGTTTTGGTGATAAATAAATGAAATATTTAGCAATTCAGATCACGATCTTCAAAAATCTTTTGAAAAAGGGTTGATGATATTATTCTCAAAATTCTCAAGGCTCGCTTGATTACTGATTAGCAGACTTTGAGCTGTTGGTCAAGACTTGTATTTCTAATACCGTTATGAGCAAACATTTAAATTGACGCGCTCAAGCTTACAGTCCGTTTAAATTGAAACACATGTGATGCTTTTCTAAGCAGATATTCTGATAATGGCGTCCTATCACAAAATTTCTTGGCTATGAACGATGTTATTACGTCAACAAATTTCTTTTTGTTTTATTTTTCTACAAAATTCCAAAATATTACGTGTGACTTACTTTCTCTTATATGAAAACTTGAGTGCAAATTACAAACTTGTAAGTACAAAACCATTCTGAATATTCGAATTTATAATAAATATTCCGAAGCTCTTTAAAATCAATTTAGATATGGAACCTGCTACCACCAAAGAACAAAAGCCTGAATTCGTCAGCGTTGCCTCTAGAGTCCATTCGATCGAGTGCAGTAAAGCCTTCTCTCAGCTGAACGCCAAAGAGCGAGCATATGCTTACTATTTCACCCGCGCATCATGGGAAGGCGCAAAGATCTGCTATTTCCAAAGATCATACGAGGCTCCAGCGTTTTTCTACTTATTCCAGAAAATCTTCATCAGCCAGAGTATAGCTGAACTGAAGACTCTCGCCACAGGAGACGCTTTGAAGTTTTCTGACGCAGAATGGACCCAATTGATCGTTTACATCGCAGCATTCTTCCAAAACTGTGGAAATTACAAAAGCTTCGGCGACACTAAATTCGTCCCTGAAGTCTCTAAGGAGAAGTTCGTTGCTTGGATCCGAGCGACCAAGGCATACAGCCTCGAAAGCGCGAGATTCGAGGAAATTCTGGACTCTGCCTTGCTTGAAATCTACGAGCATCGCCCTCCATACTACGAAATCGCGTTCAGCGACAACGGCGGAGCTTCGAGCTACTACTCATATAACATCAGCTCCGAGGACGCAGAATTCATCAAGCAGTTCCTTCAAGAGATCAATATCTCGCCTCTGAACACTAGAGTCATCAAGATTAATCCAAAATACTACAATATCCTCTTCTGTTCTCAGCAGTCTGTTGTAAAGAAATTTGACTACAAGGGCGTCACTATTGAGCTTATTTATGGTGATTTCGCGCCTTTCATGACTAAAGTCGTAGAAAACTTGAAGCTTTGTGGCAACTTCGCTGCAAACGAACATCAAAAGAACATGATCCAGAAGTACGTGGAACACTTCGAGAGTGGCGACGTCAACCTTCATAAAGACTCCCAAAGACACTGGATCAAAGATAAGGGTCCAGTCGTCGAGACAAACATTGGGTTTATCGAAGTTTACCTCGACCCTGCGAAAGTAAGAGCTGAATTCGAAGGCTTTGTCGCTGCTGTTGACAAAGAAGCAACGAAAAAGCTCTCAGATTTGGTGGCAAATGCTGAAACTCTCATCGCCAATCTCACCTGGCCCAAAGAATTCGAGATCGACACGTTCTCTAAGCCCGATTTCACTTCATTGGAAGTCATCACCTTCGCGTGCTCTGGAACGCCAATCGGAATTAACCTTCCTAATTATGATGATATTACCAAGAATGAAGGCTTCAAGAATGTCAATCTTGGAAACGCTTATGGAAAGCCCAAGAAGGAATACATCCAGTATGTTGACCCTGCAGAAATTGATCTGTTTGTGAAATATTCAAACGATGCGCTGTTCTTAATCGTTGCTCTACATGAGCTCTTGGGACACGGTACTGGAAAACTCTTTGTGAAGGACAAAGATGGAAAGTACAACTTCGATCAGGAGAATTTGAAGCATCCATTGACGGGAGAGAAGATCACTAATTGCTACAACCATAATGAAACTTGGGGTTCAAGATTCGGGGAATTGGCAAGCGGCTATGAAGAGTGCAGAGCTGACGGTGTAGCACTTTATCTCAGCTGTTTCGATAAAGCTATGGAGATCTTATTCCCAGGACGAGAGGCCGAATGGGACGATATCCGATACATCGGCTGGTACGAGATCATCATCGGGGGAATCAAAGGTCTCAGTCACTATATCAAGGACTCTAAGAAGTGGGGACAGGCTCACGTACTTGCTTCCTATGCCTTACTCCAAGTTTGCATTCAAGCAGGAAATGGCTTCGTCACCATTAAAGAAACCACGAAAGATGGCAAGCCATATCTAGTAGCCACTTTGGATAAGAGCCAAATTACCACGACCGGCAAAAAAGCCGTTGGAGACTTCCTCAGGGTAACAAATTATCACAATCTCTTTGGGCTGTTGTGCTTGTCTTGGGCTTCTTTTTCTTTTCTTTGACTAATGTTTTTTTTTTACTATCTGTTCTGATTCTAACAATTTTAATAGGAGTTGCAAATTCACAAGACACTTGGCGACTTTGAAGGAGGAAACGCATTCTTTGGCAAATATTCCGTGGTGAATGATGAATTTTTGAGATATAGAGAGATCGTGATAGAAAATAAGCTTCCAAGATCGATTGAGCTGATCCACGACATTCAGAAAGTTGATGATGAAGTGTTTGAGTACAAGGAATTCCCAGAGACGTTCGAAGGAATTATTGAATCCCAGGTGTACCACTACCACAGCAGTGTCGATGATGTCTTCGATGAGTGGTACAAGCATAAATACCACTTTAGAATTCGACCAACAAAAGCTCTATAATCATAAAAAATTTACTCAATATATCTATCAATTTGCTTGTCATACTGGATTGAACAAACATTGTTAAGACTCAAATGAAAAACTGAGAACACAAAGCCAATAAAATAATAGAATTTACAGTTTTAGAAAGCAATCATTCGCACTTTCATTTGAGAAGAAAGACAGCGAGGTAATTATTCATCTTTAAGAAAACACATCTTATCACTCTGGTAGTTAATTGTATACTATTTCGTAGATCTCAGTGCAGCAATGTATTAAGTAATTTTTAATAATTTTTCGGCTTGGTTTTTCGGTGCAAGTCAGCTCAAGCTCTCTTTAATTAATCATAAACTCGATTAATCAGAATAAATAGAACCATATGAGCGAGAAGAGCGATACTCCTAGTTTGAGCCTTAAGATTATTGTGCTTGGGGACTCTGGCGTTGGGAAAAGCTGTTTGATTCAAGTATATTCAGCGATAGTATCTCAAAAGCAAGAGAGCTTTCTCGAAATTCTTGAGAATTCTGAGAAAACAATAGGTAGTACATTTTTATCAAGCCTTTCTAAACTTTCTCTACTATGCAAATAGGTTTCGATTTCATTTCTATCAAAATCGCTGGACCCGACGGGAAAATAATCAAACTTAACGTTTGGGATACTGCAGGACAAGAGAAATATCAAGCAATCAATAAAAATTTGTATCTCGGATCTGACGGTGCGCTGCTTTGCTTCGACCTGACGTCAACTGTTGAGAAAGCAAAAATCGATTTTTGGAGGAAAGAGGTTGAAGAGAACGCTGGAAAGAGGTGTGGGATGATGATTATAGGAACAAAAAATGATGCTGAAGTACGAAAAGAAACTGTTGAGACTTTAGAAGAATACGCCAGAGAGAACGGGCTTCCTTTTGTTGAAACTAGTTCTAAGCTTGGATATAATGTCAGGGAGGCGTTTAAGACAATTGCTTTGGATAGTTTGACTCGAGTTCGTAAAGCTAAGCCAGAGGATACGAAACAAGAAAACACTGCTCTCAAAGACGCGAGCTCTGATGTGTCTTCTGGGAGGAACTGCTGCTAATGGCTCAAAGAACGCGAGGAATTTCGCGGTAAATCATTTTGAAGCAATTATTTAATTTGTGAGTGCCAACAAGGATACTGAGGCGAATAATTTTTGCATAAATTGAACTCTTTGCCTTTCTTGGGTCTTGTCTTTCATTCTCTTGCTTGTTAAGGGCGTGTGTATGCGAGTGAGAATTTAAATCTGGTACTTTTCAACTAAGAGAAATTTTCTCGAGTGTGAAGGTGGAAGTCGAGGCCTTTTCTGCTTCGTTAGTTGATCACTGTAGCTATTAGAACAGCAAACCTTGTAACATTTTTTCTCTGGGTCTGTGCTAGAACATTCAGCAATCACCTAACCCCATTATTTATGCTCCATACTATAGCTGATTTGTAATGAATTTTAGTTGTTTTTGGTAATTCCTTATTTCTCAAGTGAGTTACATTTGACCTCTTCACTCTGTTTGATTTGAAAAGAACTGTTTCATTTCTTCATTCACGAAAGATATTTACTTGTTCTACCTTCCCAGAATAAATAAAAAAAAAGAACCAGCATTACACCATCTATCTGTGGAATGATTTCATTTTCAAATTGAAAAAAAAACCTTAGAATTCTCCTATAAGTTAATGGAGTATATTAAGTCAACTTTGCCTAAGTATTTTTTCCCCATTGCTATGAGGTGGATTTGAATGAAATATTCAAATAATTACAGTAGAATAATATTTCAGCAGTGTGAGAGAGTAGGGAGGTGATGAGTATTAAGCTAGATGGCTGAAACTACATATACACTGTTTTATTTGCGAAGAGCAAGAATGAGGAGATTCTACAAATGGTACAATAGTCTCTAGATTAGATATATTATTTGAATAAAAGAATGAGGACCAGTTGACGAATAATGGTTTCATGAAGCACATATCTGCTCTGAATATTCCGCGGAATCTGATTGGGTGTGGTTCTTTTATGACATTAAGCTGTTCAATGCTGTTTCAACATCCCAATTGGATTTCATCAACGCTTCCTATATCAAGCAAAAACAGTTGTTCATTGTTTGTTTTTTTGAGAAGCTAAGTACCTTTATTTTCGCTTTATCAAAGCCCATTTCGGCAAGAGTATTTATTTTCTCTTCTTGCTTCTTAGGACTGGCATATTCCTCTGTCCAAGATCTACATGAGGCACATTATCACTCTCCATGTTTTAAAGAATTTTTTCTCTTACTTCGCTGTGGCCGTGAATTTTTTCTTATCCGATTTGTATTCCGAAGCAACAACAGCGTCCTGTGGATCATCTATTCTTAAGTTAGAGCGACCTGCTAGTACGCGACACGATACCTGGTTCAGGGGAGCACATTAACGCCTGGAGAGATAGTAGAGCCGTTCGAATTGAGAGAGCTGGACTCCATTCATTCTTTAAAATATCCAAGCAGATTGCTCCAGTCTGACTCGAAATATTTGGGTGCCAGATTTTCGTATCAAACTTCATCTATCAATGGGAAACATGGTTTATTTATTGACACTGAAGGGGACAAGAGCTTACTTTTGGGGGTTTGTAAGGGTATTCTGGTGGTAATTGAATATCGACTTGGAAATATCCGCCTTCATAAGGAGTATCTTTCTGAATATTGAAGTGTAGGATAAGAGACCTGCCATTGATCATGAAAACATACCGGGCCTGTGATGATTCCTTTCCAATGGTTAATGTCTTCGTCAACTAAACTAATCTGTATATTGCTAGCTTCAGCCTAAACAGCATTTTCTTAGACCCAGAGTACGAGAGAGGGAGTAAGCTCACGTTCTTGTTGAAATCTTGGAATTCTTTCAGAATTCTACCTCTGTTGCTCGCTTGCATATTTTTGTTGAAGGTGTGAATAATAGTTTAATTTGAGTATATACTCAGAATTTCGAATGTACTCGAAAATAGGCCATTGGTAGCTGTAATTTGTAAAGTCCCTAATTCTAGCCCTATTGGCTCCCTTCGTTTTCAGGGACATCTAAAGGCAAAAATCACTCGTTAAAGCACACCTTTCATGAAAATCTCATTAAAAAGAACTTTCTATTATTTCATTCAATAGAGTAGTCAAATTTTCTCCTTGTAACTCATCTAACCCAGAAAAAGTGAGGAATCACATCTATACAGTATCTTTTTGAAGATTCAGGCAATAATTATAGCAATTGATGTGTGATACTATTAATCAAGAGCTTAGACAATAGGAAACCGCACAAATTCAAAATTTTCATTTAAATTACACAAACCAAAATCGTTAACGAAAGTGCAAGTGAATAAAGATGTCGCCATACGAAGCCAAGCAACTGCTTATCCTGGTATTCGTCTCAGTGACGCTAGCAATTCTCCATGACTTGTATTCAACCGGAGTATTTTCAGTTCGCAGCCTTGATTTCAGAGATTATTTGGAAAAATACGCCAGCTCTCATCCGTCTCGTATCTTCCATACGTTAACCTATACTATTCTGGCATTAATTGTTTTTATGGTGATCTTGACAGTCTTAAAAACCCGAACCCAGAATGTAATAAAAAGAACGAGCTATAACTTTAAGATTCCTGCTGAGAAATACGAAGAAATCAAAAAGAGACAGACTAGAGTAGCTCTCCACCAATTGAAAAACTCAGAGCAATATAAGAAATACCTTGAAGATAAAGCTGCTGGGAGGATTCCAGATATTGTGCTTTCTGATAATGACCAAATAGATTTATCAGATGATCAAGTCAGCGCGAATCCTGTACCTGAAGGACAGTAAACATAAAGGTTTTTCCGCCATGTGGATAGGAGGGAACACCAAGAACATCTTGAGGCATAGATAGCAAACGACCACTTTTAGATTTTGACCATTTTTTCTGAAATTTTTATTATCAGCTGCATTTTGTGGCATCTCCTTGTATTGCTATCTGTATCGTATCTATAGTGCTTAATGACGATTCTAAGAAATGACAAAATAGCTTTCAAATGCATAGTATGGAGTCATAAAGAGGGATTAACTTGAGATAGGTTAGCAATATAGAAGCGAAAGGGAAAGAACCAACGGAAATTCAAAGAGACAATCTGAAAATATTTATTAGTTAAGGAAAATCTTGCCAATGTATTCGAGCGGCTAATTTATTGGGACTTATTTCAGAATGATTGAAGGTTTTGTTTTTATTAAATCGAAAATATCTTAAAAGCAGACTTCGTCATTGTTACAATCATGCAAGAAGTCGAGATTCCAAACGCACCAGTTTCACAAGAAGTAAAATTGTTTTCCCTCATCCCTATTTATCGCATTGCTAGGGATACAATGGATCAGAGCCATCGAAAAAAGTCAAAATTAGCGAATCAGTAAAGCAATTTTTCGATTTTGCAATTATAAACATATCAAAACCTTAGGAATACTCATGGAGCAGCTACTTCAGGTATTTTACGGCAGTGCGAATTGATAACAAATTTTCGGGCATAGTTCTGAGCAAGAAAGAAACACTAGCAAAAGAGAAGCTCTTATGGATTACAGAATTGGTCCTTCTCCTGGCAGAGATGTAATTTGAAAACTTATTTCCAAGAGAGTTGTCCTGACTGTGCAAAATTTCAAAGAAATATATGAAAGAAAAGGCGAAGCAAAGTGCTGGGAAAGTCTACTTAGGATATTTTACAGAGCCAATGTTCCCAGACTTGAAGTTATTTGACAATTCGACACTCAGGGTTAGTTCTGAAAGCAATGGAGAAGAAGAAGGGCAGCTTTATCATATCAAAGAAATGACAATAACCCCAAAATCGTTTTCCAATCAACATTCGCTGACCGGCAATCTGTCTCTGGAGGAAAGTATTTTACTTGGTTTAATAAGATTTGTATGAACAAGTTTTTAGTCGTGTCGAGAAAGCAGGCTCTTGTAGGCAAGTTATTCGAGAAAAGGAGGAAGAGCGCTGAGAGCCACAAGAAAAAAGTATTAGCTTGGAAACTCTTGGGAATGAAGGAAACACCTGTTGATGATACAAAGCTCCCGTTAGAAGATTCCTATATGAAAGCTCAACAGCTTGGATTTATGGGGATTGGTGGAGGATCGCAATTCGATAAATTCAAAGAAGCGCCGAAGCCAAGTAACACTTTATTCGGTGGGTTGGGAGGAGTAACCGGGTTAGCAAGAGAAAAATCAAGAGAGCCTAATGAGGTACCTCAGTCAAGAGGTTTGTTTAGTGGTGGGCTTCTCACAAGCCAGCAATTGGCAACAGAAAAATCAAAAGATGTTCCTGAACCGATTCAGACTGGGGGAGGTTTGTTTGGTTCGCTGATGCCAAATAAGGAGGCTCTTGCTGAAAAACCAAAAGAATCCTCTGAACCGGTGAAGAGTCAGGGTTTATTCACTCAATTAACGACGAAAGCGAAAGAATCAGAACCTCCAAAAAGTCTTTTGATGCCTGTGAGCCTTGAAGAATCCAAATCGTCGCTGACTCCTTTGGGCTCGAGTACCTTGGGATTGTTTCAAAATACGCAACCAACGTCTTCACTCTTAGCACAGGGTGGATTACTAGCATCTCAGCCTAAAAGTCCTCAAGGCACGCCAGCCCAGCCCTTGTTTGGCGGTTTATCGTCTCTGTCCAACATGCAGGCGACTTCCCAGATGCCAAAACCATTGTTCACAGAAGAAAAGCAGACCGTTGAGCCTAAACCTCAGATTAGTTCTCTCCTTGCAACAACTACTCCTCTACAGACTAGTCAAACCGATTCTGCACCAAACAATAGCGCGAGCTTTGGTGGAGCATCACTATTCGGAAATGCTGGATTAAATCCAAGCGCGGATGTATCTCTGAAACCAGTTAGTAGTTCCCTCTTTGGTAATTTGACAACGCAAAAAGCTGAGACGACAGAAACATCTCAACAGCCATCGAGTTCTCTATTTGGGTCAGCTCAGGCATCCAGTTCTCTTACCTCGAATTTAGCTGAGCCAGTCCAATTGACATCAAAATCGGAAGTAGTCATAAACCCTCTGCCTGCAAGTAGGCTCTTTTCGGGTTTAAGTCAACCGGTAGAAAAGCCATTGTTACCTGAAAGCAAAACCGATCAGCCTCCCGCTTCTACTGCTGTTGCTAATCCAACAGGATTATTTTCAAAGATAGTAGCTGAAAAATCAACAGAGAATCAGAACGATACCTCTCCAAAGAAAAGCGCCGAGACAAAGCCTCAACAAGGCGGACTATTCTCAAATCTCGTGGCAGCAAATACAAATACAGCCCCTTCTGGGGAAACAGCCCTTGGCAAAAGTGAAAATGAGTCTGAACAGCCTAAGACGGGTGGACTTTTCGGAGGCCTTTTGACTGGGGCTTCTGGGACGGGCCTACTTGGAACTCAATCAAAGGTTGAAGAAACAAAGCCTCAACCAGTTGGAGCGTCACTATTTGGAAATGTGTCTTTGAAGACATCAGCAAATGAGAGTAACAAAATTGAAACTGAACCAAGTGAAAAGACTGAGCCGAAACTTGGACTATTCTCAAGCCTTACGGCAGGTACAACCGATAAGGCACCTTCTTCCAGCGGCTTATTTGCTAATTTGAATAATCAACCTGCAGAGACAACCTCAATCAATGAAGAGCCAAAGCATTCGGCTGGAGCTTCCTTATTTGGTAATATTCCATCGAATGTGTCGACAACCGCAGGTGATAAAATTGAGCCTGAGCCAGCGAAACCTCAGACTGGTGGACTCTTCTCAGGTCTATTGACGGGAACCACTGGTTCAAGTTTAATTGGAACCCAATCCGCGGGCGAAGAAACAAAACCTCAACCAGTTGGAGCATCTTTATTTGGGAATGCACCTGTGAAATCGACTGTCAATGCGGATGAAAAAATCGAAACTGAACAAGCTGAAAAGACCGAGCCAAAAACCGGCCTTTTCTCAAGCCTTACGGCAGGTACAACCGATAAGGCACCTTCTTCCAGCGGTTTGTTTGGTAATTTGAATAATCAACCTGCAGATTCAACCTCAATCAATGAAGAGCCAAAGCCTCAATCGGCTGGAGCATCCTTATTTGGTAATATTCCATCGAATGTGTCGACAACCGCAGGTGATAAAATTGAGCCTGAGTCAGCGAAACCTCAGACTGGTGGACTCTTCTCAGGTCTATTGACGGGAGCCACTGGTTCAAGTTTAATTGGAACTCAACCCGGTGGTGAAGAAACAAAGCCTCAATCGGCTGGGGCTTCCTTATTTGGTAACATTCCATTGAACCCCACAGCGAATGCGAGTGAAAAAATTGAAACCGAAAAGAATGAAAGCAAACCACAATCTGGACTTTTCTCAAATCTAATATCAAGTACCGCCACTGAAACAACTCCAAGCAAAGTAGAAACTGAAGCCGCGAAACCTCAAACTAGCGGCCTCTTTGGAAATCTTCTAGCTGGAACCACTGGCGAAAGTATCACTGGGACTCAACCCTCAAGTGAAGCAAGTAAACCTCAGCAAATTGGAGCATCCTTGTTTGGCGCGTCTGCTCCACAAGCTAGCGGCATCTTTTCCGGATTAGCTTCCCAGCCATTATTCCAGGCATCAGGTCCTACGACTTCTAAACTCGGAATATTTGATGTTTTCACAAAGCCAAACGAACCAAGCAAGCTAGAACCAAATCCAACTGCATCTCTAAATTTATCAAGTATCATGCCAATAATATTCAACAATTGTAATAACAACCTTTGATTTATTTAGCGGGAATCTTTTCCGGGTTAACTGCTCAAACATTGTCTGGTGTTAAGAGCTTTGATGAAGCTCTGAAATCCGCTCCTTTGGATTTTTCTAAACAAACTGGTCCTTTAGATTTTTCGAAGCAAGGCAAAGATAGCGACGAGGATGGTATTTAACTCGCAGAAGAATTGCGCTTTATTCTTTGATAGATGAGGACGGCGAAGGTGATGATGATGATCGTGTGAGCAATCAAAGCTCCGAGCATGAAGCTGGTGAGACTGAAATGAAATATACTTATGAGAAGACAACCGAAAAACTCTTTTCAGTGAGAAAATCCACTATGTTCGCGGTTTTACATAATTTTTTTTCCCCTCAATTATAGAAAAAAGTGCTGAAATTCAAAGTTAATAACGACGAAGCGATGACTGGAACAGCGAATGTTGAGAAAGCGTTGGATACTGGCGCTTTGTGCTTCATTTTTAGGTAATTCGTGAATAATTGAAATGAAGGCATTTAACTGGCATCCAGAGATCAAAGTAAGAAGGTGAGATATCAAGGAGTGCTGACGAAGGCAATCTCGAAGCCCAAACCTATCTTCCCGAATAAACTTGACAGTCTCAAATTAGTGGCATTATCATCGACTACAGCGGAGGGAACAGAAGAAAAAAAATTAAAGCCAGATGTGATTAAGCTGATGGTAATGATGTTTCCAGGTCTTTGTTTGATTTTTGATGTTCCAAGTTTGAGAAAGAGGAAGCATGTCAGGAATTTAAAGAACAATTTGAAAAGATTCTTGATGAAGGAAAACCTTAGACATATCGAATTTAGTGTGATGAATTGTATATAATCATTATCTTCATATTCCTTCAAAAAGATGTCAGAAAATAAATGTGGATGCTTTTTATTATAAATTTTAGGTAAATAAGGTATAGATGGGGGTAATCAACGCTTGGTTTCGTAGTAGGGTGTGAATCGAATAATAACAAGAGGAGATCCTCACATTTCATGCTGTTTCGAACTAAATCTTGATATTGAGAGATGAATTAGCCCTAAAAGCTTATTATCCAATTGATATTAATATTTGTTGAGATTCGAAAACAACGTGATATCATAAGGTCAGCATCACACCTGGAAGCATGCTCTAGGAAGACATTTTTAGAAGATCTGCCACAGTAACAATTTTTTTTTTTGTGAATTGCTGCTACTGCGAATGGAGCAAAAGAGATTAGCAAGAGTGAAAAAAATAAATGAGAACTGAATTTCAGACTTGAAAAGTATGGGTTATGTGACAGAAGCAACGTAATTTGAGAGTTTCATAGGTCAAATTCTTGAATTATTCTGACGCAAAAGTAATCATGTTTGTCATTAAAAAATAAATAAAAACAAATTTTATGTTGGATTAATCAGTCAGAACGATGGATGAAGATCCATGGTGGATACAAGATGAACCTCAAGTTCACTGGAGACCTTATGCTAATGTAACTCGAGTGGAGTAGTCCACTTTTAACATCTCTCTAGAGCATTTCTCCGAAAATGTATACTTTTGAAGCGTATTTAGCAGAGAAACGAAAGCTTAAACAGCGCAAAATGGCTGAAAAATCTACTAATCGAGAGAGTCCAATCGAGCCAACCAAAAAGATAGTTAGGATTCGAGACGCTCTTTCTATTGAGGAGAGGTATAAACGAACCTGAAAACAAATATATCAATGCTCACAATGTCACTTGAAGGATCTCGCGAATCAAGAAACTCGAAAACCGGATTAAGGATACAAGACTAGAGATCCAGAAACGGAATCTTAGCCAAATTGAAAAGCAACAAGTCGCCATTGAGGTAGACACCAAATATTAAAAGTGTTTGAGCCTGATGATCTTTACTTTTCTTTTCTTCTAGAGTAGGGCAAGATATTTGGAAGACCTGAAAGAAAGGAAAAAGTTAGAAGCGCAATATTGGTTTTCTTTCCTGAATAATAAGGTGTCAAAAGAAAATTTTCACCACTCCTGGACCTCTCACCGAATCAGAGGAAATTCTCATCCTCAGGTGATTGAAAGCAATAGTAACATTTCCCTTGAAGAGGAAAATTGTAATTTCATCAAAGTAGAACGCACGCTAATCCTTGATGCTGCTAATAGTGAAGAAGTTCCAAAAACTGAAAAAATTACGAATGCAGAAGGTAGCCAATCAACAACTAAAGTTACATCTCGGATAAACACTCCGAGGTTGAAAAACAATGAGCAGCAATCGTCGTTTCAGCCCAAAATAACAAAACCGTTGAGACTGCCTCAACTGAAAACAACTGACGCGCAATTAGCTTCAAATCGGAGCATTATCAGCACAAAAGCTTCAGCTCATTCTCATGTAAAGAAACTTCGATAAAGTTTGTTTCTTATGAAGAAAGCAGAGATATTCTAGACAAAGTTATTTTAGTAAAGCCCCTTATAGGCTTAAGCCTATTCATTCAGAGCAAGTTTCGGTAAAGAAAATGCTTCAATAGATTTTGGTGTTCAATCTTCTTTCTTAGTTTAATAATGATATCAAAGATGCAATTGAAGAGCAGATACTGAAGGACGTTAAAGAAAATAAGGACATCGAATAACGGTTCGAATTACATAGATTTTACTATTAGATATTGCACTTGTTAGGTATTAATTAAGACTGCATAGATCTGCCTTAACAGGCGAATGACTAGTAAAGATATGTATTAAATGGCATTTGAACCTCATGGTTACAACAATTTCTCGTAGTGATTTTATTGATTTGTATTCAACATTAAAGTAAACTTGAAAGGATAATTCTCATCACTGTTAAAATCAAAATTTTGAATCTGTTTATAATAAATATTCAAAAATGTAAGGTAAAACAAATCAAAAATTAAAAGGCTCTCACAGAATCATAAGATTATCGTGTTCTCTGGTTTAAAGACCTCTTCGTAAAATTTTTGAGTGGTAATATGAATAACTCCCAAGCATTTGTGTAGGAGGTCTATTAATATCAGAAAACAGAAAATAAATCTAAAATGGAAATTAGTGGAATTTGAGTAATTGTTCGACTTATTGAAAAAGAAAAAGTAGCGGTATTTTTTGCACTGGTCCTAAGTCCTACATCATTCTATTTGTCAGTAATGGGAATTCGGTTATATCTGAAAACTTAATACTCAGATGTGTAAAAGCAAATTTTAAACAAATAAAAGTCTGTTAGTTTTGTACTCTGTTTGCTTGAAAAATCGAATCAGGTCTCCTGATTTCAATAATAAAACTAGAAACTAGTTATTTTATCTTCGAATAGTATAGTATAGTGAAAGCTATAGAAAATTATGATATGCTTTAATGCTGTGATAAGGAGTCGACACCCAGATAAAATTACTATTTTCTCTTGGAATGCCTCTAGTATAACAATATATTTCATCATACCATTTTACTCTGAGAAAGTATTTGTTTGCTAGCATAATGAAATAAATTTGACTGTAAATCCAAATAATCAAGCAACTGTAAGTATATTATGAACTCAGCACACACCACCCTTTTGAATTGTACGTGGGAATAACTGAAGAATATCTGTATTTAAGATACTCTCAAGCAATAAGACCGGTCCATTTTTTCAAAATTCGTTAATTTAAATACAGGCGCTTCCTGTTCAATTCAAAGTAAAGCAAAATTTCTGCGAACTAACTCCAAGCTAAATTCCTCTAATAACTATTTTGCAGTGAGATTTGACAACTATCAATGAAATATTTTTCAACAAAAGGCATGCAATTCCTATTGTGTATCAGATAATTCTCTACTTAAAACTCTTATGGTGATACAATACAACAAAAATCGTCTCCTACTTATTTTTTGGAATCTGGGAATCGAGTGTTCTTTTTCGCAGATCGTCCCAAATTGCTGGAATCAGTTTTCGAAAAAATTTTGTTGACTTGCTCTTTGCCACTTTTCATTGAGGCCTCATCAAGCGGAGTATTGATTTCTGTTGAACTTTGTGTCGCACCACTTTTTTTCATGTCTTTATCTATTTCCGCCTGGAGCGTCTTCCCAAATTTATCTACTTCCTTCATTAATTTTTCCAGTTTATCGGGACTTTGTTCTTTCATAGCTTCAATCTCTTTATCAAAGAGCTGTAATACCTCTGGACTACACATCGTTAGGAGAGCGTTAAAAGAATAGCAGGATACCTGAATTTGCTCATAATTTCACCGATGTTCATATCTGCTCCTTTCTTTTGGGCTAATGGAATGGCTGGTTGTTGAAATGAGATGAGATTTGTTGAGGAAATAAGAGTCTTTTACCCCCGCTCTCGATATGAGACTGCATTTCTTCTTGGAATTTTTTGCCGAACTCGGACTTGCTCACTTCTGCAAGCTATGGTAAAGGAAGTTATTTAATGTCTTTGATGTGACAATGTACCAAATCAGCTAGTTCATTTTGAGAGATAGGTGCGCCATGCGGCTTTGAGGGTTTAGATCTTGCAAAATTTCTTAAAGGTATCTGGTATAAAGACTTGTTGGAGGCAAGCTTATGGGTAAGAGTGAAAATGCTTTTCATTTATTGTTAGCCGTGAGATTAAGAGTAAATATTTTTAAATAAGAATTAAATATCTAAATGTGCGCTTTGTCTCATAGGAAATGTTGGCCTTTTGACTGAGATGGTGTCAGTTGGGAAGTTCATCCAATATATTTTCTGGCCGATTTCATGACGTTTTTCCTCTGTTGTCACTGACTATTTTATCTGATTTGTTGGTCTTTTTTTGCAAAAATGTCTGATTGGAAGAAAGGTCATTGAAGCCGCAAGGAATTTCCAAATTTTTTTTCTCTTCATTCAGACATATGAAGGCTAATTCTAAAACTGCTGAATATATGGATTTACTGAGATAAAATTCTCCTAAAGGACTCTCTTGCATTGTGAATAATAATGCCCTCTCTATCCTAGTACCAGTTTTGCTCATATTTTACCATAGGCGAAGAAGAGAGCAATATTTCTGTGTAAAACAATCGTTCTGAAGACTTATATTCGGGTGCATGCTGTATCCTCAACTGAAAAGTTGAAATCATCGAATATTGACATCAGTCGATAAATAAGAAATCACAAAAACAAGCTTTTCAATCAATGTGGTTGAGTGATGAGTTCCAGCATTAAACTTCTACTCTCTTAATTTGAGCAAGAATTGAAAGAACTTTCTGCTCTATCCCCATGGGGGGGGGGGGACAGTTTGACAAGAATTAATAACCCTCTCCGAAGTTCTGTTGACCGTTCCGGTATCGTAGAAAAAAATAAATTGTTTTGTAAGAAATTTTCCATAACAAATATAAAAACGATAATATTACTTAAAACAATCGGCAGCTCTATGCGTATTCAAAGCCATTTTCTACTACTATTCATCGGAATCAGCTCATTAGTTTTGATTCCAGCAAGCTCGCAGGGTAACTCCGAAATTTTGCCCTAAGTAATTGTTTTCGTTTCACAGCATGCAATGGAAAGATGCTTGTTCACAGTTTTTCAAGCAATTCTACCACACCCTATCTAACATTTGATGCAACTACCACACCAGCCCTTCCTACCTCACGTAACCCAGCTGCCAAAGCAGTCATTTGAGCAATAATTCATTATTTCAGTGCAAAGCGGAAGTGTGAAAACTCTGACTTTCTCATTCTGGTGGTACTACAATGCTTCAAGCTCAGCAGATTATCAAACCATAGTCAGTGTAAACCAATCAACTTCGTACGAGCCTTTTTGTCGCTTTTTTGTTCATGCTTTTCGCATAATTCAGTTCTTCAAATGCTCTTGAGGCCTACCGAACACTGATACAGCTAAATCCTTCCGTTTCTGAATTCAGAGTTATCGTTCCAACAAGCGACTCTCAAAATATCACTCTTACAAACAGCATAAAAATTACAGTAACTACATTAATTGACCACCATATCTAATGGCAAACATACTCATCGTATAGCTTACAGCGGGCACTTGGTATTGGACGCTATTCACGATCGACTATGCTCAGAATAATGCTTCAGTTTACCTATATGAATACGGAAAAGAGATCATCTACTTAACTCATGAAACGACAGAAACATTCGACTCTGGCTACAATTGGGAATACACAAACGATCTCAAAATATACGTCGGAGGGGATCCTACAAGCACTTCAT
>ENA-UOTZ01000770-UOTZ01000770.1-compost-metagenome-genome-assembly--contig:-NODE-770-length-25806-cov-8.842551_pt1 | contig 25806 bp, 25 predicted proteins | sample MGYA00238144_ERZ746983 | MGnify/ENA primary metagenome ERZ746983 (study PRJEB28759, sample SAMN06268863) | compost metagenome | isolation source: single cell | place: USA: California, Emeryville, Joint... | reverse complement strand
ATTTCCATTTGCAATTACTTCTTGGTTTAGCTCAGTCGATATTGTGTTCTCTGTTATGTTGTAATCTGAGGTTGCGAAAAATCCTAGCTCAGATGGTGAAGACGAGAAGGTAACTGCGCCAGGTCCAGAGAAACGAACTCGTATGATTCCACTCGCGATGAATAATCTATAGTAACCGCTATCATCGCCGACTTTTGCGAAAACAAACACCCCAATGCCCGGATTGTAGTAAAATTTCCATGTTACACCTTGCTCAGGACCAAGAGGAGGGCAAGCAAAACTCTTCATAGTCAGAACCATAACGAATAAAGTTATTGTTGTCAGAGATCTCATATTAATTTTCAATTCAGGTCTGGATGAAACAAAATTGTTAAATTTTTTATAAATTCGGAATCATACCGTAATCTTAAACTAATCGAGTATGTAAGTACCTTAATTTTATTGATTAATGCTTGTTTTGGTAATGCACAAAAGCCTTTTGGTAACCTCTAAAGGATCACATGCTTTCCTAAAATATGGCAGAACGAATTATTCAGGCCAAAATTGTGTCTCTCATAAGGTCATACATATTCTCTGTCATTGGAATATAGGAGTGAAGAGTTGTGCAATATTTATTTATCAATAGGATGAAATGAGACGAAAGGAAATGGAGACCCTCCTGCAGTCAACCAACTCATAAGATATTTGATTTTGAGGAAAATTTCAAGATTCAGCAAAATGGAAATCCATATTTAACTCAGTATTTGCAAACCACTGGAATCAAAAAGACTTTATCTAAGTTTTCCAAAAGATTAGTGGAGAACGCTCTGCTATATCAGCAAAGATTGAGAATTGATCGGCTTCCGAGAGAAAATGGATCGTGGAAAACTTGAAATTGCAATTTAATGAAATGGAAACCGTTCTATTTGTAATAGCCAATCGAATTAAGAAAAAAGTTCTCACTCTTTAGGAAGAAATTTGAATATTTAATATTTTTACACAAAATCAATCTTTAATAAAAATGGTTTCTAAAGCAAAATTTATTGTTTTGCTTTTCCTTAATTATCTGATTAATTTGATTTCTTTGGGGACTGCACCTCCTACTTTTAAATCAATAATGAAAATGAGGATGGTCACGCATCAACTATCCTTTTTCTTGAGTCCTATCTGTGTTAAATGACGTTTTTGGTTGCTATTACGGGTTTTTTTTTTGAAAGTTGCTCTCATCGATACACAAATGTCTCTGAGTTGACTAATTTAGAGATTGGAAATTAAGGTTGTGCTTCTTACTCAGCTGGCTTTGCCACAACACTTATGAAAAAATAGGTTCTTGCGTTTCCTTGCTGGGATCTCATACGGTTTAAAGTAAGATGCTTCTCGAATTGGAAAGAATAGACAATCCCACGGAGATTCTGAAAATTAGAATTTATGATCTGTAGGTTCGGTAACTTTATAATGGTACTAACGCTACTTGAGTTTATTCATCAGTATTGATCCTCTTGAGCATGAATTTGACAATGCTATTTGAGCTTTCGAAGGTTTTAAACCCTTTGAGCATGCTCCCTCTTGAATAGCACACCAAATGAGTGCTGCTTGGAAAAAAGAGCAAAATTGGTTGTTATGTTATAGGTTCCTCTAATAATCAGACAAACACCGATGAATCCGGTTGTTTATTACTAAAAATGCAATTATGAACTTAACTATGCTTAGAATAGCAAAAGTTAGCCAATTCATTTTATCGTAGATAATTTTGGCATAATATGAGAGTCGATTTTGATCGTGATATGACTACACAGCAGTACATAGCAAATTTGATACTAAATCCTGCTCATTTGTTTTATGAATATTGGGGGTATCCAATTCTATTTGATCTGCGAGTGATCACTGGTAGAGAGCATCAAATATTATTCTGAGGAGTTATAGGTCTTTAGATTTACCAAAAAAAATCCAATGGCAATATATGATGCATAAAACGTTATCACTTTCAAGTCAGAATAACAAAAAAACAGCAACAATAACTAAATATTAGCCTTTAGGACATTAAGGTTCAAATTTATCCTTTCTTGCTCCCTGGATCTGTTGAGCCAATTCCATCTCATCAGGGCCAAAACTCAAATCTCCAGTTCCTCTCTTCGTTACGACGGTTGGTCCAAATTCAACCATTTGTGAGAGATTTGGCTGTTCCGTAGACCTTCTCTCAATAATATTTGACTTTTCTGTTTTGAGTCCCATAGCAGACGGAGAAAAGACGCTATCTTCCGCAAGACGATGCGGACCCGACGGATTCTTCCTTTTGATATTCGAGATCATCGACATAACCGAAAAACAAAAGCAGCCAACTAACACAGTCAATCCTATTCCCATCAACACGAGCAGGAACGTCGGCCATATGAATTTTAAAGAAATTATCAATTGTCTAGTGCAGCTCTTATCAGGATTGTAATATAGCTCATCAGAATACAAATATTCTGATGAAGACCCATTTCTCTCGGCCGACTTCGTATTTTTAAAGTTTGTAAAATTGTAAACCTCCGCTCTGCAAAACAGCCCTTTCGCCTCAATTGCCAGCTTTATATCGCGTCCAGGACTTCCAGCGCAATAGATACTGGCTGGGCTATAGGATAGACGCCCATGCCAGACTTTAAAATCAGACACGGTATATAAATGTGTCATTTCTCCGTCGAATGCTACTTGATACATCTGTTCTAATGAACTTATTTTTTGCATGTACATGTCCGCGGAATCAAAATTTTGAGATTTGCTATGTCGTATTAAAAAAACCGTTTTTGAGGTTTGCTCAAATAAGCCAAAGTATTTCGAGTCGGCGTTCTGTGCCGCCGGAATTATTTGATATTTCCCCACTTTCTCGTTGGTTGGAAGCTTGTTGAGAATTAAAACTCTGCTTTCTCTCAGGTCGGTAGCATTATCATATACAATATACTCATACAAATGGTCCTTCGTGAGAATCCATACTGCCCGCTGCGAAATCTCCAGTTGTATGATTTCGAACCCAAGCTCTAATTCGTCCAGCACTTGGAAGGTATTCTCATCGAAATTATATTGCGCAAACACAATGCTCCTACGAAAAACTAAATAGATTGTATCCTCACAGCGTCTGATCGTCTGCGTTTCATTAAGCGCAATAACACGATTATTCACAGTGATTTCAGAAACATTTTTAATGCTTTGAGGGTCTTCCAGCTCAAGATCCAGGAAATTTAAGCCTGTTTCCAGCAACACGAACAGAACCTGGTTGATAAGGACAACGTCTTTGATTCTTTCAGATGAGAGCCAGACGCGGTCCACGACCTTAATTGCTACAGAATTTCCCAGCTCATAAAACAGCACGTTATGATTGCCAATTATCAGAAGAGAGTTGTTGTAGCTGACCGCTTTCGAAATAAGGTTCGTGCCGACTGCTTCTATCTTGAGCATCGAGGAAGAGAGAGGCTTTTCAAGGTTATCCTTAGCGTAAATGCTCATTCTTCCCACCGTTGAACCTTGTCTTAAGGACAGTACGTATAAAAATTGACTTGTTAGATGTAGATAGGCGTTTTGCTCAAAGATAACTGCCGCTGGGGCGAGAGGGGTTCCTTGAAGGCTAGGGTTGCTGAGTACGCAGTCTTGGACTGGATCGGCGAAATTGTAAGTAAATGTCACGTTTTCTGATGTTAATTCTTCGAGATTCATCGAAAATTCTTCTTCTGTTTCATAGTCGAGGATGAGAGTACGATCCTGTAACGAGTTCTTGAATTCGATGTCATTGCCGAAAGCTGCAAGAGCTCCAATGCTCCAAATAAGTATGTGAATGTGCATAAAATTGAGAGATATATTTTATTAAATAGAATGCTTGGTATTGAAATAACTGAATTTGATGTTTTATTTTTCATCATTGGGAGCTTCTCTGTGGCTCAAATATATTTTTTTCCAACAAAAAAAGTGCAACGACTCTTCATTCAAGTCTCTCATTCAAAAAATATGCAAACTCGTTTTAATAGTTATTGTTCAATATTGTGAATCGATGGATGGACATTTTGAATGACTTTGTGGAGAGGCTTGTTTGAAAATCGAAAATGGAAACCCGCACGAGAACCGAATCAACGGCAGGAATAATCGCAAACAATGTAATTTCTTGAGTTTATCAATTATGAAAAAAACATGGTTAAGTGGACGGAATTAAGTGGTGCTACTGATTGCAACTATTAATTGCTCATAAGGATTTTCATTAGTGCAAATTGGAATAATAGTTAGTTCAATGGTGATTTTAAGAGTGCGGATTAAGGTTTAGACTGTTCATATTCCTTTGAATAAAGAAACAGGATTTTTAGATCTCAATTAGCACACTCCAACAACAACAAAGCGAGAATGAGATACATAACTTTATAGAAGCAGGACGTTATCTCAATATTTAGAAGTTAACCTTCGAAAATAAGAGTGAAGAGTGAAAATTAATAATACGAAACTTGATTAGCAAATTGATGAGATTTGATATGAGAAATTTAATTTCTACTAAGCAAGCACAACTGAAAAAGCTCTTCTGCAGGGCATAATGATTCTTTCCAAGTACTCTGAGATTTCTTTTCGGAATGAGTAGCTCAAGAAATTAAAATTTATGCCCCTATATTGCATATGCCTCGACTATTGGTTTCGAATAAAACGCAATTGGCTTTGGACTTTTTGTTTTTTTCTCCCCATATGGGACTCACTATCCATCCTGGGCTCTAATGCGCATCATTTTCTTCATATTGTTAAGAGATTCTAGTTCCTCACGCAAAACAAACCTCATGAGCGAGTATTAGAGTATACATATAATAACAAAGTTCTCAGCAAATGACAGGAGATAGAGTACAAGCGATTGTCGAAATTACTCAAAATCGGCTTTTGGATCTATTTGCATTTGCAAATGATAATGCAATAATTAAAATTCCTTGAATTCTTGCATTGGAACATGGTAATGTAGTCGAAATAGTCGATGAGGATTCTATTGAGAAATTTCCCACAAAAGCGCCATTTGAAGAGCATGTCGCTGCGGTAGCGACTGGAAATTTTAAAGCTTTATTAATTGATTGCGATAATTAATATACTCCTTTTTATTTACTTAGCCCTTGAAGCTTGGCCGTCATTCAATTGTTCCATGCATAACCCCTTCTACGTGGAGAACCTTATCAAGATACAAAGTAAAACTCACTCCATGTTTCATTTTTCATAAAACCTCAGGCGAAAAAAAAACTAATTTTCGTTGAATAGCAAACCGACCAAACTAAGATTTCAGTTCTAAATGATATAGAACTGCATCGGAGTTGACTTTTCATTCGCTCGAATGCTTTTTCGAAAGAGGAAGAATCTCTGATTAGTCACTCTAAGAAAACAATTTCTTATAAAAATTAGTTTGAAGGCAGTATTTCGAATTATTCTCTCATTAAGGAAATAGAATGAGAGGTTCCCTACTGAACATAATAAAAAAAGAGTATTTTTTAGCAAAACTATCGATTCTCCAAGCGGCAACTAATTTCTTGACAGTAGCGTGGAAACTCATTTCTATTCTCCATGATCAGTTGACGTCGAATTGTTAAGCTGGATAATGTCAGGAGATTGCATTCAATCTCTTAAATCGACACGAAGATCGCATGACAAAACATTTACTACATCTTTATGAATAATTTGATGCTGAGTTTTTCATGCAGAAATGAGAGTAGCACAGTTGTCTGCCTCTTTTCAGGCTTATTCTACCGAATTGCTTCTTAGCAAACATTCAATGAGCATAATGAATAAATCCTTTAGAGTTTCTTTGGAACTTCAAGTTATGAAAATTTGTTGAACCAATACTTTAACATATTTCTGAGAGAGATTTTTTCTCTAAATTTACTATGCTAGAGCATTCTCTGCGATTGTTATTATTTCTTCCTGATTTATACCACAGATTTCGAGGATATCCCTCAAAAATATGTTAATCTCAATATATATATAAGCTTAGGATAGAAATATAAGGAAACCTAACCACCCTCATTTTTTATTGTGTTGCAAGTATGAGCTTGGGAAAGTTTACGACAGATAAACCAAAAAACTATCCAAAATACTGAAATTCTCCCTATATTTCGAAAACTGATGTTAATAATACTGAAGATAATTTGAATACTCTCGAATAATTTGTAAATTTGTGAATAGAAGATTTTATTTCGAAGAAACAAAAGAAACAAGCTTTTCGATTGTCATCTCTTCTATGGAAAATCTGAGCTTAGAGAAGCAGAATTTTTTGTTAAAATATTGTGCCTACATATTCTTGGCAAATATCTTATCCCTTTTGGTTGATGACTCCGCTTCTGCAGGAAAGAATAAAAAAAATTAGAAAAGCTGCTCGTAGATTCCGTTAGAAAAACCAGTTGTATTGTGCCTTGGAGGTTTATCTAGCAAGAGATGGAAATAGGATTGTGAAATGAGGTGTAGTGACGATCTCAGATTATATTTAGAGATTTCTCAGGACAACAAAGTGAAATTAACTTATTTTCCATCTATATATCTATTATTCCAAAGAGCTGTCGCATTTAATGCCATTTTCGACTTGCATTAGATATCATAAAAGATTTTTCCCAAGAATATTCGCAACTGCAGCCAAGCCAACTAATCAGAATATTTTTTCTGCGATTCTTAGTTTGCTTTGCAGAAGAGGCCTCGCTGAGTAAGGAATTTTTCAACAACGAGCACCAATCCTACGCTCTATTGATTCATTCAAAACAATCAAATTTAATTACAGGATCTATCGAACATGCTTCAGTAAATAGCATCTTCGAAGCCTTCTTGAAATAATGAATATAATGAAGTGTCGCTTGCAATTCTGGCCTGTAGCATTGGGGTGTGTATGGAGCTCAGGCCTCATTCGATTAGTTGATTTTCAACAATTTCCCAAGAAATTAAGAGTCATTTCCTTCCATTCAAGTGAACATGGTTATGCCTAACTCCTGACATGGTTTCATATTACTAACTTTACACCCTAACTCACAGCACTTAGAATTCATCGTGAACTTTGGAGTTCTTTTGAGCAAGAAAAGGACAATGGAATTCAATAGCTCGCAATTACTTAAAGAATTCAGGTGTCATTCATTTGGTCACCTTGGAATTTGAATTTTTTTGTATGTTGAAGTAAGTTAAAAACAATGCCAGCATTTAGCTGAAGCAAATTTTTCGATGCATTGCTGATAATTTATATTAGAATTACTGAGCGTTGATTCAAGAATACCAATACCTAACTGATTAAATAAACCCACGCTTCTATTGCACTAAATTTTCTGTTAATACATTCAGAGGTTCTCCAAATTTCCAAGTTCTAGAATCAAATTTATTTTATTCGCATCTCCTTCAGTCCAATTGAATGATTAATTTTATTCAGTTCCATCGAAAAAAGAATAAACTTCTATGATAAAAAGTTTCAAATCGCTACTTATGGAAATATAATTCATTATTATCTGTATTAATGTCATTTGAAGACTGGTGTCCTTACCAATTCTTTCAAGAAACCATGCAAAATCAAGGTTTTGATTCATATGACTCTCAGATGCTTGCTTCTCACCAGCCATGCAACGAATTGTTGGACAGAATGGATTTCAGATCCATTGAAGAGTTCCTCCAGACTCCAGTCAAGCTCGGTGATCCGGCACTTGCGACTCTGCTGTATCTTGAGAGCCAGAGCACTAAAAGCGCAAAGCACACGAAAGACTGTCTCAAATTTTGTCGAAAACTCTCTAATGTTGTCTTATCCCAACTCAACACGAAATCGAAACTAATTCAAGGAGTGTTGAGGTTAAACGCTGAAGCTCTTGCAACCCTCGTTCCGCTTCTAGATCTCAAGCCGGTCGATGTTTCTGAGCTTGAATATTTTCAATTCCAGGCTCTTCTGAGACTTTGGAGAGATTTCAAAGAAGTGCTGTCTTATCACAAAAACAAGAAAATTTGTGTTGTAAAACAAGAATATTGGGATCTAATTTTTGACAAAGCAACTTGTACTGCTGCTTATCAAAAGATCTTCTGTGGCCTGAGTGATGGAACGAAGAGTTTTGCGATGAGGTCACTTGTGAAAGATAGTATTTTCAGTTCTATTCTAGCTCGGCTGTTATATAGTTCGAGCAAAGTCATTGCGCTGATATTGGCTCTAAGAGACTCCTCAGAGAGAGGTTTGGGTATACGAAGACTCTCAACGATTGATAATTTCATCATAATGATGATGCACCCGAGTTATATTAGTTTCTATAACCATAGGGCTGGGAAATTTGCTTTGGAGTGTTGCAATAAATGTAAGGTTTGCTGCTCGAAGAAGATTCCTGATGGCTTCTTGGACATTTTACAAAACTCGAGGCTTCAAGTAAAAGAGATGATAGCGAATCTGACGCACATTCTGGAAAATTCGGGATCGAATGAGATTGGAGCTGTTGCTAGTATTCTGGAACTTGCAGTTAATAATTTTTAATCATGATTCAGAGAAAGAGGTTCAAAATGAATCAGGATCATGAGTGACGATAATAATTCAATTCGGCTTGAGATATCTATTGTAAAGTAATTTACATCTGGAGCGTGTGAATATTATGGTGAGTTGAAAATTCTCTATGTTTTTCCTAGTTGTTGGAGATTTTCTCTCTTTTTTTTGGGTACATCGAATGTAACTAAAAATCGCAACATGTTCATGCAATCATAAGACTATTTCCATATATTACATACCCTTGCAATAATAATTTAGCTGTGTTGATCTGCTATAGTATTTAGGCAGTTTTCATGGCATAATTCATGCTACTTTTTGAACAAGTAACTCTCGAAGAATTTCGTCTGTGCTTTGTAGCAAAAATCCAAAAAGTTTATCTTGAAATTCGTATTTTGGAAATGAGGACCTTTATTTTTGATGCTCGTGATTGGAGTTGCTTTGGATACAGTAAACTCTCGAAATTTTATTTGATAGGTTTGGAAATAATAAGAAATGAGCCTATAGAAATCAGAAACAGTTATTCTAAAAAGAATTGCGTTAAAGCGTATCTGCTAGATTTCATAGGCCAACAAGTATTTCGACGAGTATTCGAGTAAAATGACCAATAAAATAGATAGCCCATTCTCCAGCAAACGAGTAAAAAGAAATATTCAAGCGCCAACATGGTAATACCCATTAGATACAAAATTTTCGTAGTTCAAGTGAGACAAATAAATTGAGGAAAAGCAAAAGAAATGTTGTAAGTCGCTGAACTCCAGCTATAGCCATTGACTTCACCAAATAAAAGAATATTCACATAATAAAACTGGTTTTCCCAAATTATTTTCATGCATAGTCTCTTAAAATATTTTTAGCGTAAACAGCAAATATGAGAAAAGGAAGCAGCAAAAATAGTTAGATATTAGAGAGCAATAACAAAATTCCTACTCAAGATTCCTTGTATTACAACTATGTCTAAGGCAATTGAGTCAAACAATGGCTTTCTTTTTGTTGATTAACAATTAATAAGTTAAGCTCATACACAAATAAAATTGCTTCCTCAGAATGTTGACTGAAAAGTCGATTCTTTGTAACAAACGCAGCTTCAAGATTTTATTTATCATTCTGGTCAAAGTGTCACTCGCAATGAAATTTAGAGGAAATTTTCTATAATACTTCGCTATTAGGGTTATTGACCCGATGCTCTTTATAAATACCAATAATATCATTGATACTAATTCAAAAGCTGCCTTCATATATAAACTGAATAAGAAAACAGGTTTTGTAGTTTTTTCTCAGAGATTCGTTGAATGGTCTTTCTACAACTCATCCTGAGAGTTTCGAGAAGGATGAAATGATTTATGGGGATTTCTTTCTTCATTCAAGACCAGTTGGCAAACTCTATAATTAGTCTATATAACGTGGAATCAGCAAAAGATTAATTTGGTACTGAAAGTTGACGTATTTGAATTTTATTTTTCTCATGAATAGAAAGAGTTCCGAAAGGTTATAAGGCTATTCAAGTGAGGTGCAATGAAACTCGTGCTTCTTTGTTGATATAGCATCAACAAGTGATTATTTCAATTCCAGTGTGAATCTTGAGTGTTGCTTCAATCCTGAGCTCTTGGCTGAATCAACGCAAATTTTTTGTGGAATTGCTTGCAAATCATCAGAAATTGTAAGAGACTGTTTGGTAAGACATTAATACATATGAGATTAAGACGCATTGACTTTACGAAAGGATTCCATTCACATTTTCGTGTTCGAGTAGTTTTTTTTTTTGTTTTCCAATAAGAGTCACTCCTAATTTACTTAGTCTCACAAGCACTCATACTAACTCCTCAAGAGACTTGAAGATATCTATATATCTTTGATAGTCATAGCTTAGTTTTGCGAATTTTACTAAGTATCACTAAAGAAACGCATATCATAGTTGTAGGTTTAATATTATGGACTTCATTCAACTAAATCTCACTAGCTCTTATGCGACATTAAAGGCATTAAGGACACTGCCAGTTTAGCTTGCTCACCCGATTAAATTCAATTATTTTTTAATTTTCTTCAATGGAAAAGAGCCAATTCATAATCATGATTTTGCCTTTAAGTTCATAAGTTGAAATAAACACGTACCTAACACTCAATTAGGTAGCCAACGTTCTCTCGTTTTCATAAGGAGACGTGTCCAAGACGGCAGATACAGATGATATCATATCAAATTTGTGATTTCTGATCAATCTGCTGATTATGAAGAAGAAGATTTTTCCTATCACTATTGTTCCTACAAGAAATCCGATACTTTTCATTGGCTGGGGCATTTAAGACATGTTCTTTCTTATCCTCAAAAAAAGAGCTACCCTCATCAATTCATCTCTTCGCAAGTTCCTATGCACTCTTCGATTAGATTTGAACGGCACGATTTTGTGCCATGTGCGAAAGAAAAGACAACTTTTGGAGTCAGATTCTACAGCATTAGAAAGAGAAGCGACCTTCTGCCGTTTTTCGAAAAATTCCTTTCTTTGAGAGTAGTGTGATGCATTGAACCGAAAAACACTTGAAAACTCAGAGTGCACAGACTTCGGAAGATTTCGAACTAGCAACGCTTAAATTCTCGAATAAGAGAGAATTTCAGAATTCCAGCAATTGAAGAATTGGAATTGTGAAACTGAATAAGCAATAAGTTAAATAACTTTTTATTTTTTTATAATAAAATCGATAAGATTTATTGCAGCTTCGAAAATTAGTTCCATGACGCTTGCCTTAAATTAGTCTTGATCTCGCTGATCTTAAGCTCAGGACCTTATTTCCCAGTATTTCTCAATTTAACGTTAAGCTGATTCAAACTTGAGCCTCTCTCAATGGCTTTGAGGCTCGGCTGATGCTCATACTTTTTCAAAGGCAAAATTTCTTAATCAGAGGAAGCTTTTATTTGAAGTTCTCAAAATAATAATCAACTTTGTCTTGCTTGGTTAGCAATGAATATTTCGAATAAAATGAAAATAATGATATCTAAAGGCAATTGACTGCATCTCTCTCCAGTAAAAATGTAATGATCCTTATCACAAAAATTTTCAAACATTATAACGGGATCAGTAGTAGTGATTCTTTCTAGAGATCCAGGCACATTTGTCTCATCCTAATGGAGAAGAGGAGTTAGACACACTAGCAGAGATAATCAGGGGCAAAGGTAAAATCGACAGATTTCCAGTTTATTAAATAAAATTGCTGAGCCGTAATTATTAATCGAACACATGAACCGATCTATTCAAAATTCAGAATCCAAAACTTTTTTGGTTTTATTGGAAAGAAATAAAATCTTTAATAGATTGAGAAAATCAATAAATTTTAAATGATTGGGCTTTCATACCAACGCATTTACGATATGAAATTTATTTCTCTGTTCAAGAAAACGCTCAAGCGCGACTAACGATTAGCATCTTAATTAATTCTTAAGCCAGCATTTTAACAGAGCTAGATTTGTTTTTGTCAACCGTTTAATTTTGCTGCCAAAATAGATAACAATGACAGTGATATAAATTTATGTAATACTGAAAAGCTTTGTGTTCAAATTGGATTATAATTGGAATTCATAGTAGGTAAAAACAAGAGAATTTGAAAAATGAACGCTAGCTTATTGCAAAATTTGCATTACTTACTATCCAACGACCTGATGAACGGGCAGAGAACGCCTCTATCGAATGAAAGCCTCCTCCTCCAGAATAATAGGCTTTCATTTATACTCACGAACCCTCAAGCCTCTCTCGCTCTAAAATTCCCTCAGCCATTAAACTCGCATGTAGGAGTTCCAAATCTTCAATTCAACGGATGGCCACTAAACTCGGCCATAGACACAAAACTTGTCCCAACGCTCCAAAAAATCCCAGCAATAAATCATAACCTGGCAAAGCAAATCGAGCTGATACATAATTTCAAACCTCAAAATTTATCAGACTCTCCTCAGATCTCTCTCCAAGGAGTCACAGGGCAAGTCAACAAGCCCTCACTCGAAGCAAACATGACACCTGAGGAGCTTCCTTCAAAGCTTCCTCCCAAAGAAAACCCGAAGCAAAAGAGTGTCAAGTCCCCCGTCATAGAATCTCTACGAAATGAAACTTCTCATTGCTCTGGCGAAGATGAAGAAAAGGGCCTGGAAAGCGAGTCAGGTGAAAATGATGAGGATGACGATAACTATGACCCTTGGGACGATATGAATGACGATTATGAAGAGCGGAGAGGTAAAGTTAAAAAAGTTTCTTCAAGCAGAAAAAGATGTAAGACAATTTATTGAATTTTAACTAATGACCCTAATGATAGCAAGAAGAAAAAGAATATCTGTGGTCATCCTGACAGAACCCACTACGCAAAGGTAACACGAATATTTTTTGGCAGAAGATGATGAATTTTATTGAATAGGGTCTATGCAACCTTTGCTATCACAAGAAGAACCGAAATCAGAAACCTTCAGACTGTCCTCATGAATTTTTGTATGCGAAAAATCTGTGTCAGAAATGCTACACTGAAAAGTATAGAAAGGTAAATGAATTGTTTGAATCCTCAAGTTAATTCATCTTATTAGAAGAAAACTAAAGACTTAATTTGAGAAAGGTCAGCAGATAATTCTGTGACTGATTTATAATAGTAACTAACAAAGAGGGGGGTTTTTTTAAGTGAATCACTGTCCTCTTTCAATTTTAATTATCAAGGATACATAGGCTATGTTAGTCTCTTAGAAATAACTAAAAGTTTAAAATTCATATTTTACTCGTTGAATTAGAAAGTATTCCAGCACCTATTGACGATGTTTCTCTTTCTTTGATTGGTATAATCAGCTATTAACTTTTTTACGAAATCAAATAATGTTTCAGAACTGTTGGAGTGATAACACTGTTGAAGATAGTAACACTGAAAAATGTTGATCAACCGTAGAAAATCTGTAATATACGTACTTTAGTTTTCTTTTATTTTAAACATCTTTCGGTTTTGAATACTCGAATGGTCTGCTATTTTCGATGCTAGAGGTAAGTTTCAAGACCCTTTATAGGACTCTTTGAAATGGACTATATAAGTCGCAAGCTGTTATAGTATGTTCGGTCTTTTCGATGTGATATATATACAGGAGTATTTAGATGTACATGACGAAAGATTTGCAGAGGAGCAAAAATTGATTTTGGCTTCATCCATTTTAAGTGGACGAGTAGTCCCTTTTCATTCATCACTTGTCATCTTTCTCAAATATGAGCATGAAAAAAGTATTGAACTTCTCTCTGGTTGTCGTATAAAGGTTATCTTCCATCAAATAAGCTGATAAATACAAAAAGATTAACACGGTGGCTCCCAAATAAATAGCTTTACCTGCTCCCAAATCAGGAAAAGTCTCTTCTACATCTTCCAATTCAATTGAAAATAATTCAGCAGTATGATCATACAACTTGTTTTGAGCGAGAACGACCCAGTCAAGTCTCGTATCCTAAGCAGTATATTAGATTCTTTTCAAACAATAATGAAAAATCTTACCACATAACTTTTAAATTCTTGAAGAGTGCCAAGATTTTGCTTGATATACTCAGTCTGCGCCTCCAAAATTTTTATAAGAGTAGGCTTGTTAATGTCTTTAGTGGCTTCAACGCTAAGCACGGTTAGTTTTGTATTTAATTATATACCAATAGTACATCGGCTTATGCCATCGTTTGATAATTTCCTCTATTTCGGCAGCATTTTCTGTAGTGTGATATTTATAGGCCTTTTCCCATTCTTCCGACGTTAACTTAAATTCATCCAAAACCTCATCAAGTATCTTATGCTTCATATCAGCAACGCTGCTGCGGAAATTCTTGTAAGCTGAGACATATTCTTTCAGGCTTTTAGCACTTCTTCTCTCTTTTTGTTTAAAAAAAAGAAAATTAACAAAACGCAGGATGTTTCTCTCACTTTTCCTAGACTCAATGTAAGCTTTTGACTCTGCCTTGTGGGTCATTTCTAGGATTTTTTCCAGCATTTGTTTGAAATCGTCGAGAGAAACGACGTCTTCAGGCATTTTTGGTAGCATTTCTTTGATTTTCTTCCCAAACAGTCGGTACCTGAGACCTTCAAGATGAGAAACAGGCGGAAAAGCAAGCTGTTACCCAGTCCAAGCAGCTAAAGCGAAAGCCGTTAGTCCCAAGGCATAGATAGTTTGTTTTTTTTGTTTAAGTGCTGCGCTCTCCATACATTAATATCTTTAATATTTAAATGATGAACTTATACCTATTTATTCCCGGCTCAAATAAATAAGTGGGGCGGCAGTGGTAACGTCACAGCTTTGCTCAAATTTATTCGCTAAACCGATGCGTCCCCTGGGAAAAAAGCTATATCTTAACGACACTATTTTGAGACTATGAATGAAAAGAGAAACTACACAAAAAATTCAATACGAAGATTTGTTAACTAATGGTTATACCACAGTTGAACAAAAAAAGGTGGATAAAAACAACAAAGAGGTTATATTTTATTCCAACGAGTTCTTATACATCGAATTATATCTAGCCTTTACATTACGAACGTAAGGAAGTAGTAAGATATTTAATAAAACAACAGATGAGTACTTCTTTTCGCCTTTGAATCCCACGTTACTTAGCTCTATAGGCACTTTTCCCTTCAATCTTTAAATCAAGCCCAAATGACGTTAGTGGCTTGTCCACGATTTGCTAAAAACATTAAGCGTTTAGATATCATTTTTATCATGAATTCACTTACTTTGCTCTTGTGGATAAGAGTGAAAAGTCCAGTATCGATGTCTTTTTTCTTTTTCTTCTTGCTCATTCCATAGTCAACGAGTACTTTCACAGTATCTTCCAGCACCATTTTCACTAGTCTCTCCGTTACCGCCTAATATCGCACATAAATCATCAGCTTTCTCGTGAAGGTTTCATTACCGTGCTGTAGTCCATTGCAGGCGAAGAATTTATCTCAATCAACCATACGTTAAAGTTCTCATCGACCATAAAATCATATCCGTACAACTCGACTGAATTCTTTTTATTTTCGATCATGTCTTGGACAGACTCGAGGGACCAAACCACAGTTTTCTTCATGCTGGGCTTAATTTTCTCTTGGAAAATATTTCCGCCATTTGGGTCTAAGCTTTTGAGGTGATCTTCAAAAGCTTGACATGTCCACATATTCCCTTCGATTTCTTCGTTAGCGTCTTCCTTGTTGTGTTTTGTAATTGAGTTGTTCGTCAAATGAATAAATTTGTTATCCAGCTTGCTCGTGTCGTAGTCGCCTGCGCTGAATCTAACATAACATTCTTCATAGAACCAAACTGTAAGTGGATTCCAATCTGTCACCAAAACCCATTGTCTGATATCAAACTATCATAGTTACGATGAGTAAAGTGCAAGGTGGTCGTTAGATTATACTTTTCTTCTTTTGATAATGAGAGGATTCTCCATGTATTTTTGCACTACCCATTGTCCTGCATGTTTAGTATAATCCAAGATCTCCACAAGGCTTTTGAGGCATGTGATTCCTCTGCCGCGGGAGAGACCTGCCGGCTTCACGATATAGATATTTTCGTGGCCATTAAGTTCGAATTGCGGGTGCTTTTCGCATAATGTCGCCAGCACGCTTCTCACCTATAAATCATCGATAAGAACGATAAAATTGCATGCAACTGACCTCCTGTGTGAGCTCATTTTCAAAAGGATTCTCTTCTTCTTCATCATCGTCATTACCCTCGTCTTTTTGCTCCTCACCATCGATTTTCTTTTTAGTTTTCTTCTTTTTCTTTTTCGGAGGAGCAGTTTTCGGATCAAGATTGGGATTATTGCCGAGCGCTTTCATCCAATTTTCGTGCTTTTTCAATGCTAAACCGCTATTAGCTTCGATATTATCATGAAGATTACCCAGTCCTTCTTCAGTCAGTTCATCAGTCCCTAAGATCGCCCACTCTTCAGCGGTCACTACTTGCGGTGTTATTCCCCTCTAAATAAGTTCAGATATTAATTCAGAGTTTCCCATTAAACGAAAATCTTACAGGATCTTCGAGGAGCTCGTCCGTGTCTCTTAGGCCCCTCTGGCAAACGTTCAGCGCGACTCTCACCTGAGTTTCCATATCTTTGATGGCCGAATCTTTTTTCTCGACGGCTTTTAGGTATTTCTTCAGAATAGATTGCGCCTACACCATTTGTTGTTCGTATTAGGGTTAAAGACAAGAGACTTTACTTTAAGATTTTTAAAATCCTCAATAAAGTCTTCCAAGTCATTAGGATCGCTCATGTCATAACATTTTGGGTAAAAAGTCTCGTAATCAACGTTTGCATGCCAAACTAGATTCCTTAAGCTCTTGCAGAGGCCCGCTTTCGTCGTGATCGTTGTGTTTTTCTCAAAATGATTTACAATCTGGAAATCGAGGAGAGCATCCCTATTGATATCTTTCGCCTTGAGAGTCCACTTTAAATCAAAGCAAGGGCTGTACCTATCCGGGTTTTCAACCCATCCTCGCTCCAACAGAGCTCTTTTCAGGGCCCCATACCCACCTAAAACAACAAAAACTTTCGTGTTTGGGTCCAAACGGTGCTTTTTCTTCCATTGTTCCAGGTCTTGGATATTTGGAAAGATCGGCAGCTGTCCTTTTTTGCTTTTATCTTTGGAAACTTTCGTTTTTGGTTTTCCTTCGTCATCTTCACTTGCAGAATCGTCGTTTGCATCACCGTCATAATTATCTTTCTCATCATCTTCTTCGGTACGTTTCTTTTTTACGTTTTTAATTGGAGGAAGACTTTTCCCAGTCACTTTGGTTTTAGGTTTTTTTGCTTCTGTACTATCAGCAACTATAATAAGATTAGTAAACTGAAGCAAAGAATATCAATGCGTTACGATTCAAGCCCTTTATTGTCGTAGTTGCAGTAGGTGATTCCTTTTTTAACGCATGAAATTCGAGAGCTGTTGTTGTCTTGGCCATATTCAGCACTTTTTCCTTGAGCTTTTCTCTGATCTAGTTCAAATTGTTATCACTCGCAAATAATTAGCATTTACCCTCTCTTGTCTTTGGTTTGCTTCTTCCTCTAGCTGCAGCTCTAATTTCTTCTTTTCTGACAACTGTGCCAACATCTTCTTATGCTTATCAAGCAGTTTTTGCTGATTTTCAAGCGCGGCTCTTGTCTGGTTCTGCCCTATGTCTGCCGATTGTGCTCTATCCTGCTCTTGAACAGCATTATTCCGACCTCTTGTCAATGTTCGCTCAAGTTTTGGAGAGCCATTCTCTTTATTATCCAACACTTTGCTCAATGTTTTCTCTGAATCTTTTTTCGCTTTCTTCTTCTTTTTCTTTGGCTTATCTATCATCCCAAGACATTATTATAACTCTCATATGAGCCAATGGCTGTTACTTTGTGTTTTATCATCTGTTTTTCCATACACACTCATTAATTCTTGCTCTTTCTTGCTCATAGCCAGCTTCTTCGCATCCTTTTCATCTTGATCATAAGGTTTTTTCTTTTCTTCTCGCGCTTTTGCGGCCTGATCCAAAATTTCTCTCTTCAATCTTTCCCGTTCTTCAAGGTCTCTTTTTCGCTGCTGCTCTGCATTCTCAACCATTTTTTGGTTTTTCTCTTGGATTTGCCTGATCAAGTCCTTTCAGGCCTTAAATGATGCTGAACAAGGATAATTTTACTTCATTGCGTTTTTGAAAGTTCGTTTTCTGGTCAATTAACGTTCTAGATCTGAATTCCGGTTTCGGACTGATGTTTTGTCTAAGATCATACTCAGGATCCAGGTCGTATCCGTTAAGGGACTGAGGAAGTAATCCACTCTTCATGCCGTCGAGGTCAACTGTAGACATTAGTAAAAGTTATGAAATTAAACCAGTATATGAGATTATTTAAAAATATAATGTCGGAATAAATTAATATGAACAACGCTGCGTTTATTGTAACGTACCAAATATTTAAGGAGGTAGATGACTGAGAGAATGGAATAAGAGTTAGGAGGAAGTAAAATGATTAGAAAACGGTTCACATTAGGATGCTGTGAAATTTCCCTCCCAACAGAAAATTTGCTCGGTTTCAGTTTCTGGTTAGATTTGTCAGAAAAATTTACATAGAATAGAGAAAAATGATTTCTGTTGTGTCAGAAGACGACAAATTATTTGAATTGTGTACAGTTAAAGGGTCTCGAACGCTATTACTGGTATTTCCTGCTTAGATCATGAGTTTCATTCGAAAAATGGCTGAGAGTCTAGACCATTGGGTGATATCTTTTCTGAAAAGACTCAGCCCCTCTCGAAATTAGTGAGACTAAGAAGCACCGTTGATTTAAATGATAAGGAAAAAATCGGTACGTGAAGTTCTGACAATACAATTTCAAAAAGCTCATTTATTAGGGTATGAATATAGGAGAAAAAGATTAGTTAAAATGAAGAGCCTAAACTTAACAAATATCATCATTGCATCATCGTCCCGAAAAATCCTTTTTAGATAGGGAACCTTGCTCTGAAAGACTGGTCAAATTAACATCGACTATAAACGTTCAACATTAACAAGCCAATCAAAAGAATTTTACAAATAAAAGAAAATTCTACAAAAATAATAATTTTGTGGTTTTGTAATCCTCTTTTGTCCACTATCTTGATACAGCATGGCAGAGCAAAATACCATCAACCGTCGTCTCCTGTGCGACGAGGGACTGAGACCGTAGATATGAGGAAGTTTATTTATTCAGATATTTCGAAATGATTTCAGAGATAGATTTATATTGAAAAGAAGAAAATTGATTTTATGCCGTAGTATGCACAGAAAACATATTACAACTATGAAGATTGAGGAAATGTGACCTCTTCTATTGGTAGCGAAGAAACGAAGAAATGCGACTAGCATAATAGTTACCTTTAATTTACAATATACAAATGTTGAAAAGTACAATAACGGTTCGTATTTATTGACTTCGTTTCAAAATTCCTTTTGTAGTTCTATTTCTCATCGAGATAAACAGGCTCTTCTTCATAGAACTCCTGAAATAATCCAATTTTACTCCGGTTCTCAGGAAAAATTACCTTTCTGAGCATGCCTATCGGATACCTTTGAATTGTACCTAACTCACGCCTATAAGAAAACTTCTCACTTCCAATTACATTAACACCCACAAAATACTACATAAGAAATTCACTTTTTTAGCTTTCCTTAAGCTACTTAAATTCCTACAAAATGTCATCGGAAAATGCTATTCTAAAAAATCCGTGGCAAATCGAACAAATCAACAAATATGCATTTTTCTTCTGATCAATTCTGTGACAAAACGAATTTTTATAGGATTAATCAAAATTCAAATCCAACTTGGAAATTTTGCTATTATAATCACAAATAAAGCCGAAATCTTTTACACAAAAATGGTCTCGACTGACACCCAATTCCAAGACAAAAAGGAATCTACCAGTGTTGGAACACTTGGTGACTATGAATTACTCCAAACTCTCGGAGAGACCCATTTATATCCCGTCTATCTTGCTCAAAAGGAAGGCTCTTCCAAGATAGTTGTTATAAAAACCCTGGAAACTGGCGACGAGTCTTTCACAAACGAGTGCCGAATTCTAAACCTTCCGCCACATCCTCATATCGTTGCCTTAGAAGATACCTTAAAAGATGTGTACATCCAATTCCGGTCGGAAAGTTTACTTAACAAATTTAAATCAAGAAATCCTAAGAATGCCGTGGTAATGGAACTTGCAGAAAATGGTGACTTTTTTGACTACATGCTGCAAGGTCCTCTCCCAGATAGCATTATAAGATACTATTTCGAGCAGCTGCTTGATGCAGTAGAGCATTTACACAAGAATAACTGCTGCCATCTTGATTTAAAACTTGAGAATATCCTTCTTGACAAAGACTATAATGTTAAAATCACGGACTTCGGTTTCTCAGCTCAAATTGAGGAAGGCAAGCCGCTTTACCAAAAAAATGGAACACCATGCTGCCGCCCACCTGAAATGTGGAAAATGGGTTCTGATTTCAAAGGATACGATGGAGTCAAGGCCGATATCTTTCAGCTTGGACTTTTATTCTATATATTTGTCGCAGGAGCACCCCCATTTACTGAAGCTCACATAAATGATCCTTGGTTCAAGCCAATCCTGGCGGGAAAGTGGGACGTCTTTTGGGCTTTTAAGGAAAAAGCTGCGAAACTCAGAAAAGAGGTGCCAAAGGTCTTTGACCCGGATTTTAAGACTCTAGTTTCTCAACTTCTCAATGTAGATGAAACTTTTCGACCATCTACTATTGAAGAGATTAGGGAAAGCAATTGGTACAAGAAGACTCAGCCTGCTACAGAGGCTGAAGTCATGGAAGAAATGAAATCGAGAAAAAAGAAATGAAGTATACATGAAAATACGAAATTATGATTTTATAGGAGTTTAACTCCTAGTTTTGATTATTTTACATTGTCTTTTCTTGAAATGTGTATTGCTAATAAAGAATTGTAGTTTTTAAGTTTTCAATGAGTTTTAATGCAAAAATTGCAAAAACTAAAAGAACATAGCAGTCACTGTGGTAATACTAAAGAAATTCTAATGGCATATTTCAATGTAATGTGCACTTGGAAAAAAAGAGTTGCCAGATTCATCATACCAAAAACAAAGAAGATAGAACTTTGTGAGTTCATTGATCTTTATAACTCCATATCATGTAAACAAATGCAGTAAATGTTTTAATCATTGACTTATTAATCAGAGTTTTACTTCAAAAAGATTTTTTCCATAAAATTTTAGTTTTTTATTCTCATCAGGCATGAATTTGGTAACGATAAAACGCCTAATTTTAAGCTTTTATTAAAGCGAAATGTCAAGATTATTAGCACACATTGGTTTCAATGGTGTTCAAAGGCCAAATTATTAGTAATTCTTCTTTATATCAATTAGAGACAAAAATATCATATCAGTGCATTTAGAATAATAATGAAATATTTATCAGGGAGTTGACACTATAGGTTAGGTCAACTGCCGATTCACATTTCAGCTAGAGAGATTCATTTGATAATTAATACCCAAAGAATAAAGCATCAAACTTTTGAAGGATGCTTGATAACTGATGCCATCTTCATAGAAGCTCTAAAACATTTTATTAGGCAAGCTTATCATAAGCAAATTTACTCAAGTTGTGAGATTGTCATTATTTCCCAATCATCGGATATTGATTTTGTTACCGATGTTATCACACTATAGGCCAAGGGATCAAAACCTGACTTAGCATTTTGTAAAGAAGGTTTGCAAGAATAAAAGGCCTCAGACTCAGAATTAACTGTTGGAATATCAGAAATATGCGCAACGTCCTTCTCGACTTGGTGAATTTTGACATCAGGACCTTTATTTTTGATCGCTGGATGAGTTAAAACCCCTTTCCAATTAATTCTCTCTTTTTCATTGACTGTCAGCATCGCTTTGATCAATTCGGCAACATCTCCAGAGACTTGTGCAGGAAAGCTGAGTGGTTTCTTATTAATGTTATCGAATCGTTCAGGCATTGTTCTTCCTGACCAAGGATATCCGTGAAATAGCATTTCATACAATAAAATCTCCGCAGACCAAATATCGCACTTTTCAGAGTACTTACCACCCTTCAGGATCTCCGGAGCCATGTATGGTTGAGTTCCCACATGGGAGTGTTTGAAGCTCTTTCCTTCGTTCTCTCCATCCACCATTTTAGAAAGTCCAAAGTCTGCCAAACGGATCTCTCCATCATGCAAAAGAATATTCTCAGGCTTGATGTCTCTATGCATTAAAATAGTACCTCCATTTAAACCATTAGAACCGCTCATCGCTTCTGCGACTTGCCGGATGACTGTTAGAGCTTCAGTTTCAGTCAGAAATTTCCTGTTTTTAAGAAGGTGCTCAAGTGTTCCTTGATTGCAAAAACTCATGACGATATAAATATTTTCAGTCCTGAACGCTTTCTCAAGCTTGACACAGTAGGGATGTTCAATCATCATCAGATTATTAATCTCTCGGAGAAAGATTTCTTTATAATCTTCATATATCTGAAGAGTTTCCTTCCTGATTATCTTGATTGCAACTTGGTCACCATTTTCGGTATTGATACCTTTGTATACTGCGGCGAATGCCCCCTCACCAAGGAGGTCGCTCTTAGGATCGTAAATATACTTATCGACCTGCTTTACCAATTCTCCAGGATCCATTGATTTAAATTCTTTGCTCATGTTCAACTGAAGATAGCGATATTGTCAAATGATTTTTTTTTTTTGCTTATGTGTTATTGTGTAAAATCTTCTCGCGAAATCAGAGACAGAGAATTCAGTAACTGGACTTTATCGAAAAAATCAAATTAATACTAATAGTGAGTAAGAGTGAACTAGAAATTAGGGTTTGCTTGCAAAAAAACAAAAAAAGGGAGAAATGAATCAGCCATGATTATCAGAATTGACAAGATGTTGCCATACGAGTCGTTAGAATGAAATGGAACTTTGCAATTGCGAGATCAAACCATTCGCAGATAATTATTGATTTAATTTCAGAATGATAGCTGTATTCATTTCTTCAGCCAGTAATAAATTATCGATTTTCGAAAAAGCTTTGGTAGATCTGTGCTTTGACACTTATTGAGCAGGAATTACATACAAGTTTGTTCATTTGCAAGTTTTTTCATCAAGCCTTGCTTGCATGTCATCTACTGAAACTAATATTCTTTGTTGCATCTGATGAACAAAAAACAATCAAATCCAATATTGAGCTGGAGAGAATTTGCTATTTTGGCTCATTAGGAAACACTCCAGAGTCTGATTCTGTTTACGCCTGCGTAGGAAAATAAGAAGATTATCCTCACAAACTATTAAATTTTGAGAATTGATTTGAAAGGGCCTGTCTTCATGTTGTAAATGGGATATTTATCAAGTTTATGTTGCTTTAGCTAGATAGGAAGATAAATAACCTTATGGAATCTGGCCAGCTCGTCTAATGATTAATTGCATCTTCTGGGAATAAATATAATGCAGTTTAAGTCCTCATACTTATCCACTCTAAAATTTAAGAAATCTTTGCACATGAATCAACATTGAGATTCTTCAAATATTCACTCAAAAAATGAGATGAAGTATTATATGAAGGTCCTTCTTATAAATTTTCAAGTAAGTTGTTAATTATTTAAAAGCTTTCCATCTCATCAGGAAGGACAAAATCATCCGATATTGATTCTTCTGATTCTACAATCTCGAACAAGTCAATTATGTTGCAGGAAGTAGTTTTTGTAATTTCAGCCTCAGGCTGACTTAAGGATCGGTGTCCTGTCATAATATCTAATGCAACACCTTTACAAGTATAAAATTCTGTTGGAGTCTCATCTGTGGTAGAGGCTGAAATAGCCAAATTACTTTTAGCGAGCTTCTCCTCTTGCTCAATCTTGACATTCGGTCCGACACTTTTGATTGCTGGATGGTCTAATATTCCCTTCCAACTAATTCTCTTTTTCTCTTCAATCTCTAGCATAGCACCGAGCAGTCCTTTTACTTCATCTTTGACCAGGCGAGAGTCCCGAAATAATTCATCCAAATACCATCCGCTAGCTTCTCTACAGACGGTGCTCGACCAAATAGCATTTGGTACAATACCACTCCAGCAGCCCAAATATCATATTTTTCAGAGTATCCCTTATCATCCAATGCCTCGGGAGGCATATACGCTAGGGTTCCACATCGCGTATGCTTGAGGTTCTTGCCTTCGTACTTTTTATCGACAAGTTTAGATAGACCAAAATCAGCCACACGGCACTCTCGCAGGCTTTATATCTCTGTGCATTAACAAAACTTTTTCTTGATCTTTATTGTCTAACCCTTCGCCTATAAGACAGTTCATTACTTCTGCGATTTGCATGATGACTGTCAGAGCTTCAGCTTCAGTCAATGTTTTCCTTCGTTTGAGAAGCTGCTCGAGGGTTCCTTGATTGCAAAAGTCAGTAACGATGTAGTTATTCTTTTTTTTGGTGGAATATGCAGCCACGAACCTGACGCAGTAGGTATGTGTTAACTTCTTAAGAATATTAATTTCTCTATCAACATCTTTCTGTTCCTGGTCATCGTGGGCTGAAATATGCTTGATTGCCACATCTCTGTGGGTTTCTTGATCAATCGCTTTGTATACATTGCCATAGACTCCTTTTCCAATTAGATCTTTGCGAGGATCGTAATGAAATCGCTGTTGGAACTCAAAATTGTCTTGGTTCATTGTTTCAATCGATGCTATGAAATGCCTGCAAAAATACATTGTAGAAAGCGTCTGGGAATGAAGCTTCGAATTATTGAGTCCGCAAATTCAGCTCTTCTAGAAATAGCTTCTCTGTCAAGTGGTTTTAATTTAAATCTTTTTCTAACACAGTTTGATCTGTAAAAATCATATTCATCAAACAGTTAAATCGATATTCTCTAAAAAGTTTTTACTGATCGATATTTGGTGCTTTATTGGATATGTTGGAATATAAATGTTAAGCATCAGAGCTCCAATAAATACTCCTTAGAAGGAGAATCCTTCAAGAATAATGGCTTTACTGTAATCTTAAGTTTTGATGGTTCTAATTTCACTCTTTCTACTCTGGGCAAAATTCTTTGGCTCTTTACCAGATTGCTGATGTTTTCGGTATCTAAGATCTTTGAGTTAAACTTGAGGATTCGAGTGGGTGAACCCCAACGATTCAAGATATTTAAGAATGGTCTGTTTGAGAAACTGATTTTGCACAAATGGCTAAGTTCCTGCATTTTCGAAGATATCAAATTGTTTTAAGATGTATCTGCTATCCTGCTAAAGAGATCAAGTTCTCAATGGATTGTAGAGCTTCTAAAAAAGTCAGCTATGTTCTGCAGTGAAATAAATTGATTGATTTGAAATTAATATGCAAGCAACAAATAAATATTCCATTAGCACTAAAATTAAGAGTATTCACTAACAGAATAATTAAGTTCTCATTATATCTCAAAAATTAATTATCGTAATTATCGTAGTACTGGGTGTCTCAAAAGGGCCTTCTGCCTATTTTTTTATTAACCTTTCTCTCATAAATCATATGTCGGGCAATGATGTCATTGTCAGCCATACCTTTGCATGTTCTATTCGGTTTTGACTGCGGAATCTGTGTTCGTACTAACTGAAATGTAAGAATTATCAGCAACAAATTGTTCTTCCTGCTCGATTTTAACATCAGGACCTTTATTTTTGATTGCTGGATGGACCAAGATCCCTTTCCAATCAATCCTATCTTTTTCGTCGATCTTTAACATTGCATTAAGTAGCTCTTTAACCTCGTCTTTGACCGGCTTAGTGAACGTGAGTGGTTGTTCAAGGAATATTTTATCTAAAATATCATACATTGATCCCCCTACAAAAGGAGTTCTCCCAAACAGCATTTGGTACAATAACA
>ENA-UOTZ01000769-UOTZ01000769.1-compost-metagenome-genome-assembly--contig:-NODE-769-length-25820-cov-18.141398_pt1 | contig 25820 bp, 19 predicted proteins | sample MGYA00238144_ERZ746983 | MGnify/ENA primary metagenome ERZ746983 (study PRJEB28759, sample SAMN06268863) | compost metagenome | isolation source: single cell | place: USA: California, Emeryville, Joint... | reverse complement strand
ATTCTAATCGAACAAAAAACCAGACATTTTCCATTCATATTGTTAGTACTTACAAAATTCCGCCAACCTCAGTGACACCTAACCTCGAATCTTCAGCTGAAGCTGAAAAGAATCAATTTTTAGGAACTATTCTGTTCATGGTCCGAACTTAACCTAAGTGACCCGAGCCCCTTTTATTTCTATAGAATTTGCATCTCATGGAAGAATTCCTTTTGCCTGGTTAATTTGGGTCTGGAATGATTTTTTTAAATTCTGTCGGAGATTGGTAATCTTTTGAACATTGAGATTTTTTAGAGGATTTACTATGCGTTTCCCTATATCATTCATCTTACTTTTTCTGTTACAAAGAGATTTAACCCAAACATACGGTGATTTATTCTCTTATTGTGGATGAAAGTAGAGCCCATGAAATTCTCTACAACAACAAGATCAAAAGTAAATGAATACTCACATTTGCTGATCCTTATTTTATAGGAGAACTATTCCAACTTGAGTAGTTTCCAATTCCTTTGCCAAACCCCAGTTGTAAAGATAATAATGAAGATTTCCATCGCCTTGACTGAATTTGAGATCCTGTCGAAAAAATTCATGAATTCTTAATATCACATCTAATTGATTACGCTGAAGGTTTCCGCATTATCTAGAATATCCAAAGCATTGAAAACATCGTAGCCCTCTTTTGCTGCCAGAATAAGCGCATCTTGCATCAAATCCTTATTTGAGACAGTAGTAGCAACATTGTAGAAGGAGTATGCGGCCTATAGTAGTTTAATTGTAAAATGAAACATTTTTGGCTTGCTTACGTTTAGTGTGTCGTATTTTGTGCTTTGGAGGATTGATGAAGGAAGAGAATAATAAGAGAGCATATCGGTGATTTTTTTATCATTTTCGACGACGTAGGTTGTGATGACTTTGTCTCTAGGCATGAACCAATGCTTTATATCCTCCTCCGTGAATCTTAAATAGAGGGAGAACTTCTTTCTAAGAAATAATCAGTCAGCATTCAATCTTGTTATTTTATTCTACAGATATTCTGTGAGTAGCTTGTGCACTCCTGCAATATCTTTTTTCTTCATAAGTCGGATACCCGGAATAAGAGGTTCTTCTGGAAGCCTGTATAATTTTATAGTGCGAGACATCGTTGAATTTCTTGGAAGGACTGAGAATTTAACCTAATTTCAGTGTGTAGTCAGTCATGATACGAGATTTTCGAGTAAATATACCTCAATCAATTTCTTTGGATTAAGACTTCTGTGGTAATATCTTGCTTGGACAATAGGGCTAGGCAGCAACCTGCCAGCAGTATATACCTGAAAAACGTCAGTTGTTGTAATAATCAGGACCTTAGTTTCATTTAATTTACAGCTTGCCACATGTTTTTCAAATGGACTCTTCTTGTAACCTCTTTGATGAGAACAGGAGAAAGTCTGTTTGCACGAAGCTTCTTGTGAACACAAAGGAAGTTGATCTCTGCCATTTTGATTTTGTTCTCACGTACCTTGTTAGAGGTTGTTATGTGCTGATTCAAAATTAATAATAATTCTACATGGAGATGGACAGGAATTCCGGAAATAAATCCAACAAGTTTTTGGTTCTTTTTCACTCTAACACCTATCATCCATTCAGGATAGTAGCCAGGTGGAGTTAGTGCCCAGACTAAGAACTCTTTTGAATAGTCAAATCGGAACATTCCATCTTCATCTTCGACATAATTCTCATATAAGAATTTATAGAGCTAGAAGAAAGGAAACTCAGATCAACTCCGTGAACAAAAGTATTAAATACTTCATCAATTTGTGTAGCGTCGTGAAGATCGATCACACACCACTCGAACTGATCAAGTAGTGGATATGGCTCCTTCGGTACAGCTGCTAGATCATGCACAGTATCCAACTCTCCATCCTAAATATATTTCTTGTTAACTGGGGCATTAATTAGGGGCTGAGCTACTGTTTCAATAGGTTTTTCGTTCATTAGCTTTGGGACAGGCTGAGTATCCCAAAATGCATGAGGTTTAGTTAATTCTTTATACTTATTCTCATATTCTATCAGATTACTGGGAACATTTCCTGATGAAATGCTTATCTCGGATAAATAGAAAGATTAAAAGGTAAGAGTTGTATTGTTGCTACTCTTTTGTCATTTGTTGGATTTGCTTTAAGTCGAAATCCGTGAGCTTTCCACCCTTTTTCTGAAGCAAATCTTCTGCAGTAGATTCTACTTTTGTTTCATCTTCCTCCTCTTTTTTGACAGTCTTTTTTTCTTCAGCAGGTTCCATCTACTTTCAGATATTTGAACTTTCTCTTTATAGAAGATTAATTTGATTATAAGTGTTTCCAGAGATAGCTTTTTCGAAATCGCAAAGAGCACCAAAATCTACAGCTTAGGAACATCCTGACCACTTAATTTTACAAGAGTCTGCCAATTCTACCCAAAATATCAGTCCACACGATGCAGCTTTCAAACTACCTATGGCCAATTAATAATGTTGTTCATCCAGAATTTCTCAGAAACGCAATCTCATTAGACACATGTCTGTCTGACCTTTGATACAATTAAAGCAATACAAATCACAATGATTTACAAGAGTCTGCATTTCCGAATTAGTCTTCCAAAAAATGGAATAAAAGAGTTCTTGGATTCTAATACGTATTTGCGAGCTACGATCTCATCTGAGAAGCTGTCTATGATCCTAAAAGGAAAGCTATGCTGAAAAGGTGCATATGTAAGCAAGAAACACAATAATAGCTAGGGATATTCCTAGATGATTATGGTCATATCCTAGAATGTCGCAGATATGATTTTGCATTTTCAACAACGTATTTAGAATTTGAAGTTTGAGAAAGTAAATATGAATGGGAAAATTTTTTGTGATTTATGTGGGTAAGTCAGTCAAGTTTACTATCCCAATCCAAATTTCCTGTTTCATGTGATTTGCAGAGTTCGTTTTTGGATTTAGGTGAAAATTACCCTATCTACAGCTCAAATCCCACTTTTATGTTGAGGAAGGTTTTGGAGTTAAAAAAGAGATTATTATGTTTTTTTCTTTTTTCATTCTGGTAAATTAATTACCTCCTTAGTATCTTATGTTTTGGAATGGCCAAAACAGAAAATTTTTTTTAGAGTGGAAGTCACTGAGTGAGAAAAAGAGCTGTTGTCTAAAAGAAAGATTTACTATTTCTCTCAAGCTATTGATTTATAATCTCAAGTCTCAAATTAAGCTCTGAACACATTCCAAAAAACAAAAAAAATAAAATAAATCAAAATTTTTGAAAGTTTTTATGGTAGCTCTGAAGGAGGAGAATTGATTATGCTCGAGCCTTTCATATGAAATCGACTTAATAACTGAAATATGTTGTTGAATCACATTTTTTCGGGATTTCCAAAATGAATCAAATCGGGAAAGTATAAATTGAAGACTTGAGATTATAATTTATTTTATTTTTTTAGTTGCTTTGAAAATCGTATTTTGGTTTCGGCTTTCTTGTGCGATTTTTCGCTTGCACTTGGAGTAAGAAAGTTTAAAGAAAAGTATTGGGATTGATTGTGGCAATTTTTGGTAAAGGGAAATGAGTAATATGAGTTGTTAGAATGAGAATTATTATCACAGCATTCAACTGTAGATAAATTAGGAGGGAAAATATTTAATTATACTGAAATGTAGCTCGCTCAGCAAATGAATTTTCTCCAATTCTATTATGACTTTGTCAGTGTTGAAAAAATGATAAGTTGACTCTTTTCTCCGAATGATTTGAATTTAAGTTCTCCTAATAATGGAGGCTCAAACTGCTGCTTAGGCTACCATGAAGTAGTAATAACTCACCAAATGATTTACTATCTTGGAGTGCATTACTATCTTTGTTCACTCCTACTCACTAAAAAAAACAAACAAACTAACTACAAACAAAATTTATTACTGTACCTATTTTATGTCAAATTTGTTTAGCTTCGTACTTTTTTACTAAGAAAAAGAGAAGGTTCGATAGTCTAATGCCTATAAACAATGATGGAATGCAGACATAACCGAGCTACTGCACTCATTCTAATTAAGGTTTAACTTCAAAAAAAAAGTTGAACTTTGGTAGGAAAAGCCTTAATTCCAAATTGGAAAAAGCTGTTTTGGCCAGGACCATAAATGGGAATAAACAGAACTTACTTGGTACCTTAAGAAGAGCTTAATTAAATCCAAACATTCATAGAAATTATTATGATTCAGTTCGTAGAGTAAGTTCATGGTGAGAGGAGCAAGGATACTCAAATACTTTTCAAGTCGCGATATTGTTGCTTCGTTTGATAATTTATCTCACTTCGGAAGTTGTGGAAAAATCGAAATAATTCACTATGTCAGAATCAAGGCACAATAACCAATGGGCAATCTATTAAATAGACTTCAGTTCTGGTTCGATATCTGATGATTATCGACCACTAAAGCCGAAGCAAATACGTTTTCAAAGAGACTCATATCGCTAACTTAAGAATTTAAACTTTGACGATCATTTTGTTCCCGTTGTGAGTGATTTTGTGTCGGATATTCTCTGACAGTACTCTCAACAACTTTCATATTCAATTCAGCAGCCTTTTTTCCATTTTCATTTTCGACAGCAAAAATTTCTTTGTTGATTTTTTTGATTTGTAGTAACTCTTGAGCTTCTTGTGCAATTGTTTTACGATGGCTGTCTGCATGAGAGCTCCAAGAATCTCGAGGATTGTAGATATGTACCTCTTGCTCTGCTATAAGGCAGATGTCTTCGGGATTTCCAATTTCATCCTGAGAGACATTTATATCTCTGAGAGGGACAGCTTTGATCGGAGATAGAGAATGAAACTCTTTTGAAGCGGTGCTTTTCTGGTCTCGCTTTCCAGTTTTTTCATTCACTGATTCACGAAAAGCGCTGATTTTCCTCCCAATGTTTGCTTCCAAATGAGTGTTATCGTCCTCTTTCAGCAAATTCAGACCGTCAATACTTCGAATTTCCATCCTGTCTCCGGAAGGGAGCTTGTCACTTGTGGAAAATAAATCATTTAGGTCTGATCTGATATGAGCCATAATAGGAACCGCTCGATTTTTTTCTAGTCTACAACTTGGGGGCAGTTGTTCACTAAAATGTTTCAATTCTGTGAGCATTATTGGATCTATGGCCTGGTTGTCTACTGTTCTGCCTCTAGAACTCCGCACAGACCTTCTTGCAAAGCTCGAGTCTCTGTCAATATCAATAGATTGCGAAAAAGCTGACTTTTTCGAACTTCTAACATTTTGTAAGATGCTCCCGCCCATTGATCCCATCCCAGAAATCGCCGGTGCATTATTTATGCTTAAATTGAAACCTTGACTTGGAAATCCTTTTAGAGGAGAATACTTTTGGTGAATGACCTCAATGTTGTCCAATTCAATCTTTTTAAGTGTAACTTTTTCATCCCAAGGAAAAATCTTGGGATTTGCACTATGGGATCGTCTATGGGAAAATGAATTATTCATTGATCTTATTGATTGACTCTGATTGGCAGGCATCCTAGCGCTATAAATCTGACTTGTTTGCAAATAAGACATGATGATTATCACTATAATTATTTATTTTTTTAATTTCTCCTTTGTGATTTGTAATCCTGATAGAAAATCAAAGAAATTTAATTTCGAAGGACAAATGCAAGAAGTCTCCCCATCACCTCTCACAGCTTTCTTTGGTAAGAAGCTGGATTGCTGGAGTTCAGGGAGGAATTAGAGAAAAGTAAAAAGCGATATGTGTCACTAGAGGTCAGAGAGAAGGATGATTCTTTTCAGAAAAGAGCTATCTATCTTTGCATCATCCAAATTGAAACCAACTGTTTAGCCGCTGATTTTACGACAAAAAGGAAAAATGGGGACTGAAAAATTTTCGAATGAAAAGCCCTTGAATTAAAGACGAGCTGCTTATTGAACATTGTTAGTCTTCCTTTCCGCCAGAAAAAAAATTTGATGAGTAAATAGGCCTGTCTTTTTTTAAATTTTATATGACAAAGGGACATGGAAAATTCGATCCACAAATAAATTAATGACACGCCAAGTCATTAACATAATCGAAACTGAAAGCCGATTCTTTGACACAAGACCTCTTGCTGGCGAAAATAATTGAAATTATTTTAGTCTTTTCATACTTGCGTTAGGAGGACCTATTAATGAATAATTAGAATGCTTTAAAAAGTTTAGGATTATTTTTTTCTCTCTCTCTCATTTAGAACCACTCTCAAACATAAATATAAGAGAATCCATCAACTAGCTAACTAACTTGTAATCCATTTTTGTCTCGACTTACGATAGCGTCCCTTGTGAATAGTCTCACCTGGTTAAACCGTTGTCAACATCAGTATAATAAGTTCTGACGGAGAGCCTTAATTTAGGAGAATGAGACCCTCAGACATTCAACAGAGTAACATGATCGCTATGCCTGGAACTGAAGGAAATAAATGTACCAGCTCGAATTAAAAAGATGATTGATTCAGTAAAATTTTATCGGCAGCTGATTTTTTTCGTTCTTACTGAGAATTAGAATCTTAGTTATTAGATATTTAGCTCTCATAAACGTCTCAAAATCCAAATTATTGATATTCATAAACAAAAAAACGCAGCACACAAAATGGAAGCTATAACAAATCCAGAAGAATCAAGCTTGTACAGTGCAGAGAAGTTGTCTCTAGATCATCAACAAGCAACTACAAATCAGAAAGAAGCCGTTATGTCAGGTGCCCATCAACAAGACACCGAGATCACAACAACAAAAGGTAATTTTTGTGACTCATTTTTCTAATCGAAAGCCTACCCATCTTGCTTAGCTTCTAAAACAATTACTTACCCTAAATACTTAAACTATGCGAAAGAAAGAGGGATAAAACCTAAGTCTGGTCCCATGTAAACTACTGAATACTGAGTCTACTGTCCTGACCTTCTTCTAAGTCCTAATGGGAAGATATCTCTAGCGAGAGTCATAGATCCATATAAAGGAGAGATTCTGGCCTGTAGATTTGATCAAGACTCTCAAATGCTAGCACTAGCTCTTGCAAATGGTTATACGAGTGTCTACTCTGTCTCAACAGGTTGAAGCTGAACATAAATTATTTTCGTCTAATTGATATCAAAAGGAAATTTGATCAGTTACCTTGATTGCTCGATGTCGAATGGAATTCCGATCACCGCACTTCGGTAACAAATCATCTTAAATTTTCTGAGGAATATTTTATTCCTTCAGATGGCGGCCTGTCCTGCCAGGAATCACTACAAGAAGTATTTTGGTAACTGGGTGTGCAGATGGGACGATCTCTCACTGGCACATTAATTCAGGTGTTCAAATTGGATGAAGTTTCCTTTTCTTACCTTTTCTTTCTATTACAGGAAAATTATTGCATATGATTCAGGAAAAAGACAACCAAATTCTTGCATTGGATTATAAGCGAGATGGCTCGGCCTTCGCCAGTGCTGGCAAAGATTACAAAGTAAAGAAAATAATGAAATTTTTTTGAAGGCTGACACTTCTAATATTTAGATTAGAATCTATGATGAGACAACAAAAGCTGTTAGTTTAACACTGGATAGAGCTCAGTGGCAATATCCAGGTCACTGCAACAGAATATTCTCTCTCAAATTTCTTTATGATGAGCCAGAGTTACTTATAAGCGGTGGCTGGGATAATAATGTGCATATCTGGGACCTTCGAGAAGGGCGGAGCATTGGTTGCATTTTCGGCCCTTCAATATCTGGAGACTCTATTGATTGTAAAGATAATATAATTCTGACTGGTAGCTGTAGATCGAATGATCAAATCGAACTTTGGGATTTCGGAACGAGAAAACTCATCAGAACAGTTGACTGGGAATATGGAAAGTCGAATGACAAATTAAACGTATTCTCCGCTCAATTCGGAAAGAAGACTAGCGAGTATATCTTAGCTTGTGGAGGTCTTGCCAACGAAGCAAGAATCTTTGACAAAAAATCAGATTACATGGATTTTGCCAAGGTGACTGGATTTTCTAAGGGGCTCTATTCAGTTGACTTCGCGCCAAACATGGAAATGTTTGCTGTAGCTGGAGGAGAAGGAGAAGCCCATATTATAAAATTAACGAAGTAAGCAGAAGGAAGAAATAGAAAAGATCGCACCATACTCTAATCAATAGATGAAGGCTTAAAATAATAATATTGAGCCATTAATGCAAGTTAATACCAACTCTTTGGAATTTTTCTATTTGAATTGATCTAATAGACAATGTATATATTATACTATATATCTGTTCATCACTTTATAAGCCTTCATTAGAGAGGACATAATTAATTGACAAACAGCTACTCATCATTAATTTGATTGACGATTACATTGTGATTCAAAATCTGTAAAAAAAAAACGTATACTTTTCACGCACTTTCAGAGGTTTATGGAAATTGAAGTCTCCCACGATTCATATTCATAGTAATGTTGAGACGATATTATATTAATTCTCAGCTGAACTTACATAAAGAACTCTTGGTTTTTTAGAGAGGGAAAGATTTAGGACCTGGGTATACAAAAACAATGTTCTCGATTTTTTACTATAAGGAAGAACTTCAAGCCAGTTGATTTTTCTTAAACATGGAAAAGAATAATTTCCTATGATAAAGTAGTTGTTGTTTTTGTAAGTTTTTATGAGATCACTTTTTCCTCGAAAAACTTGCGTGAGATTATCATTTTCTAATAGCTACTATATAAAACGTCTTCATTATTCCCATGTCTGTGGTTGTTTTCTCTTAGAATAAAAAAAATAATTAAAGTCAACCTTCTTGTTAGATTCCAGCAAATGCAGAATATAGCGACCACTGAAAACACTCTCAAAGCAACCTATTATGGTCTAAAACAAGACGGCAAAAGATGCTTCGAGGCGAGGGATGAATACTTTGCCTGCCTTGACACAATGCCATATGAAAAAGGTGAGTACTTTTTAAGATTTCATTGGAATGAGTTATTTTCAATTCAGAAAATCCATACAAGTGTGGATCTTTACTTACGGACTGGAGACGATTCTGTGAAGCCGGCATAAGAAAATATCAAGTGGAAGAAAGAGCTCTCAACAAGAGAAATGAATCTCTTTACACTCAGAAACAGCTGGATGAATACAATAAGTTTAAGAACGAAACCGCAACCATATATACCAACATCTAGCTTGCTCCAACCGCATGCAATTACTCTCAATCATTAGTTGATCTCTTGATCCCTGCTTGCATGCTTACCAATGTTGAGTGCATGATTCGTATTTTGAATGGTAGACCCTTAATATTCAAACAGAGTCATCATTAATAACTTGACTACGCTACATTCGGATTCCAAAAGGAGTGAGAATTAAGCATTCTGATTACCTTTGAGAAGAGAAAGCAAATTTTTTTGACATTATGGCAACTGACCATGGCCTATAATTATCCAGCAATCTAGCTCTCTGTGAGTACAATTTCTTGCAAAACTAAACCAAATTAGCATCACTCTCCAAAAATTCTCTTTCACTAGTTAGTTTCGATAGATTGCATGAATATCAAATTTTCAGCAAATAAGCTCTCAAAATGAACACTCTTGGTAGGTCGGCCAGTGACACATTAAATTTCTGCGTCGTGGTTTTGCCATTTTGTGGTAAGTAAGAGGAGAGCGGAAAAAATAACCACTCAAGCAACAACCTAACCAACAAAAAGTTTTCCTCATTCATCGTGTCTTGCTCTTTTGAGTTCTCGTCGAAGATATTCACTGAAAATCGGGATGCTTTCCGTAGTTTGCATGAATTTTATCTTTTTTTGACCTTCGAATCTTAGGACCTTGAACATCTGTTTAAAATGTTGAAATAATAGGCAATTCAAATGGCTCTTTCACGAACCCTGAAATTTCCTGTTTCTTATCGTAATTAATCAAGGCGATAATACTCTTTGTTTCTCAAAGTTTTAAATTCTATTCCTCTGAGAAAATGGAATTACTGAATGATTCGCTGTTCACAATTATTTGAAGAACGAACTGTCTTAAATGGTCATTCTTTTTATTCTCTCTTCCCCCTAAGACAATGAAAGCAGGTGGAGACGGGCAACTAAATTATTCAGAGCATAAAGTATTTTGGAATTCGTACTCCATTCGGCGGGAGATAATTATCTCATGCTTGAATTATATTATAGTAGACATAATCTTAATTAACAAAAAAAAACAAAAAGGATAATAAATGGACGCAGACGCTGCAAATATAGGAGCTGATGAAAAGGCAGGAGGAAAGAGGAAAAAGAAGAGTTTACTTCAAGTCGAAAGTAATTTGGATTAAATCCGTTTTCGTAATTCTTTCTAAAAAAGTGAAGAAACTTTTATTTGCTTTTGGTGATGTTGAAAACCCTAAGGATTCGACAGCAGAATTATTGGAGGAAATTGTGATTGAATACATAGAGAATCTTCTTGTGAAGGCATACAAACGTTCTATGAGGAAGGATTCAACCTCTTCGAAAGTAAGCAAACACGACATTCTATATTTCCTGAAAGACGACCCGAAAAATTACATGAAAAGTGTTCGTATGCTCGCTCTTTCAAAAAAATTCGAAGGGTTTCAAGGAAAATCCAAGAAGAAGGATGCTTTTTTCGACGATGGAAAAGACTTATTTAAAACTATGAAATAGTGAGAACTTCGATAGAATACTTTTTCTCGTTAGCTTTCACATTGAGTGCTGACAGAATCGGAAATACTATTCCTTGAGAGTGACTTTACGCATTTTTTCATTGTAAGCTGTGCATAAAAAGTTCCAGATATTCGTGTCATGTCTTATTCTGTACAAGATATTGAATCAAATCATCGATTGAATCTGACAGAAAGTTGCCACAAATAAATACACAACGAAGTAGTTCAGAGATTATCTCTCAGTTTCAAGCAGGGTGGTAAATGGCAGGGAGACTGGTGGGTGACCTTGAATTCACAACAGGTCTGAGATATATAGACGAAATAACATTTTATAAACATGATCGGAAACAATTAAATTTGCTTCAAGTGTTTATAATCGAAGAAAAGAAAGTAGAATTGTAGAAATCATCATTTTTATTGGGATAAAAGCTTCGTTTTTTGATAGACGTAAACCTTCCAATTCCAGCAAAATAAGTCCGAGACGATGAAGGATTAGTAATTTCCGTCGATTTATCTATTCCTGAGTCGAAAAAGTTCGTTAAAGTAGAATTTTTTGCTGGCTGCGAATTCACTCTCGTCAAACTTTTAGACAAGTCTATGTCTCCTCTATCCGTTACAATTCTTTTACGTACTGAAGGAGGTGGATCTCTTTGTGGCAGTTGATGTATCTGCAACGGACTATGCTTCATAAGAGAAGGGATTTTTACTGATTGAACATCCAATTTTTGACTTGATTTATTCTTTATAGTTTTCGATAACCTTTCAGCTAACTTTCTTGTATAGATTGTTGATTGCTCTTGTTTGTGTGGAGGATGGGTTGAGATTGGCTCTACTTGCCTAGTAGAGGATGGTGATTGATATACTTTTATATCATGAAATTTGTAGGACTGCTTGCTCGAACTCAAATCGGCAATATTTTTAAGAGCTGGTATTTGGTGTTTCCGTAGTTCGGATTTATCGATGATATTAATTTCACAAGTCTTCTCTTGGGTTTGGCTTCTGGATTCATGGCATCTCTTAGTTGTGATAAAGTTAAAGCTTGAATAAAAGCTTTCAGCTTCTTTAGTTTCGGCTTTTTGAAGAGCTGACTCTTGCGTTGAAGTCTGAATGGTCTTAGTTTCAAGAGAATGAATGTTTCCAATCGTTCTATTTTTAGACCCCTTTTGCAGTGTTTTATGGCTATTAGGTGTGGTGGGAAATAATGGTCTAAGGTCAGGTTCCGAAGGCTTAAATGGAAAGAATTTCATTTTGGGCTCCTCAACTGGTTGCTCAATATTTCTCGATCTGATTGTCAAAGCTCTCTTATCCTTGCTGCTTGCGTCACTGTCAGTCCCCATCGAAAAATCTTTTATTGTTGTTAATTGAGCCTGATCCAAATTTAGCTTCATTGTAATTCTGTCTTCATTTTTTTGCCACTTATCCTGTGCTTGAGCAAGCATTTGAGTCTCCAAATGGTTTCTCCATTCTTTTTTTGGACTTTCATAGATTAGATGGTCAATAACTTCTTCAGGTGATCTCGCATTTAGTAAAAAAACCTATCATATATTAATTCCCTTAACTTTTGCAAAAAGTTGCTACTTTCCAATCAATCACATACAATTCCGTGTGGTCACTTATGCATGTCGCAGTGTATTCACGTGTTTTTGATAGTCTCGTTAAATCAAGGTCTCCAAGTACATCTCCTTTGGTAACTATAGCCATCTACATAGAAATTATAGAAATATATTAAGCTTCTAAGAAGCTTTTGAATATGGGTACTCTCAGCTTTTCTCTCTTTTCCACGATTTTATTCCATTTTCTATTGATTTTCTTGAAAGCTTGAATATCTTGAAAACTAATTTTTTGAAAAGTCGGTGACTCTAGAATGGCTTTATCTGTGAAGTTAACTGCCACTTGAACTTCTTTTGTCAGCTATAATAATGATTCTTAATTGAAAAACCAATCCATAATATGTAGTAGTACTTCAATATCCCCTTGTTTGACAAAATACACTTCGTTCACTTCATCTCCTTGTTTAAAAATTGTCTGTCCATGGCTGAACTTAATGAGCTTTGAGTCTCGTAATATTGCTGATAGAGCATGTTGAGGCCAGTCCATGAGTAAAGGTATTGATCTAAAGAAAGCTACTTTCTCTTTGCCCCTGCTATCGTAGTGATCAGCTGTAAACGTAGTATATTGTAAATTATTTTTTCTTTTTATCATAAAACTAATATACATAACGTTTTGAAATAAGATGTGCGTCCGAGTATCGCTAGGTAGCATTTCTCCCTACACACGATAGTTGCCGTTCTGGGTTTGCAAATTAACTGTTGATTGAGAGAAAAAAAAGGAAAAATACCGCTGCGAAGAGTCATTTAACGCTATCTCGCCAAAATAAGTTGGAGCGAATAAAACATTCACAACCACATGACTCGGGAAGGCTTGATGAAGATCTTCCTCAGGTAACGCTTGACTGTCAATTCTTTTAATTTTATTTTGAGGTGAAGCCGTGGCACTTGCTTGGTTAGAGGACTCATTCACTTCTTGGTCTAACAACTGCAAAATTGATATTCGTTGAATTGAATTTCCTTCTTGGTTTGAAAGAGGTTTATTGAGTTGATCAGTTGAATTCAGCATGTTAGTTAACACAGTTTTTCTGTTAATAGCTTGAATTTTGTTCTGGGTTCTTCGTCGCTGCTTCTTTTTAATGACATACACGCTACCTCTCAAAAGCATAAAAAAATTCCTGGCAGTCTCTCCTACACAAGCTGATATCCAATTGATAGGAAAATCAATATTACCAGCATGAAATATAACATCTTGCCTCTCCATTTCTTTAAATTTGATTTCTTTCATTAAATCAAGCTGTGCTTCATCTTCAAGAGAGGCCATCAGCTGTTTAAAATAATCGATTCTGCACAAAGCCTCCCGAGTATATTTTAAATCATCTAATGATTTCTCAGCTTTGTGTTTCTTGAGGATTGAAAATAGCTATTCAGAAAAATTTGAACGTTGCTGGTCAACTAAGTTTGTTATTTACTTCTTCATCATAAGTTTGTTGTAATTCAAAGGGAATATGGTTTGGATCCTCCTTGCTTGAAGATTCCATATTTTGGTTCGCTATCTTGAATTGTGGCTCTTCCTTTTTATTTTATTTCACTACTCACTCTAATAGCAGGTTTATTTTGTTCAAGTCTGGTTTATCAAGGGTTTATTCTGTTAAATTTTTGAGAGTCATAAAGATAGTGATTGATAGTTTTAGATCCTCAGAATTTTAAGATTTAGTCACTAACTCACAAAAATCGGCTCTATATATCCTTAATCTTGCTCATTGATTCATTTTGGAGTGGAAAGATATTCTGAGATTCTGACTGCTCTTTTCAGATCGTCGGAGGTTACTCTTAAATTGGAGGGCGTTTTCAAATGTCTCCCTTTTGAGCTTCGCTCTTGATCGGGTTGAATTCGAGTAGTCTCTGGAGATCCATTGTTCTTGTGTTCATTAGTCGGGCTCGAATTCCTACCAGAAAAGATTGGTCGTAGTTTGCCACCCTCAGAATTTAGTCCAAGTTTATCGGTGCTAGCATTCGATTTTTTGAAATGAGAAGGACCCCCAAATTTCTGACTTGAATTGTTTGGTGAAAGCATAGTCCCTGCCGAAATTCGCCGAGAAGGTTCAGGACTGCTTTCTTTATTTTTTTGAGGGCTTGGCTTGGCTCTTATTCTTTCATTAGTCAGGAAAATATACAATTCATTCAAAATGTGCAGTTCAGGAATCCCATCACTCAATTGTTTCAGCCGACTTTTTCGATCTTGCATTGTGTAAAAATCTCCCGAATTGGAACCCTCTCCTTGGCTCTCTCGAATAACAAAATATAGTATCTTGTTATACTCTTCTACTTTTGCGAGAACCTTCTTTCCCGCCTTAATTGCAGCATTCTGAGCCTCAAAAACTTGTGCCTGAATAAAGTGCTTTTGCTTGATCGCTTCATTTTCAGTTTTGAGTGTGTTGTTTTGTTTTTCGAGGTGTTTGTTTTCTTTGATAAGAGTTTCATTTTCCGCCTTAAGTTCTTTCATTACAGCTCCTGATTCATTTCGGGTCTTTTGTTTATGATCTTCCAAAAGAGCCAGTAATTTCAGTAACTCCTCAACTTTGACATGACCTTCCACTAAAGTCCTCAGCGCATCCTCTCTCCTTTTAACTTCTGCCAAATTTAGCTTGCTAGAGAAAGTTACCTCTCTAAACAGCAAAGAAAATTGCAAGCAAAACTCTTCAATATTAGAAATATCCTGTCTAAGTCTATGTAGTAGTTGTTCTCGCTCTTTTGACATCGCCACAAGGTCTTGCTCTTTCTTTGAATCTCTGCTTGCAGTCTTCTCTTTCTCAAATGCTGGGTTGTTTTCGTCAGTCGTTTTATTTGGCAGACTCTTCTTCTGAGTTTTCTGTTTCTCTGTTTCTTCTGATTTTGCTCTCCCAAGGTCTTTCTGAGCTAAATTTTGTATGCGTTGAGCTTCTTCTGAGGATGAGGCGATCCGCTTTGCAACAAGTTCGTAAATGTTCTTTCCATACTCTCGAGATCTCTGAGTGCTGATCGCATCATCGAGCCTGCTAAGCAGCCTGAGATGCTCTTCGGAGGATTTTCCTGACTCAATTAAGCTCTTTATAAGCTGTTGAAGCAGCAATCCAAATTCCTTCTCAGGCATGGTTGAAAGGTTTTCGGAGGCATCGTTGGTGAACACCTTGTTTTCAGTAGCAAAATTTTTAGAGTTATCGGATTCAGCTTGCAACTCATTAATCTTCTCTTGAAGGGTTTCAATTTCTTGAGATTTTTGCTGGAGCAAAATTTTGGTTTGATCCAAGTCTTTCTTGACGGTTTCGCGAAGGAAGCCGTAGAGCTCTTGTATGTTTTTCATTTGAGGATACTCTCTGCTGAACATTTCCAGCTGAGTGGCAAAACTTAAGGAAGTTCTTCTCTGCTTGTTATACAAGAACATGCTCTTGATCAGCATATTGAATTGTAGACTGAATTCATTAACTTTGTCTAAGAACATTTGTGTTTTTTGAGTACTTTCTCTTTGGGCATTGAATAATTGGGTGTTGAGGCTCTGTGTCAATTCCTTCTCATCTGCAAGTTCTTTCTCCAGCTTGCTGACTTGATTCTCATCTACGATTGGAACAGATGTTAACTTTTCTTCGAGATTTTTCACTTTCTCTTCTAATTGCTTGACTTTTTCTCGCATTGAATCATAGATATCGAAGATGAAATATAGGTCTGGTACTCCTTTCAATGCGGTTTTTAGGGTAGTTGTGAGTTCTTCCTCATCTTTTGGAGTTTGAGACAGATAGAGATCTGCTATAGAAGGAGTAACTGAGGCTCGAACGAGTGCATCAATAGCATCCTTAACAGAGGTTAAGGAGTTGGCAAATGCTAATTTTTCTTGCTCTCTATCTTTTCGAATTTTTTCAACCTCTTCAAGTGCATCCATTGTTTTTAACTGGGTCTCCTTCAAGGTTATTTCCGCATCTTTGATTTTGAGCTCAAGATCAGAGATTTGATTGCTTTTTTCTAATGAATTCTTTTTTTCTTCAGCAAGTTTTTCTTGAGCGTCTTTCACTGCTTCTATTTGCTTCCTTAGTTGTTCATTTTCTTCAGTTTCTTTGTTTAGATCAGGCAGTATTGTATTAATATATTTTTCTTTTTCTTGCACCTCTTGTTCTAGAGAAGCGACCTGATTTCTTAACTTCTCGATTTCCGAAAATTGTTGATTTAACAACATAGCTTGCTGGAGCTTGTCGGCCTTCATAGACTCCATTTCACGAGAATAACCCAAATTTTCTCCTTGGAGTCTCTCAACATTTTTCTCGAGCATTTCGATTTTTCTTTCGGCTTGGTCTTTCTGTTGCTCCAGTTCTTTTACTGAATTTGAGAGAGCAGCATTTTCATTTTCCAAATTTTCGGCTTTTACTTTAAGTTTTTCATTCAATGCTACATGGCTTTCTTTCTCAAATCTGTTCCTTTCAGCCATAATTTTGCTGGAATATTCTTTTTCGGCCCTCAGCTCATCCATGAGTTCGTATTTATTTTGGATCAAAGCTTTCTTTTCATCGACCAGCAAAGCAATGGTTTCATCTTTAGTGGAATTTTGTTCTTCTAGTTGCTCTAATCTCTTTATATATTGCTTCAGTTGAAGCTCCAAATCTTGAATTATAGTTTTTCTGGGAGAGTTTTGGCCTGCTTTTTTGGAAGAGTTTTGCTCTACTGTTTTCAGCTTCATCTCCTCTTGTTTGTTGATTTCATCTATCGCTTGATTCAAAAATTCTCCTGCTGGTACCTTCTTATTCGAGTCTGAATTGCCTCCACCTGTAATTTTTTTAAGCCATGAGAAAGTGCCACCTGATTGTTGCTTAGAAGCCGCCTCTTCTTTTTTTTGCTTTATCCATGTGTTCAGCACTTGAAGACCCTTAGTCCATTTGTCTTTTTCGCTTGCTTGAATAACCATCAGATTAAGAGTCGCTTTCTCGAACTTCACATCAAACCTAAGTCGTCTTTGTAAAACCCGAAAAGAGTTTGTTATTACTCGTTATCATCAATACTATTGATAGCTAAAATCTTTTCAATAGAAAATTTTTCTTCAAGCTTCTTCGATGAAGGATCCTGAAAACGAATTTTAAAAAATGCCGATAGGTATGAGTAACATTTGGTTTCTTGAATAGGTAGCAGCAGAGCAGAGTGCCTTCATCTTCAACCGCGAGAAATCTATGCTCATCAGTCAACATACAGAGAATCGAGTGTAGGAAACCTTTGAGAGTACTGGGGTTTGGGACCAGGGATCAATCTCATCATATTGCCCTGGAGTTTCATGGCCTAGATATTTCATCAAAGTAAACAAACCATTTATTCAAGCGACTGGTACATTCTTTGCTTCCTGGGAGAGATCCATACTAACAGAATCTTTAATGACTCAATGAATGAGCTTATTTATTTATCGATAATGATTTAAATTTTGGTTATTTCTGAGAATCTTAGGGACCTACTCAAAATGACACATAAAGCTTACATTTTTATAATTTGTGGAGTTTGTCTGAGAGTAACCTTACATAAGAGCCAACCGAAAATGGATTGAGTATTTCCAACAAGCAAACGATATATGTTCATTAATTTCAGACTTATTTTAGCAAATAAACAATATCGTATTTCAACTCCTTTCAAAAGCTACACTCTCATTAAAAAAGGAAACCGAGAATATTGTGAGATTAAGCTTGTGAGCACTTTTTTTTTGTTTTAAATTTATAACGTTTCAAATGATCTGAAACATTTCTTAAACAATGCAAAACGAAAAAATTTTGAACAGTTGTGAATAGCGAACAAAGTAGTGCCTCATCCAAATTTTCCATTAAAGCTATATCAAGGAAAAATCGCTTTACACAAGTATAACTTCTGTATTAAGCAAAACATTGCTTTGTTTTTTCCCGAAATTTCACCTAAATTCATTGGCAAATCTTACATGTGGAAAAATTCACTTACATTATTATTTTTCAACATTTTTCCTCTTTCATCCGAATTCTGATGAAACAACTTCAACAATATTCGAAAATATAATATAAAAGAGAGACTCCAATTGTTTAAACAAGAAAAAAGGGAACATCATGATCGAAAATCGGGTTTATTTAAACAGTTTATTCTTTTGTAATCATTTCACAATAATAAGCAGAAATGATTGGAAGCAAACCTCATAGTTGTGAATTAGTATATAGCAATATATAGCAACATCAATTCACCTTCATCAACTTTCCTAAACTGAGAAATCATAAAACATAAGAACGCAATGAGAGAGTAATCTCATTGTTTTGTTCTCTCTCTCTGTGCAATATGAAATCCCAATGTAATACTAAATATTATGCTTTGAGTACTTGAGGATTCTCGTTTACTTTGTGTTGGCCTGGAGTCCTTGTAGCTCCTTGAGCATCTCTCTTATTTGTTGAGACCTCGTCATAAGCATATAGTAAATCACGCACCAACAAACATTTGCTGTAACAATGCCAATAATCAAGAAAATAACGTAAAACACATAAGCGCAATTCATTCGGCTTGAACTGAAGTTTTTATAAGCAGAGATCCCAACTAAGTGTCCACCAATGCTAAAGACTTCTAATACAATTACTGTTATTCCGATACCAATGAGTGCACCTTTGGCTGCATTGGATGTGTCACTGCAAAGTGTATTATCAGTTGTTATTGTTGAAGAAATTATATTGCATCCTGTATTCTGGAATAAAGAAGTAGCTGTTGCTGCAAGGATCACGAATATCAAACCGGTAATAATTGCAACGACACCCACGCATATTCCACAGTAATTTAAAGAACTAAAATTGTCCACTGTTCTTATCTTTTCCTTTATTTCTTCGATTCTCTTAGACGATCTGACGCTAGATTTCCCCCTAAGATTTCCTGCTTGTAGTGGCTGATTGGTGGTGCTTTGAAATGAATCGTTGATTGAGTTGTCAAAACTTTGATCTTGCTTCAGCAATCTATGTCCATTCTGGTGATGATGAGAATTATCAGCTTGGTGGTTGGAGTGTCCTCCTCCTAGATGATGGGAATGCCCACTCTGATGAGAACGATGCTCAATTAGAATAGGGTGCTGTCGTTGATGAGGATGTTGTTCCCCGTGATGATGGTACTCGCTTTGAAGGGGGCGGTCTTTATGCTGGAGATGATGCCCAGTTTGCTGAAGCGTTTGATGTGTAAAATGGCTTCTTGAGGGCTGGCTTATGTGCAGATCATGGCTGTATTGAGACATTTTTTTTTTTGGGTTGACTGTACAGCTGATTATAAAACAAACAAATTTGATCAATATTGTGTACTGTATTTACATTTATTCAAGATCACTCAAAATTTTCAACCCAAGTAGATTGAATTGAAAATTAGGACAGATAAACTCAACATCTGCACTTCTGGTCTACAGCTCTAGTGTCATTATGGTATTGGGAAGTTTTGATATGCTCATTTTTCATAATTATCCTCCCAATATAAATAATTTCAAATTTTGAGTCTGATTCGAATATTTAATGCTTTGCGCTCAAGAGTCCTTAAATTGAATTTTTCAACTCATCTGAAATCAAATGAATGTCTTTAGATTCTATATAGTCATCTCATTTGAATAAAATTTTTGCGAATATTGATACGTTAAGGCTGAAAAATTGGTATACATGGCAAATTATGCCTCTAGTTCGAATTTTGAGAGAGAGAGAAAAATCTACCCTGTTCAGAAAAATAATGTTTAATATGAAGCTGATTGTTGCTGGTGATCTCATAAAAAAGTTCAAACAAATCGAGTGAGACTCACTTGCTCATTGTTCAAGGCCAAAAAATAAATTGCCAACAAAGTACATCCAAACTAAATAGCGCTCGGAATAATGAGAAGAAAGGGAAGCATAATTTATATAATAATTTAATAGCTGTGAGCAGCTAAAAACAGATCTTGTCGCTATTGCATTATTTGCTTTTCTTTTTATGAACTAAATTCTCTGAATGAATTCCATGGCAGAGAAAGTTTATTTCTGGAAGAATTTTTCCTTGTATAGCATATTAAATCTCAAATAAATTTATAAAACACTACAAAGAAGTCACTGCCAGAATCACTTTTATAGCAAGGAACGTTTCGGATGTATCGTACGAATTGTAATTTGACTTCGCATTTGGGATCATTAACAAGTATTGTAGCATCTTATTTATTGAACAGCAGCAATTACATGACAAATCAGCCTTCAAACAGCCAGTTCAATTCACAATTGGAAATAACGGAGAGGTAAACTCTAATTTCCTTGAGATTTTTGGAGCTCTAAACTGAAAACCATAGTCCATTTCTGAGTTCAGGCAGATTCTTGCTAAATGATGCAAACCGAAAATATTTTCCTCAAGAGATTGCTGAGAAAAAAACCAACTCTAACATGGCACGATCAGAAAGACTCCAAAACTTTTCAGTACTCCTCCCATTGCTATAGGTCATAACTTATTGACCATCTCAATAGCAACTTCTGAGCAGTAATACCGGGCTGGGGACGACCAATTTCATGAATAATAGTAGAAAATTGACATTTTGAATTCTGCTGAGCGTGCATTATCGTTTTATTAGATGTATCAAATTGGGAGACCAGGGATAACCATATTCCAGATAAATCTTTTATTCCATTGCGAGAACGCATCCGTTTGAGAAAGACATATGGTAAAAACATTTCTTAAGAACAACTAGTGAATGCACTGGTAGAGCCCGAGCTCGATCACTCTGACGATACTAGATTGCGTATGTCTCTAAAAAAACATAACGAAGTCTTGCAAAAAATTGACTTGCTTCTCAATAATATTCTCGGGTACAATGAGGAGTAATATTTGAAAACTTTTTACACAGAAGTTTTATTAATTACTTCTCAGTCCATACAAAGGAGCAATTCCTGAATACTTTCCAAATTCAGAAGACGTAGCTGAAAATTTTGTTGATTCTAATTCTCAAAATCAACGTTTCCATGATAATGAAAATAGTAAACGAGTCCGCATGACTCCTGAAGAAAAAGCGATTATGCAGAGAATAAGAGAAATAAGAAATAATCCCTCAGTAGCTGACAGTCAGAAAGTCAGCGAGCTTGCAGCATTGTTCCCAGAAAACTTTTTTGACTTTAAACTGAAACCTGGAGTTTTGTTGCCTCAACAAATTGGCTTTTCAGACATTCTTAGGCAACCTGAAATATCCAGCAAACTTTTTGAAAGACAGTCAGATGATGCTTCAAAAAAGGATATTATCATAAATCCCCCGAAATATCAAAATGACTTACTCGAACAAATGGGTTTTTCATCAGGTCAGAAAAATTCAAATCTTGAGGGAATAAATCTTCAGAATTCCATGCATCATCCATCGGGTGGATATGCTCTCAATAACCCAAGCTCTAGGTAACTATCAGAAAATTTACCTTATCAATAACCCCATCAAGCAAGATACAGAATCAAGCAACGATTATCCAACAGCAGCATTATTCTCAATCGATGAGGCAAGAGCAGGCTTCTCAACAACACATGGTACAAAAAACGGAGCAAGATTTGAGGCAAGTTCAACAAATATTACAGCTCTCCCAACAAACACAACAATTATCCCAACAAAATCCACAGCCCACTCAACAAATGTCGCAATCAATCCAGCAAGCGTCGCAGTCTAATCACTTACATGGAAAGGGATATAATCAACAGGAAACACAGCTGCAACAAAATAATCAACAACCTCATCAAAATACACCTCGACAGCAAACCTATGGACAGCAGAGAGCTCCAAAAACTTTTAATCATTATTTGCGGAAGAAACTCAGGCACTATCTCTGGGTTTATGTCATATTAAAATTCTTGACTGAGCTTTCGCTTATTTATGCCAATCACCGAAGAGAAATTCTGGCTCAGGCATATGAGAATGTACTCAATATTTATGAGAAGGTATGCTAAACTAATAATTATCAAAGCATTAACATAAAACCCATCAGAAAGCAAGAGAATATTTCGGATCATATATGGAAGTCATTATCAGTGATGTACGCTATTTTGTTTTGGCTCGTTTGAAATTGGATGTATCTTACAACTAGCTGGCACTTTTCCCAAAACCTCTGGATTTCCGACTGATACCATCAACTAATAAACCTCCTGATGATGTTAAAAAAAGGGTTGAAACTATGATGGTATCATTAGTATTTGAAAAAATGTATTATTAACCAGCCACACTATAGATTAAAGTTCAAGCAACTATGAACGCTCTGGATGACTGCTCGAAAAATTTAAAGCAAGATGAAGTAATTATCGCTTTTTTAGGTAACAGCAGTCGTTTATTCGCATTAACGGCGTTCGAACGACAGGACTATTAAGCAAAAGTTGCACTTTCCTTCCTGATCACTATGTTACTTCATTTGAGCTTTCCAGATTGCGATTTAATTTATTCGGCCGAGCAATGTAACTCCTTTCTTTACTATTCAATTAGCCAGTAATGATTTTTTCGAAGAATGAACCATCCAAAAGCCTCAGAGATGATGATTGTGTCTACATTATTCGTTCGGGGACTTCTCTTACACACAATTCTCACTAAAAAGACCAAAGATGGCCAAGAGAGAGAACTAACTGATGTTGCTAAATCAAATTTTCTGACATTTTCCTCAATTCTGTACTACATATTTATGGATGACTACTTTCAAATGCCGAAGGATCGAGACTCGCAGGAACACCTCATGGAGGAAGAAAAAACAATACCAGCTTGTTTAATATTTGGAAGTAATATTAAATTAGATTACGAAAACAGCATACATAATATTTGTAGGAATTGACCCCAATATGATCCCACTTTCCACTGTTTCAGAGGAGCTAGTTTTTGGCTTCTCCCCAAGGATAGAATTATCTCCAATTTTCGAGCAGAATAATAAATGGTATTGTATGCGTCCATTGAGTTTTTTCCTGAACCTCAATAGGGTCATTAAAATGAAAAAACAATTTGAAAGAATTATTGGAAGATACATGCAGTACATGACAGCCGCTTGGAAAAACAGAAAGATGTATTATCCTGATGTCGACTAATTCTTTGAGATTATTTTACAAATTTTTTTTGAGTTAACTATAATGCTTTAGGCTAGATTAAGATTGAGATTTTCTGCGAGGTCTTATGTATTTTTTATGCTTCTTTTTTGATATTTACGTATTACTGCCAGCAATTGACTGCTTGCTTTTCTCTACTATACTTGATTATTTAACAAATTGATGGTTGTAGAATCAAATCTTTCTTTTCTTTTATAGTCTATTATATCCATGTGTTTTCGGACACCGGATTTACTGTAGATGTAAGCAATCACTCCTGCCCATGCTCGCTTATTCTGGTTCTAACAACGAATAGCGACTCTCAAAAGTCATTTGAGAGCAATTTAGTTCATATTGAAATCTCTAGTTTTAGAGAAAAAGCTGTTTTCATATTTACTCATAAACACTACTCATCAAGCAATTTCATTTCAAGAATCAAATCACACTCATTCTTCTACAATTTGATTTCCAATAAGCTTTTGAGGAGGAGAAGAAGAATTTCTCAAATCATTAAATACTACGAAACTTTAATATTTGTTAAATCCTAGCCTAATTTTAGTCAGAAGAGTGCGGTCCGAGATATAGTCTGCTTGTTCGTCGCTTGCAATGCCTGGTAACTCTTTCTTGACTTCGTCGAACGTTGAATCAAGACCTATCAGTCCAAGACTCTTCATAGCTTCCACATCTTTCTTCATGACCCCTGAGCCGCCTTTTCCATTGGTGATTACAAGATCTTCTCCCACTTTCACATATCTACATGTATTCATTCCGTTAACGGCTCTTGGACATCCGTATGTTGACAGGATTCCAACGAAAGCGTCGCCAAAAATCTTTCTACTCAACCATATAGAATGCAAAAAGTATTCAGGAGAGTAGTGCTCATCACTCAGACGAGCACCTTCAGTGATTCTCAAGAGCATATACTCATTATTCTCAGCGATCAGAGTCCAATTGGCTCCTCCAAGAGCCAAATTGGGGAAATTGCCATTTGGTTGCCGGATTTTTTCTACCTCTTTAGTTTTCTTCACTATAATATTGGAAGAGACACCTGTTGCTAATGTTTGATAGGGCACGAGAGGCTGAATGCCAAGGGCTTCAAGTGCATGATTGATTAAATTTGCCACAGGACCTGCTTTGTTGGAATGCTCGAATCCGTATTCTACTTTATATCCTAGAGTGATGAACGCCTTCCCGCATGGAACAAACTTCTTTGTCTTCGCCCCATTGTAGTCCTGAATGATTTCCAAACCTGCCAACCTCAAATTCACTCCTTCTTTGAAGAAGAAAATTCTATTCAGTTGAGTATTGTTATGGAAATGTCCTCCTCGCTTTTGGATATAGTTGACGGTATCACTTATTGCGGTGGCTCTGAAATTTCCGTGGCCCATAGAAGTCCACCCATAATCAATGTTTTTGCCCGGAAACATTTCGTCCAGTTCTTGCCTGGTTAGTTCTCTATCTTCAACACCAGTTTTTCTAATCTCCCGATGCTGTCTTTTTATAGTCTCGTTTCCGCCTTTGGTGATCGCAAGTTTTATAGCATCTCCATATGTATGTCCCCATTCTTTGTAAAGACCAAGGAGTGGAGTGGTTGCTGTGACTCCAGAACGTTTTTGCCACCAATGCCATAGTCTTTGAGAATCACGAGTGAGTCTACGGTTGGCAGTATGATCTCCCACGAGACCAAGTACTTCTTCAATTATTTTGTTTTTTGCCCAATAGTATTCATTGCTCAGGTATACTTTGAACAAATCTCTAAAGAAGCTCTTTGTCAAAAAGAAGTCAACATTCTTGTAGGTCTTGCTGCTGGTTTGTTCGATAAAATAGTTTTTTAGTTCCTCAGAGCCATGATCACTCGTCCATTTTTTCCAATTTCTTTTCATAACGAGAGGAAGAAGTACATGCCCTGTGTAGCTGCTATCGGAGTTAAGGGCCGCACCAGTGTTTATATTAAGCTGCCAGGCTGACCAAGACCAATTTGATTCTGCTAAATTTCTAATGGCATAATTGACTTTGGTTGGATCCTTGTGAAACATTGCAAGCCAGGAAGCAGCAGTATGAGCAGCAGGTCCTCCTACACACCAGACTTCGTCTTCATCCCACTTCTCCTGGAATAACTTTTGATAGTCTTCAGGTGCATCATCGATCATGGCAACATTGACTTTTATTGATCGGAATTGATTTGAATCCGCTGGAGGATCCATGATTCCATAGTCGTACACAGGCTTCATTTTTTCCCCTTCAAGTATTTTTTTTGCTATTTCGAGCGTTTTAGCATCAGTTGTCTTCCAAGCCTTTATTCCTTTGTAATTAGCGGCAGACTCAACATGATGATTGAATGCTTCATGTATACTCTGCAGATCCTCTACTCCAAAAAATTGTTTAGTATCGACAATTGATGGAGGAGTGTTATTTTTGAACCTCTTTGAGACTAAGCGAAACAGGTTTTTCATGTTTAGATTCTAATTAAAATAAAAAATTTCTTCAGCAATCACTCATGATGATTACTAAATCTGAAAATGCTTTCTCTGCGTTGAAGAAAAATGCATACTTTAGGACTGAGATTTACACAACAAATCTCATGAATTGCTGTTATATTCAGCAAATTCCTGGTTGCTA
>ENA-UOTZ01000767-UOTZ01000767.1-compost-metagenome-genome-assembly--contig:-NODE-767-length-25849-cov-27.346112_pt1 | contig 25849 bp, 13 predicted proteins | sample MGYA00238144_ERZ746983 | MGnify/ENA primary metagenome ERZ746983 (study PRJEB28759, sample SAMN06268863) | compost metagenome | isolation source: single cell | place: USA: California, Emeryville, Joint... | reverse complement strand
CATGTCCTGAGCGACATAATTAGCACGAGAGTATTTGAATTTCCATAAGGAGATTTCGAAACTAAGCAATCACCTGGCTGTGGGTGATAAAACATGCTCTCTCGATATAAAAATTTACACTACTAAAATTTGTAGGTGACCAGGAAGAAATACTATACTCATTCTGAATTTAAAGCAGGGTTTTTCCGCCAAATTATTGAATGCAATCTATTTGCTTTCTTCTCTTAGTTTAGCAAGTCATGAGGAGCATTGCCTTGGATCTCCAAGCTGCAAGCAACTCTCTAGAAGTTTTCCGCTCAGCATTGTTTTTTCTGCCATGTTTATACACTGACCCTTAAACCACTCTTTCTAGAATCTATCTCTTGATGGCCTTCATTCCAGAAAGGTAGCAATACTCTCTTACTATTTTACGCTTAATATCTCTTCTAGGTCTTATCTTGAGTTTTGTTCGATTCAATAAAATCCTAATCATATATAAATATCTTGCTAATGGAGAATCAAGAACCAGATTATAGCGGTTTTCTCCACGAACGACTCCGAAACCAATATACAAATTTCACGCTTTTGGCTACAAAGAGGAAATCAATGCTCTTTCAAGCAAAAAGCATCGCCTCCGAATCAGAATTTCTAATTGAAGTGTTCAACTCAGCAACAAGTGATTCTAACTCCCTTTGGAAGGATATTGAAGTCTTCATTCAAAAAGCTTTCCTTCAATTGAAATGCAAGCATGAGAATATCCTTAAAGTGATTGACTGCGACTTGGACATGCAAGAATACAAACTTTTTGTCGTTTTTCCCTATTATCCGAACCTGAAAGAAGTTCTCGCCGATAAAAGCCAAACCATCAATATTGCTAAACTCTTCGAGGATGTATCACAAGCTTTGCAGTACGCACACGTTAACTTTCAAGTTGCACATGGGACACTAACGACGGAATCAATCTATTATGATCAAGTGAAAGATGTTTATATGGTCTCGAATCTCACGTTTCCACATGAAATTCTGGGTCAAACAGCACAAAATTTTGAGTCGCATTTTTTGGATCTTAGATCTCTATCGAAAGAATATTGGGTGCCTGAGCTACGTCTGTTTTCCGATTTGGAATCTCTGGCTTTAAATGTGAGACGAATAGATGTTTATTTATTGGGGTTGGTGGTGCTGGAGTGCCTTGGGATTGATCGGAAATATTTCCTTTATCTAGAGAAAGGGCTTTCGGACGCGATGCATTATAATCTGTTGCTCAAAGGATTGTTAGTGGAGGGCTGCGAAAACTTTCAAAACACAGCGAAAACGAAAGATATGCTCTTTAAAATGCTTCAGAAAGAACCGGAAAGCCGACCAAATCTCATCTTGATAGATTTTAGTGGCGAGCCCGGAGAGAATTTGCAATTGGAAAATATTAGTGCTTCAAGTAATAGAAATTATAATTGTAATTTATCATGAGTGCGACTACGCTTAGAAAAAATGGGACTCTTGTCTGCTGTGGCTGATACTGAAGAATCTATCCCTATTTTGAAAAGTGAACACTGAAGCCCTGGATTATATTCATCATTTTTTAAATTTAGATCCTGAAGTTCAGAGTGAAGAGTTTCTTCTTTGCCATAGTAACACCAATGGAGCAATTCATAATATCCACCTTCGCTCTGGAACCTTCGAGCCCTATATTAAAGTTGAAAAGAGTAATTATCATGAAAGAAGAGAGTTACAAAATTTGCAAGGAAATATTTATGGGCTGAAGCAACTACCGACAGCTGGCATTCTTTGTGTTCAGACTGAACAGAATTTGCAGCTGGTTGATTATAAACAAAAGAAATTAATTCAGAAATTGAGAAATCAGAGGTAGATTCTTGTCTATTCTATGGCGAGGAATGAAAACTGTTCTTAGCAGAAGATATCTTTATGATGTAAGTCAGAGAGAAGAAATTGTGATCGAGCATAATAATTATCTGGTATTAATAATTGGCGATTGCCAAGAATCCCTTCATATCGAATAGAACGTTTACAGACTTGCAAAAACTGATCCTGAAGAATTTGACCATGTCAAAATGTTCAAAAATCCGCTGGGAGTAAATTTATTCATACACTTACTTATTCACCTGCTCTTTTTTATAGGATGACCTTGATGGTATTGCATGGAATCCTCTCGGAACGAATCTTGTTCTACTCAAAAACCAAGCTCTTCAACTAATTGATTTAGAAGGCAGGGTCCTTGACTCATTAACTTTAGGTACAATAATACTACAGAGACGTGTGTTCATTTGATTTTCTTGCTAAAGAAACCAACGATAAACCATTCCACCTCCAATGGAGTCGAGAGAGCAACGTGATCTCATATCTTCATGGAGAAAATATTGATCTCGTTGATGGCAAAACTTTCAAGTTGAGAGATAGGATCCGTCCACCTCCATCAGGTTCGAAGATTAAAATTTTGGGTAATTTTATCTCTGCCAAGTAATTGCATAAGTACCTCTGACTAGACCAATTAAAAGGAAGCTGCTGGAGTCCTCAACCTGATATCGTTTGTATTTTCGGAGACAATACCTTTAAGATTTATGATATAAGAAACACTGCCGAACCTATATATCAGAAGAAGAGTACTACTTCTCAATTGCGCGTGAAGTTGAATTAATAATTATTTGCTAGCAAACGCTGCCTGCTGCGAATGGAGTGCGTACAACAACAGAATAGCAATCGGAGACTCCATGGGAAATATCCATTTCTATGACGGAACCGATTACTCACAAACGCATAATTTTAATGTATTTGAAGGTAATCCCTGTAAATGTGTCATTTACAAATTGAGGATACTATTATAGGAGAAATAACAAGTATGTGCTTCTGGAATCCGAATCCTTCAGCTGAGGTAAGCCAGATTCTCACACAGTGAGGTTTGAAGAACGCTAAAAATTCTTTTCCAATATTGATTGAGAGTTTCTAATTCAAATTCTCGAGTGTTCATTCTGTTATTTTGTTGGTACTAGACTGAAAAAAGTTTATGATTGTTTGTTGAGCTAAGCTGATAACATGGTGCAAGTTGCTCTGTTTTTATTGAATTTCAATTAAAGCATCAAAGCATAAAGACTCGGAACAATCTGACTAACTACGGAATTTTTCTTAAAAATCAAGATTCATTTTAATTGTTAAAAGAAATAATTTTCTATGGGATTCTGTGTGAGCAAGGACTGTCAAAGACAGGAGTTTGACTCGGTACTTTCTCCTAGCGTTGACACCAAAAAGATCTACTCCGAAATCATGAAAAAATTCGCTCCTTCAAAACGCTTGAATGAGAAACGGTTCAGCTTACCCGATAACGTTGATGATTTTTTATTTGTTCCTCAACTCAAGGCTGTTGTCGTTTTCACAGGAATCTGGCTTAAATCCGAATTCAACCTCAGACCTTCAGCCATTCCTTCCAATGAAACATTCTACTCTCCAATAAACACAATCAACGCGAGCTTTTCGCAATCTACGTCTATTCACCAGTTCAAATTGTCAAACTTAGGAGATTCTTGTTCATCATTTGGACCATCATTTATCTCAGAGCTCCCCCTCGATCCAAGCGCGCAGCCGGCGATTCTAATCTATAGCCTCAAGCGGTTAAAGCTGATCAGCAAGATAAATAAATTTTCATTCGGCTTCACTTTCTATTCACGAGTGCGGTATTCCACTCACTTATCAGGCTTTCTACTGCTTGAGGTTAACCTGGGTATCTATTATCTTAGCGTAGCGGGCAGGAAACTCTCAAAAATACTCCTTTCTTATGATAAAGACATCGATACTAGAACATTTGAAATCTTGGACTCACTTGGATATCTCGCTGTATCAACGAAATCCTCGAATCAAATTAAACTATACGCTCTGTCTAATGAAGAAACTAGGAAATCTGCCAGAGCTGGGATCCCTGTTATTAATATCAGTAGAACGCATGTGATTAATTTACCAAATGCACGATCGCCGATCTCAACGCTGTCGTTTACACCGAAGAACGGGATTTTCATAGTTGGTTTTAAAAATCGAAAGTACGCGTGTTATCGATGGGATGTTGAAGCTGAGGACTTTGAAACTTTAACGCTCGCGCAGTATAATCAGGTAGGGAAGTCACAATCCTATGAGCTCTCTCGTGCTGATAATTATCAGAAAAATATGAGTTTCTTAATGGGAAACCGTAAGGCGTGGGTGTTCGAAGACAAGAATTGTCTCTACTTGTGGAGATTTGATTCATTGCCGAGTGAGGTGAATATTTGGGATACATCGTTTCTGGGGAAGGGGCAGCTAAGACTTGCCTCTAAGATAGATTGGAGTAAATTTTGCGATTTACCAAGTAGAAGAGGCTGGAATTTTATTTCAGAGGCGGTTCAGCAAGCATCAATGATAAATGATAATGATACAAGAGCGCTGTCACTTATAGCACTGACTTTTATTAAGATGGATAAAGGGATGATTTCTTATGATTTTATCGCGAAAACCGAAGAAAGGTTGTCAATCATAACTCTTGGAAACAGAAATGGGCGAGTGTATTGCCAAGTGAGTTATTTATAGCTAACAATTCATAACTGATAACTGCTTTGTATCGAAAATTTTAAGTTAATTTCTTTACAAAGAATTCTAATCGCCTTGTCGAGCTTGTTTCATTTTTCTTATGCAGAAAGATTTCGTGTCAATCTACACACAGTGGCCGTCAAAGTGATAAAATTCATTATTATTAGTATTTGTTTGTTTCAAATTGTGCTACTTTAGTGAATTAGCGCCTAAATGAAAATAGTATTGCTTTCAAAAAGAAATTGAAGGATCAACAAACTTTATTGAGCAGTCCCTTGTACTTTTCCAATGTCATATACTCATTCCTATAAACAAGAGAGAGAGGAAAAAAATAATATGCTCCTTTTTTTTTTTTGACAAACTGTTTAGATTTCAGAACGATTGGGAGTAAAAATTCACGAAAAGTCTGGTGAAGAACTGAAATCACTCAAAAAAGTAACAATAAGCAAGAAAGAATATTGAAGTCAAGAGTCAAACCTTCTTAGATAGTAACTTCAATTTTCTATCCATTAGGATGATGACAAATCGCAGCATATCCAGCAAGCCATCGTCCTAACAGAGAATAAATGTTTTCGAAGAAATATCGGTTCTAAATTAATCAAATTTTAAACAACAAACTCACAATAAGAAAAACACAATCAGAATAAATGTCAGATCCCGCCTATGAACCGCAGCAAGACGAAAATCCTGTAGAAGAACCTGAAAACAAGAGCCCTAGAGAAGATTCTCCAGATGAACCTGAAAACAAAAGTCCTAAAGAAGACCTTCCAGAAGAACCTCAAGAACAAGTTGGTGCAGTTGAGCACTCTCCTTCGGGACAACAAATTGAGTTGCAGCCTCAATCATCAGAGTCATCACCGAAGAGAAAAGAAGAATCTCCTCAGGACAATCATCCAAAAGAACTCCACTCTGTTGATATTACTCAAGAAGAAAGCAAGACCGAGGGATTCCCAACAGTCGGCGATGAAAGTCAGATCGTTACAGATCGAAATGAAAGAAGGATTCTATTTCATATGGGTAGTGGTCCTGAAGACAAAAACGCGCTCCAGATTCCGTGTCTCTTAATAGCTATAACAGTACTAGTTGGCTTCCTATTCTTCAGAGTAGTTTCTGTTTTTCATGGAGGAGCGGACTACGATCTCACTGATCTTCAATCACAGCATAAGATAATATATGACTATCTTTCAAAGCCACCGATAACTCATTTTAAGACTGTGAAAGCCAATGAGAAATGTCCTGACGGCTACTACCCTCAACTCTTAACATATTGGTATGGACTTCAAAACGGCTGCTATTGTAAAGAAACAGACACTCTAGTTAGCGGCAGCTGCCCATATTCATGCAGGGAACGTCAGCCTGTCAAGGCGCAGCCTAGCAAACCCATTTATAATTGGAGCAGTGGTGAGCAAATTTGTGTCAAATATGCATCGAATTACACCCCGAACAGAGTTCAATGCCCTCCTGGATTCAAAGTTTGTGATGATAGCACCTGCTATCTCGAAAGTGAAGGATGTCCTGAGATGAATTTCACTCTCAGTGATCAGAAAATCTCCTTCTTCCAGCCATTAATTGGGATGGCTTTGACGCTATCAAACAGCAGCCTTTGTATTTATCCGAGTTTTTACGCTGATTCTCCAAGTAACAAAATCTATGACTTGGAAATAATTCTGTCTGGCTGTGGGGATTTGGGGGAATATTTCAATGCAGTGAACTTAGCAAAAACTTCAGCATACGAGCTTTATAAACAAAATGGTATCAACGTTGATGAACTGCCTCACAAAGAAGTCCTTAAGGAAGAAATGTATTATCTCTGGGGAATTCACGCCATGGGATTCACTCAAGATGTATATTGCACAGAGCCGGACCCTAGCCTATTCCCGTCTTGGTACAATCAGTATTGGCGGCTCAGGAGCACAGTGGGTACTATTCAGCTGATCTGCGCCCTCGCTGCGTTCGTGTGCTTGCTTATGTATGCAATAATTTTCTTTGAGCACTACAAGGAAACGGGAAGCATTAGCAGTGTGTTAGATAATCCCATCGAGTCTCCTAGCTTGGAATGGGCCTCAAATATTGTGTTTTTGGCTCTGTTGCCTGGATTAAGCGTGATAGAGTTTATTTTGGTGCTGGTGATGAGGTCTCCGTTGGATAAGACCTATCAACTCTTCAAGCGATTAGCTGGTAGTTTCTGTTTTGAGCAAGAGAATTTTAACCAAGGTCTCGAGTCTTACGTTGAATTTTATGAAGATGATGTTAATTCGTTGCTTTGGCTCGCAATAACCATGACTCTCATATCGATGCTAATGCTTACTCTCTACCTCACATCGAAGAAGGCTGGAAAGGGGCCATATGTTTCACTAAGACGATAGAAATTAATAGATTCTGCCTAATCATTCTAGCTTCACTTTTGCTTTGATTCATTATTCGTTTGAAAATCCATCCATTTAACCTTCTAAGATAAGAACGAACGGGATGAATAGTCTTGCAATATGTTTAACAACTAGGATGAATGATGATGTAGAACTCAATGAAAATTTATTTTGAGACTAGAAAGGGGCCATTCTATGCAGCATTGCAAAAGATAGAGGTGTGGTATTTTTCAAGGTCATTAACCCCGCTCTTTTTTGAATTAAGTCCGTAATTTTCAATTTAATCTGTAAAGTATTTTTTCAAAATTGTCGTTACCGCAGAACGATCAATGGACTCTCACAAGAAAGTAGAACGCAAAACCAATTGGCTGGCTGTGCTCCTTGTCTTCGCCACATCCTTCATCTATTATTTTCCCTATGATCACCTCCAACCACTCATGAAGCCGATCATCGAAGAATACGGACTCAATCTAACTGGTTTCAACTTCGCTTATGCGCTCGCAGATATCCCCACTCTATTTATCCTACTCTTGGCTCCCAGCCTCATTAGAAGCTTCGGTTCAAGCACACTGCTGGTGGTTTCCGTTGGCTGCATGAGTCTTGGACAATTACTCATCGCTTTTTCATCTCTTTCCAAATCCTTCGTCTTGCTCCTCATCGGCAGGTTCCTATTGGGACTTCTAAGAGAACCCTTTGCACTGTTGATCCAAGTCTTGTTAAGACGGTATTTCTCGCCTTCTCACTTCCGATACATGATAGCACTGCAAATTGCAGTCATTACCAAGGCAAAGATCATCAACGTCTATTTTGTTCCATATTACTTATTGGAGTCTGAAAGCCTTTCTAATACACTATTCGTCTGCTGGGCAATTGCTCAATTCTCTACCATAGCAGCTGTGGTGTATTTACTTCGCACTGATCAGCACGACCAAGAGGAGGAACCTGAGCTATATGATGATAAACCAGTCGACCCCAAGCCTTTCGATAAGATTTCATTTATTCTTCTCTTGGCTGTTCACGTATTGCAGGGAGGCTGCTTTAAAGCTTTCTCTAATGTTGCAGTAGATTTCCTTGAAAGCCACTATGACATTGGAGTTCTTGACGCTGGCTGCTTATGGTCTTTACATTATATCACCTTCGCGGTGGTCTGCCCGCTGCTATTCTGGTTGATCTCAAAGCAAAACAAAGCCGTTTTGGGATTATTCCCTGCGAGCTCTGGGTTATTGGTGGTCGGGCTGTTGATCAATATTTACTCCACCGTCTATTTTAATGCTGGGGTCTCTGTGGTTCTCTACGCTGTTTTCTTGAGTGCTCGCATGGTGACGGTTTTCCCACTCATTTCAGAGATGGAGTTGCCAAGGAAAATCAAATCAAATCTTCAGTTTGCTATTGGAGCAGAAGCTTTTGGATTCGTTACGGTTCCACTCTTTAGCAGTTTGATTAGTGATGTTGTTTTTGATTCAAAGTATATTTATGACGGATACCTAAACAAACTTTTGATTGTTTCGTTCATAACTTTTGTGCTTGGTTTGGTATGGACTTATAGATACCACCAAAAGCAAAAGGCACATCCACATCCAGCAGTTCATGTTGAATAATTATTTTGATTTTGCATATGACTTGATTTGATTAAAATTGAACTTCGCTGATAATGCAACAGAATTCTTTACAAATAGTAGAGCTTTCTCCCTCCCAAACGTTAAAATTATATTAAGAGAACAAATTCGTTGAAAACCTGATACCAATGCAGTATTTTGATCTTGGTTGATACGCAGTCTTTATACAAATCGTTGCTTCATTTTCAAGAAATACCTCTTCGTTATCAGAGGACTCACATGGACATGAGTTACTTGGAAAAATTCCTGATTATTCATTTCATATCTGGCTGAACAGATAATGGATCTAATTCCTAAACTTTTTGTACAAATAATTTTTTGTTTGAGATTTGTGACGATCAAATTCAAATATTGGTTTACGGAAACCTTATGCATCACCAACAGCTTACAAAAAAAATAAAAATAAAATAGATATCCAAAACACTGAATGAAAGATTACATTATAACGAAAGAGAATTTGGATACACCTAACCGGATGAAGGGATTGTTATCCCAGAAATAATTACTTCCGCAAATTACAAAAATAATCTCACACTAACTTACTACCACTATCCATATGTCTTTGCCTTGGATTTGCTCATTTCTTTTCATGTTTCCTTCGATAGAAACAATCAAACAGAAGCAAAATAGAGCGATTAACCGGCTATTTGGTTTTAATGATTACTAAACTCGGTGAGAGTCGCTGACCTTAATTTGATATCTCAATTGTAAGTTATACGAATTTTCTGCAAGGTCCAACTTGAATCTGCCATCTTCCCCTCGATTCGTCAGAAATAGCTTCACTGACAGTGCTGTATCCTTTCTATATGGTGTATTTCTTTCATAGATCAGCCAATATGCCGCTCCAAACAACACCAACCCTGCAAAGAGAAGCCAGATACCAATTTGGTTAAAATTCTCCGCACTCCTATTCAGCAATAAAAGCACTGTACCCACAATCAGAAACGGGACTGAGATAGCCAAAATCCCTAGCGTGAGAATCCACACAGGAATTCTACAAATACGGTCTTGTCTCATGATGATTTGTCTAATCTCTTTAGTTGCTTTTTTTATTTGAAGCCGATCATTTCGACGAAAAGCCGCCGGTATTCCTTGAAGATTGTATCCGTTGTAGTAAGGTAACTCAAAGATTTGAGTTCTGCCGCAGGCTTTTGGAGAGTAAATGTTCATTACTCGACAAGAAGTTAATGTGATGTTTTCGGGTTGGGTTTTTTGGTTCATTTCACTCATTTGCTGTTGAGAGTAGTCGGCTTTAGGCGATGCATCTATCATCCGAGAAGTAGACATTCGACTTTCGTGGAAAATGAGCTATTGATAATTCAGCGCGGTATTTATCTTTTAATTGAAATCGACGTATAATTTCACTTAACTCCAATCTTAATCCGCAGCCAAAATTTAACTTAATAAAAATTGAGGATCGTGATTTTATGACGATTGCAGGCTTTTAAGGCGAAGGTCTAAACGTTGCGACAGTGAATTGGTATTTTGGTGCTTGCAGTTATGCAATGCTTTTGCTTATTGAAGCTCTAAGAACTACACCAATACGTGTTGTTCCAAATTAAAACGGTTATGTTTGATCTATAAATCAAAGCTTTGTACTCAGCGGCTCAATGTCAACAATTTCACCCAGCAAATTTTCATACTAATTCCCTGATCAAGATCCTACCAAACGTTGAGGGAGCGTTCATCTAGCAGATGTTGCATGGTTAAGCAAGTCAAGCATCATAAGTTTATAGCATTATCTGACAAAAATAGGTAAAGACAAAGAATGGTTTCCCAACACTGCTTAATAATGAAAATATTATCTGCATCAATTTGACACCAGCAAATATAGCCTGTAAGACTTTCTGTGAATCTTGAGTGAATATATTGTTCAGAGTGCTAAAAACTCGAGCTTGGATTGTTATTACCGAGGATTTGTGTCTTCAGTTTCAGTTAGTCAGTTTAGATTTTGAATGTTTAATTTTGTTTGTGAGCTCAAAATATTCGGAAATAAATGTCTTTGTTTTCCTGCATAACTGAAAAAGTGCAATAACAATTATCTTCTGAGACGAACCTAATTTGAAACCAACAGCATGATTAACCATAACACCAAAAGATTTTACGCTGGACAGCTGGTATGGGCAAAAACAAAGAAAGAGAAATGGTGGCCAGCTCGAGTAAAACTATATTCCACATCAATAAAGAGCAATCCATTATATTTGAGATAGATTGTAAAGATCGTTTCCTTCATTAACGAAATATACCTCGTAAATTATATTGAAAAGCCCAAGCAGTATCATTCCTCTTGAAATCACATAAGTTTATCTCTCAGATCTGATGTTAAAGCTGATAACTTGAAAGAATTTTCAAGTTACTACGATGAGTACAGCGATCAGCAGTCAGTAAGGCTGCAACAAGCGATAACCCAAGCAAAAATGATCCATAACTCGGAAAAATTGATGCAAAATTATCAGCTACAAAAGGTTGCTCTTGCTAATACCGTGAAAGAAGTCCTCTTGAAGAAAGTTTCTATTCAAATTGAAATACCTGTGACTCAGAAAGAATCAAAATCGCATGAAGCTGTTGATGCCAGTCACCAATACTTAGAAGGTACCAATAAATTATTGCCAAGCTCGCAGAGTCCAAAAAGCAAAGATGGTCATATTAGTCACAATCAGCTCCGACAGTCCACATGGGAAGAAAACACAATACCATATGTAGATGCTCACACAACAATGGAAATAATTCAAAATCCAAGGAGAAGAATACCATCGGAATTGGACTTCTACAACCCAAATATCTCTCAAGAGGCAAGCCGGGAAGCAATGTGCTTGGAAGATGTTAATGATGATGTTCATATGGTAACCGACAATCTTATGGAAGCCTCGTCAATGCCGCCGGAGATATCAAATAACTTACCTCAAAATCAAACAAAGGTTGCTTCAGAAGAGTCTCAGGCTACAGATCAGCCAGGTTTAGTGAAAATTGAGCAAGAAACTGCGATTTCTTACAAAGATAGAGATTTTATTATGGTGGGTCTTGCAGATGATATCGCACAAAAAACATCAGCGTCTAAACTAGAAATATACGCAATTACTTATATTATCGAGAGCGCAGCGATCAAAGTCTTTGGAGTCGAAGAAAAAAGATATCAAACGGTGTTTAGGATCATACATTACTGCATTCAGGTAAATGAAATGTTTATACTATTTACTTTATAACCAAAATCACACCTAGGAAAATAATTTCAACTGGCGAGCTCTTCAAAGGGCGGTGGAAGAGGGCCATCAGTCACTGCAAAGTATAAAGCAATTTTTTGGGATTGAAAATTCAGAGAGATGTGGCCAATTTGTGACACTTTTACATTCAGTAAATTTCTTTATCGTTAACGATTGCTAAGAAAAAATAGAGTGCGAATCTCCATTTCGAGAAGCTTAAAGAAATCATCACCAAAATCGAGCAAGATCTCGCTCGTATCGGAAGGATCCTTGACATCTAAAAATGAGAAGATATCGATTGAAATTCTTTGCTTCTAATTATATTATATTATACACAAGAAGTTCGCAGTAAAACAACTTGGTTCACTGCGTAATCATCAAATTAAGCAACAGCAGATTATGCTCTTATTTGATGCAGTCTTATGGCTTCTTGAACTGTAATACTTCAATGTAATTACTTATTTATTTTATTCATACTGTCTATCAGCAGTTCTACTGAAAAGAGCTGTATTTTCTTCTAGTTAATAAAAATTTGCTTCTGGTTGTGAAGCAAAAATAAACCGGATAATTTTTTTTTAAACAACCGGAAATCATATTAAACACATTATTTGCTAAACATCAGAACACAAAATAATTAAGAGATTGATACAATGAAAATTTGAGATGGGAAATAATTATTTCTTAACAGTACTGATACAAAGCAATCCACAAAAACCTTTGGACTTCTTCTTCTTTGGAGGTTTTTCAATTTCTTTGTTTTTCTTTTTAGGCTCTTGGTTAATTTCTGGAATAATATTTTCTTCCTCCTTTTGAACATCTGGATTCGCTTTTATCTCATTTTCTTTCGCAGCTTGTTTTTTCAAACGATAAACTGTAGCTCTGCTCGGTTTATCATTTGGGTGATCCAGTCCTGTGAGATCAACAACCACAGGAGTTGGCTTCGAATTTACTTCTTGTTTTCTACCTTCTTGAGATTTGCTATCTGCTTGTTTGTCTATTTGAATGGTTTTTTCTTTCTTGATGTTCTTACTGTCCCTGCTTGAGTCATCGGAAGAGGCAAGAGTTGGTTTAACTGTGTTTTTCACATTCACACGTGATTGATTGGTAGGAGATTTTATTGAAGACATGAACAAAAACGCACGCTATTCTGCTTTCTTTAGTGCAATTTGAGACAAAGAAAATTTTGTTATTGCGAAATGAAGACTGCATCTATATTAATCTTTTCTGATAACCTCAAACGTATCAAATAAATATTCTTTAAATACGTTTATCGAATAAAATTTGATAAGTTGTTGCTCTCACCAGTAAACGAATAAATTGAAGGATAACTACTTGAAACGCGTGTTTGATTAACGTCTAATTCAAATCATCCGTATACTGTCTTCACTTGAAAATATAAGCTTAACCCAAGTCAAAAAGGTAAGTTTCTCTTTACTAAAAAGAGTGTATATATCCACAATGAGTCTGAAATTTGTTACTCATTTGTTTATCTAATTAACAGCTGAATTTTCTTCCAGGAATCACATGAATTCAAAATTGAATGAAGATTTAAACAAACTTCTTTCACTTGAAAACTTCTATGAATTCCATCAGCCCATCCATATTACTGTTCCCCTCTTCTTTCTGATATTTGTGTCTTTCTGGACTGCACTCGCAGTCTCTATTTGTTCTCTATTTGTTGCTCTATAAATCAGTAAGGAACAGATATTCATTTAGCCTAGTATTCGTTGCTGCTTGTTTGTTGTCGCATACGAATAACATTATATTGCATAAAATCTATATCTGAAATTACATCACACAGAACTATGTCAAAATTATAGTCAGATAAGTGTAGATGCCGCAGAAAACGCAAATGCGGCAAATTTCAAAAAGATTACTTAAAAATTAGATTGATTTTCTTTTTTTAGTTTTGTTTTATTTCTGGCTGAATGAAGAAGTCTCCTTTTGATATTTTCATCAGAATGGTATAATCATATCATGCTAGTTTCAAAACTTTCATGCTAATCACTTGAATATTGTGAACATCGATTGATTTTTATTTTGTTGTTTCTCTCTCCCTAAGAGACAGCTGAATAATGACATGATTTCATTGATTGAATTTACCTGCAAAAGAAATTTTAAACGAGTGTGATTTGCCGCGATGATTAATATTCCTGTCAAGAATTCTCGAGAAAATTGATTTCCAACAGCGTTTCCATTTTTCAGTGCGAGAGTTTTGTATAAATGATCTTGAACCGTTATTTGGATTTTATACGCAATTTAAAGCAACATTAATTGATCAATCGAAATTCAAGCAATAGAGTTCAGAGAAGAATACCAAGAAACCCCAACTACGATGCAGCCCGAAATGATGCAATCAGGAATGATGATGCAGCAGCCAGTTATGATGCAGCAACCGGTTCTGATACAGCCGCCAATTATAATGTGCGAGGATAATGAAATTAAACGGGGATGGGAGAAGCTGCCAGAGTCACAGGGCATACTCATACAACAAAGATGCTACCTTATGGAATCTTCCTCGGGGGAAAGAGGCTACAACATCTCCTCACTCAACACAGATGATAGCAAAAGCAAAAGTGGAAAAGTAATGTTCAATTACAAAGAAAGAGCTTCTTGGTGTGTTCGAAACTGCTCGAGTGCTGACTGCCGCCAAAACAACTTTCATTAAACAAAAAAAAAAACGAAAACTTTTAATTGATTAAGTTAAGCATAAACATGCACATCAGTAAATTGTTTACAACTAACTAGTTCTCACGCATTAATTATCATTGTTTCAAGTTAAAGAGTGCGATGTAAAACTCTGGTGAGCACCTCTGTTTATTTCGGAAAACATTAATATTTCTTCTTCTGATATGCTTATGCATCAAACTCCTCTATAATTTCTTTGAAAATCTTTTGAACCATCTCTTGGTTCAACTTCGGATTCTCTTTAGAAATCTTTTCCTTCAGCACCTCGAAATCCTCGTCTCTAAATAATCGATAATCCACGATAATTTCAAACAAAACCTCCTTCAATTCCTGATAATCCTCTTCGCTTTTACAATTAAATGCCGGAAATATGGCATCTTTTATATTGCGAGGTTTAGGTCTGGTTGGCCATGGTGGCTCTTCCGTTAGAAGAGTCTCCTTAGCAGGATTATGCTCCCATCCACGTGAACTCATCGAGCCAGCAGTGTTCAAACGCTGCTGTGAAATGCGCTTCTTTAGCTTAGGCAGCTCGTACGTTTGCATAACAATACTCCCTGGCGCAGGGATGGAAAACATATTTTCTTGGGATTTCTTTTTTGGATCAGGCGAGGTCCTTCTCATAAACCGAGTGGGGTATGCGATTGGATCAAAGAGGTTTTTTTTGCGTTCAGTCATGGATTTTCCGATCTCTCTCATCTTTCTTTGATGGGATTTGAGATTAAGGTCATGTATTTCTTTAATGAAGTTATTTTCTCTCTGATGCATGGGCACGAAGTGGTTAGTTAGTCGGAATGTCTTGGGTTCTTTTGAGTCGATTCCTAGTTTGACATCGTAGACTTTTTTGACTGAGAAGAAAGCTTCATTGCCGCTGCTGGTAGTTCGAAGGATTCGTTTTCGTTGTTGTTCAGCACTCAGCTTCGAAGCGCTTGTTTGACGAGGAGGAGTTCGGAAATTCAAGGTCGGTTTCACGTTAGCGAGTGAAGATTGGTGATCCAGAAGTCGCTTTCTGATAGTCTCTCTTCCCCAGGTGTTCCGCTCATCAAATTCGCAACGTTTTAGCATCTATCTAATAACTCTCACAATAATTTTATTCAACTTATAATATTTTATTCAATAAGTAAGAAAATCTTGAGGCAGGATCAAAGAGGAAAAATCATCACCATGGTTCTAAGGTGTCTTTTCAAAATGTTTATACTGCCCGGAAATGAAGGAAGAGCTCACATTCAATTGAATAGAAGAAACGATTTTCGGAGCGTAAAAGTGCTAATTGAGTATAAATTACTTCTTCCTACTTGCGAAAAATTTTGCTATAGAGACCCTGGATTGATCTCTTAGCAGCTGAAGTCGTTTGAGTCTACGTAAGAGAATGCTGAAATTATTGAGAGATTACCCATTACGAGAGTAATTGAGGGAAAAAACGACAGACTCTAAGAACCAATATTAAATTAATCACGAAAAAATATTTGTAAACTTCTTAGAAAAGATAAAAAAGAGAGTGGTGCTCTTCTAAGAAAAAAATTAATAATTATTATTAAATATATTATTGCATATATCACCCGTACTATTTACATCTAGCGCACCTTCTTTTTATTGAGGTATAATATTTCACTATTACCAATAGTAAAAATTAGCATATTGATTAACAAATTAAAAATTACTTAACACATCGCTGCAGTTTGTCCCTTTTTTGCGATTCAATCTCTTTTAATTTTTCCGTCATCTCTTTTGACTTCGCAGCTTTGATATGCTTAGTCGCAACTTTCAATTCATCTTGTAACTCAGTCGTCACTTGATAGAGAGTGTCAAGTTTTGCTTCAGTGTACGAAATCATGGAGTCAGCATCGGTGTATCTCTTCTTGTACTCAGCTTCATGATTAATCCTTCAAATTTACCTTGTTATCAACCCAAAAGCTCTGAAAAAATTATTACTTTTTCGATTTTGTAGACACTATTTCTTGCTGAAGAATATTATGCAGCCCATGTAGCGAGATATTGGTTAACTTTCTGTGTGTCGGTCGTTTTCCTATCGGCGTTTGCACATCAGCGATTACCAGAGAATTCCCTCGCTCACTCAGTCGAGGTCCTTTCTGTAGCTTCTGAAGAGCTAACATTCCACCTGTTGTTGGAGAAGACATATATTTCGTCTTCTCGTGCTGATAATGATAGAACCGCTCGCCCGCTTTGAGGTCGAACCATTTAGTTTTGCCCTTTCCGCCAATTTCTGGACTGAGAATTAATTCCTTCGCGGACTCTTTCGTTTCATTGTTGACCAAGAAGGTGTAAATGTCCTTTTCTAATTGCTCAACAACTTTACCTGTGCTCAAGTTATTAGAGCTCTTGTGACCTGCAATTCGTTTCTTTCGCTTTAATTCTTGCTCTTTCGCAAAGTCCATAGCAGCTTTATCGACCTTCTTGTCTTGACTGTTTCGCTTTTTGAGGAATAGAGACTGAAGACCTTCTGGTAGCTGAAGAATTTTCGTTTCTGGTGTATCGATACTGTCTTCAGCTGGATATTGAATTCGTGGGGTTTGAAGTGTCTGAGTTTCAGCGGGATTTGCGAGAGGAAGAGTGAGCGAATCCGTGGAATTATTGTGAAATGAACCTGATAATTTTCGAGCGCTTGATCCTGCAGAAGAAGTCGGCTTCAGTAACAATTCACTTGGTGGGTGAGAAAGCAGTTGGTTTACTGGTATTTCCTCGATATCTGTTATTAAGCGAGATTTTCTCCTTGAAATAACTTCAGGACTCGGAATTGATACGGTAGTAAGAGGTTTGTTGAATTTTAGATGCTTCTGCTCTTGACGTTCTCGAAAACTTGCTCTGTATTTCTGAAAAAGGGGTTTATACTTCTGAAATCTTAAAGTTGCCGCCAACTCTTTTATTTCTTCTCTGCGATTATTGATCATGTCCAACGCTTGAGCCTTTTGTTTCACAGAAGGCAGCTGTTTGATAATATGAGCGATTTGGACAGGATCGAAGAAATCTGACACTTTTCCCAGCAGATCATGAGCCATTTGGCTATCTGGAGATTGTAATCGTGGTAAATGCCGAGATTGAGTGGCGTTGTGGCTCAGCCTGACAGTCTTCGGACGCTTTACGTGATCAAAAAGCAGTTCTGAACCAACCGGAGAGTTCTGTCGGGTCAGCTCGATAGTTGTACTAGGATCAGGCCTTGAACCCAGATGCTGAAGAGACTCCCTGCGATCTGAACAAGCGAAGAGAGATGGAGAGCGTGAGGCGTACAAAGATGGCCCAATGTAATGCGAGGAAAGTGGGTTAGTTTTTTGAACGCCAATTTCAATGGACATTTTAACGATTTTTAATATAAGATTCTTGTCCTGGTATTACTTCCTCCAATTAATATATAAATCCAAATGCGAACCAAAGATGAGAACTTATCCTTCTTTTAATTGATTCCTGATCGAAAAAACGAAAAATATTCAAGAAGCATCTCAAAGTGTTGTTGCTGCAGTCACATTTGATAATATTCTCAAAATTTAAAGAACTTCGGGCTTTAACTGCTAACTGCCGTTGTGGGTTGTTTCTGGGGTTTTTATTGTTGTTATTTGGTTTCAGTATAAGTTGATTTTCTTAATTATTTTGGTGCTCTTTAAATTTTTGGCTTACTATTAAGAAATATGCAGAAGGTAGCTGACTGTTCAAATTAGTTAATAAAAATTAGAGCCAAGCTATTTCATTTACAAAGAGCGTTTAAACGATTCTTCCACTGTTATTCTCATATCTGGAACCTTCTGTTATAAGCTTATTCTTTTGCTTCATGAGTTTATTCCATCTGAGCAATGTACTCTTGCATGAGTTCTTCAACTGACTTAGCTGGGTCTTGTGCAATGTACTCACAGACTTCTTCAAGTGGGAATTGTGGGAAAACTTCAACGATGGCTTCGGCTTTCTTTACGACTTCAGGATCGTATTGCTTCTTGCTGGGTTCTTCCTTCTGAACGACCATCTCTTTCTCTCCTTCGATCTCGATCTCAACGGGGAAGTTCTTACCAAAGTTCTTTTTGTTACCTTTCTCATCGATATACCCGAATTTCCATGTGCTGACGAACTTTCCAGCCTTTGCAGGGGATCTAATGATCAACACAGTAGAGAATTCCTTTCCAGGTTCAATAGCAGGAAGCTTTGAGGTCTCACCGACGATTTCGCCTTCGCTTTCGAGGTAGCAAGTCTTTGGCCATGGTTTCAAGCCCTCGTTTTTAATCGAGATGGTCTTGTAGATGACGAGGTCCTTTGGCTGAATTCTCTCTGGAATCGTGTTAATAACTTTGACGAAAGAAGCGTCATATTCTAGTCCTTGTGGTGTGTCATCCTCTTTCTTTGGTTCTTGAGTTTGTTGAGCCTTGTTTTCTTGAGCAGTACCGTTCATAGCGGCGCTGATGTTGCTAATGACTGTTGAAGCCACGTTGTTAAAGGTAGTCTTCTGCTCAGTCGAGAGTCCTTGAATGTTATTGAAGAACTTTTGGAATTTCTCCTTCATTTTCTCAGGATTGCATCTGCGTCCCCCGGGGCAGCCAGGACCCCAGTGGCGAGGGCCATGTCCATGGCGCCGTGGCTGCTGCTGTTGCTGCTGAGGTTGAGGTTGCTGAGGAGCGTCCTCGTTGATGATGGTGATCACTTGGACTGGATGCTGTGCCTCGTTCTTGATCTTCAGGAGCGGATAAGGATGATCGACGGTAGCTTCACATTTCTCGCAGAGATCGTAGTCCTGAAGAACAGAGCACTTGTAGCGCACACCAACAATCGGACAGACATTGCACACATCACATTGGACTCTGTGGTGGATTGGCTTGTTCTCCTCTGGTGCTTCGACCTTCTTTTCCTCCACCACTTTCTTTGGAAGAACTTGCTCCACAGGCTTTTCGGGATTCTGAATAAGCTCTTTTACTGCTTGCACGATGAGAGGCAGCTCTTGGTGGATGGTGTCTCTGATCATGTTTTGCATGTTCTCTCTTCTGTGCACGACTTTCTTTCGGAGAAGCCCGGTGCCTCTGCAAAGTCGGCAAAACTCGCCTCCAATTCGACCTTCTCCTCTGCAATCACAAGGAATGTTGCTAAATTCAACATTTTCGTTGCCTCTTTCGTGTCTCTTTCCTTTTCTCATGTAGCATTTGTTGAACGCTTTGCTAATGTTGTCACAGACAGCTGGATCATCAACAACCGCTTGAACGAAAGACTTGTTGCTGGGTTCAGGAGCGTCTGCTTTGGAGATCTTTTCTTCTTTTTCCACAGGTGGCACATCTTTCACCTCGCTCTTTTCCATTGACTTGTTGGGAGCCTCATTAAGCTGGTCGAGGATGTTTCTTGAGAGAATAGAGGTATTATTGGCGTCGTTAGCCTCGGACAAGAAGATCTTCAAGGACTTTGAGCTGTTAGAGAGTTCAGACTCGAGGGCTAGTTTGTAATCTTCGTTGCTAGCGAGAACAATCTTGTCTCCTTCAGAATCCTCGTATTGGAGGTTGAATTTCTCAGGGATCTCGTTGTGGAAGATCTCTTTGATGGCTTGGAGGAGTGCGGTGAAATCTTGGGGGGTTTTGGTGACCCGGTGGATTTCGTTTTTGTAGCAAACTTTGATCGGCATGCTTTTTTCTTGAAATCAAAATTATTTATCTAAAAATAATCGTTGCTTTATAAAGCTGACTGAAGCCTGAGCAGAATATTGATAATTCCAACAAAACACTGTATGATGATTTAATTAATCGAAATTTTGTTGAAAACGCGAGAGAGAAAAGCATATTATAAAATGGAGGCTTACTGACCAAACCATAATACGAGTGGTTTTTGGGAAATAGAGTCTCAGCTCGGATTTCTAGCGAGAGCAGAGTCTTAATCAGCTGGAATTTTTTGGGGTTCGTGTGAACAAAGTGAAGAAAGAAAAATCTTGCACATTTAGGAATTAGACAAGTAAAACAGAATGTTCATTCAATCTTACTGGCCTTTTTTAATTTGAAACTACAAACAGAAACAGAATTAAATAACTCTTAACTTTCTATCTACTTTGCAGCTCTGTAGTAGCTATCGAGAGCAAGGGATTAACCGCAGAGTTGACAGAAACTTCTAATATTATTAAACTCTATGGGTTATTCGAAATATTTTGAATTTATCCTTGGAACTACCCACTTTCAGTTACTTGCAAACAGGAAGATGTTAACTTGAAGCGATGAGGGTGAATCTGATTGGAGTCGAGTAATTGAGGACCGATAGCATCATTTCTTTCATCGCCTATTTGTCGAGTTCCATTCAAAATGGGAAATTGAGATTTGAATTTTTGTTGAAAAGCTGTCTTTTAAAACATTTCCGAAGCAAAATTTCTCATTTTTTAGGACCAAATTGCCTGAAGAATAGGAGATTGAGTGATGACAAGCAGACTCTCTCATTTTGAATTTATGAGCACTGCATTTTTTGTGCGCTTTTAATGGTGGGGAACGCTCCTTGTTTTGCTTATGAAATTTTGAAAAATTGATGGCGATCACACAGAATTCGGAATGATTCCCAACTCTGAGGAGTGATTTTCAAGGATATTTCCCCTGCAAACCATACAATTATTTTTCATTTGTTTTCGTAACCTCCAAGGAAGGAGGGATTTCTACAAATTTTGAGCTTTTTTCAAAATAATCTGTTAATGTAAAAAATGAGAGGCATAACAAAGAGTAATAGGAAGCGATAGAAGACAATTAACGGAGATAAACTGTTATGACTTTTAAGGCATCTCCAACCACAGAATACCTGAATAATTTCGAAATAAACAAAGCTCAATAGGTAATACTTCACGAAATCTATCAACAATAGCGCTCACTTATGCAGGCCATTTTCTTCGCTCTACAAAAAACAAAGACACTCACAATGTTCATTAGCTCAGACTCAATAACTGTTTCCATCAACTAGAATAGAAGCCATTTACTTTCAAATAATTCTATCCTCAAAAAAAGATTTTTGTCTTACTCTTTTCATTCAATTAATACTAGTAGCAATATTTTTTTTGTTGTGAGCCAATCGTCGCAGAAAGAATCATTACTCCCGATTGAACTGATAATATAAAATCAACCAAGTGAGAGAAAGCATTATAATTATCATGTTTCCCTCTTTCTCAATTCGTAGCAAACCAAATTATGAAAAAGACGTAATTTCAAGTCGGAAATCTAGGAAAGAGTTGATTACAACCTCATAATCGATTTTGAAATTCTCCTGGAATTTCTCCCTTGCCTCATTGAAAGTTAGCTCTTTCAGCTGTCTCTTTGTCTCAGAGGCAATATTTGTCTTGTACCTCAAGAAAATGTGCCCGAGCAGCATCAAGAAAGGCAACGCAATTATAGCCCACATATTTACAGCCTCCACTTCTTTGATCAAAGTAACTGGCTGCGCAAATTTCGCAAGGAATAACCTGAAACCAATGAGACTAAACATCGGCACCAACAACAAAAAGTTCCCAGCGCTCTCAACTAGCGCAGCACTGAATTTTATCGGAGTAAGCGTGTAATAGATAAAATGCCTCTTGAGAACCCAATAGTACGCTGTCATTGCGACAACGACGAAGGGAAAGATAATTGGATTCTGCGCTCCCAACAGGGCAACTAGCAGCGAAACCGACATGATCACGGAATAAAATTCCTCAATATGGAACTCTGGATTAAGGAAAGCTTTTCTTAGGCTCGACAATGTGAATTCGTCGGTTTCGATCTCGTTTTCGATCTCTTTTCGCTCATTTAGTCGCAGTAGGTAGGAAATATTCACGAAGACGAACGCTGTAGGAACCAAGCATTGGAAGATGATGTTTATTGTCAATCCACGGTACACTTGCACTATGTCTGGATCAGGATTACTATCAATGAAAAAGTTAGCAATCGGTGTGAACGCGAGGTTGATAAATTGCGATATTCCTGCAGCCCATGCGAACCTGGCTGCGAGTCCTGTGTTTGTAGTGGGTTTGGTCCTTTTGACAGTTATTTTGCAGAAATAGACTATCATTTTATTTGACAACACGGCCATCAAACTGATCCAAACATATGGAATTTCACTGAATTGACAGAGGAAAATTTGAAGGAGTAGGCACAGCGCGACGATGCCGATTATCACTCCGAAATATACGACATTTCTTGTGATAATTTCCCGCGTCGGTAAACCGAAATTGTCAACTAACAGGTCTTGAGGGTCAGGAGCTCGGCGTACGGCTATCTTATGTCCCTCATATTTAGGATTATCCAAGCATCTCTGCGCTATCGCTGTTCTGTCAACTCGGAACTGCTTCAATACGCTTAATTGGTCTGCATGAGTGTTGAAAATCACGACACAAGTACCAAAACTCTGGCCTCCGCTTCTGCTGCCCGGCTGAGTGTTGAAAAACGTCGGGATCGTAATGACCGATTCGATTTTGATGTCTTGAAAATTCTCCTTGAAAAACTCTTCAACGATAGGCTCGAGAACCGGCTCCGGGAACCCGTCAACTAGAATGGCGTAGTCAGATGGTGTAGAAACATCCTGCATGCACACAACAACAAGTTTCCTTAGCCGGTAAAACACAAAATAGCTGAAGAGAATCGAGAACATGCTATAGATGAAGTATAAATGCGCCTCGAGCTTGAAAGGGTGACCCGTGGAACCAGACTTTTCCGCTAAAATCTCAGCAGCGTATATTCCAATCTTCTCAAAAGAAGTAAGATTACCACAATCTTGAATAGAGCAGTTCGCTGAAGCCTGAAGGTTCATGATGAAAGCTGGAATGCCAAAGATGATTGTGAATAATAGATGTCCAACAATATTGTAGATTAGCAGTGAAAAAAATTGTGGAAAGGCAGGTCCATAGTGAAATAGCTCTGAAATAGAGCAGCCCAAAGTCATGAGAGTGCCATCGCTCTTGATTCGAGTGTTTAACTCAATGAATTTTTCTTTGAAGACTTGAAATTCATCGATGTTGATGATCCGATCGTATGCGTAGTTTGAAAAGAAACGACTTTGGAATGCGCTGCTATCCTCGCGTTTGTTGGATACTCGAGATAGTCGCGGTTTGATGAATGGAGAGGAATCGACCTCTGGTTTTTCTTCCATTTCAAGTGTAGATTGAGAGATGAACTCCTTGTTTGATTTATTGATCTTAAATCTAAATAAACCCGTGAATACCTCGCATAAAGATCAATGTACAAAAGACTATCAGCACATTATTGAATGTTCTTGCAGTTAATCGTCGCAGATTTTTATTAATCCGCTCATACTGAATAAGCAAAGGACACCTTGCTTGAGTAATGTAAGGAAGCGTGTTTCCAGATAACAAGAATCTACTGCTATCAATTTTGCTGCTATGACTTTTTTTCTTAAAAAAATCGATAGAATAATCAGATTCTCTCACCAACAGTGATTGGAGTTGACCTTGAAAGGGAGAATGAACAGTAATTCAATTTAAATGAGAATTGAAAGCAATCTATTGAAATAATTCATTCTGAAACACATTAAACAGACATAAATTTTATTCCGCAAATATCTGTTAACTTCAATAATTAGTAACAATGAGCACTCATGACAGAGCATCAAGGAAATCCTCTTCATGTTCCAGATCCAACTCTCGAGAAAGGAGATTCATGTTTGCCTACCCTAAGAGCGACATTCAAAATACCTCACTACAGAGAAGCAAGGAAAACTCTCCAGCTCAAAAGCAAGATCCGCGGCAAACCTCTATTGTGTTTAGTAATGTAAGCCTCAGTAAGCTTGGAGGCAGTTATAAGGGTATAAGAGAGAACTCCAAGCCTCCTCGACCTTCAGCTTCGTCGAAGAAAGATCAAAAAGAAATCATCTCAGCTTTAAGCAGCCCTCCAAAATGCCGAGATGATTCTCCTCAGCTAAGTGATTTTTCTGTAGAAAGCAAGGATGAACTGACCGGCCGATCCAACGATGAGAAAGATGATGAAAGCCATTCTTCATTGATTGCTGGCCTCTTTAAAGATTCAAAATACAAGGCTAATTCTGAGGTTCTGGATGCTGTAAAAGACCTTGCTATCGAGAAAATTGTGTTGGAGAAAAAGCTGAGTAAAAAAGACGAAGAATTGAGGTTGCTTGAAAAGAGGCTCCAAGAGATGGGCGATCTCTTAGTCGCTAACGGAGAAATTCAATCTAACCGAAAACTCAGCCAGCAGAATGAATCGTGTCAATTACAGCCAACTGACGACACAAAAGCAACAGAAATAGACGAACCTGCTTCTCCCAACCTCGATAAACTCATGAATGAGCTCAAGAAAAAGGAATTATCAATAGCTGCTCAGGCCAAAGAAATCGAAAACTATAAATCCGTAATGCAGTCCCTTCAAAGCGAGCTTCGGAGCCAAAGTGATGAAATGAGAAAAGATAGGAAAGAGCTGGCGAAATGCCAGAAAGAGTTAGCACAACTGAAGCAAAAGGCAGCCTCAAAAGAGTTGGAATGCGAGACGCAACTTAGCAATGAGGTTGCTGTTCGGGTGGGTATGCAGGAAAAAGTCTGCTTTTTCGAAAGCCAGCTCAAAAAATATTTCAAAACACAAGAAGATATGGTCGCTGCTTACGAGAAAGAACTACTTGAAACTAAGCAATCTGGAGAAGGATTTCTGAAGCAGAGAAGAGGAGGCAGACAAGAAGAGCTGCGTATTTCAAAACTGCAAGAAGAAGAGTTGATGGCTACTCTAAGAACATTGAATGAAATTGTGAGTAGCAATCCTAAGGTGAAAGAAGAAATACTTATGGCTCATAAACAGAGAGAGCAAGCGTCAAGTATGATTTCCAAAGAAACTCAGAAATCTCAGCTGTTGGAAAATAAAATAAGTTATCTACAAGAGAAGCAACTCGAATTACTCGGAGACAAGCAAAAAGAAATTAATGGTTTGAAAAAGGAGATTGAGCAACACAAACAAGCGGCAATTGGATTAAGACAGCTTTACGATAAATTGAGACAAGTGTCCAAGACAGAGATGGACGCTAAAATCGAAGAGATAGCTAAACTTAACTCACAAATTCAAGGCTATCAGAACGAAATAAAGGAAGAGCAAAGAGTAAACTCCACGCTAAGAAGCGAGCTGAAAGAAAAAGACAAATTAATCAAGCAGATCCGAGAAACAAAGGAAATTGAGTCAGAAAAACGCATCCAAGACCTCGGCGAGAAACTTACGCTGTCGAACAGCCAGTTGGAGGAGATCAAAGCACGCTTAGCGCACGAAGAAAAACAGAAAACCAAGCTGTTTGATGTCTTAAAAGAGAAAGAGCAGTGTATTACAGATTTGAAATACGAAATTGAAGGACTTAATCGGAGGATTGAGGACCTGGAAGAGGCTTTAAGAGCCCAAAAGAAGATTAATCTCTCTGGGAACTTTTGCTATCTGCGCAGAGAAAAGGGGCAAGAGGATCCCGTGCAAGAAAAGGAAAAAGAATTGCAGCTCGAAAGAATGCGATTTGAGGCTATGGAGAACGA
>ENA-UOTZ01000766-UOTZ01000766.1-compost-metagenome-genome-assembly--contig:-NODE-766-length-25888-cov-25.558599_pt1 | contig 25888 bp, 18 predicted proteins | sample MGYA00238144_ERZ746983 | MGnify/ENA primary metagenome ERZ746983 (study PRJEB28759, sample SAMN06268863) | compost metagenome | isolation source: single cell | place: USA: California, Emeryville, Joint... | reverse complement strand
TGTTTCCTCCTAAAATAATTATCTATTTACTATTTTAACAATGCTTGGAGTTCATGAGCACAGGGCCCATTGCTTTGAAATTCTTCGGTCTGAAATGGAGAAACGAAGGATTGCCTGGAATTATTTGCGGTTTTTGGATAGAAGATCTTTTCTCAGAGCTCTTTGCTCCCACACCTCCCATTCTTCCACCTCCTGGCGTCCTTGAGACCGCTTTACTTGTCTGAAGCTCAAGATGGACATCATCTAGATTCATTGAATGAGCAAACTCATCAACCTTTTCTGAATCAACAGTCACGTTATGGAGACTCAGGCGAGGTCGTTTAGATTTCGATGCTGATTTTGTTTGACTTGATTTCGCGCAAATACCTGTTTCATTCTCTTTACCCTTTCTCGTTTCATTCGATCGATCAAGTCTTTGTGAACCAATTTTATATCGACTGAATTTAACAAATTCAAGAAACGAGACAGACCTCCCATTTTCTTGTACATAGAGTGTTCCTTTGTCTAAGTACAGGTTGTATACATTATTATCTAATGAGTAGATTCCGTCCGTCAGTTTGACGAATTTCGTTGACGGAAGTCCCACTAGACTCAGTATCTGGTGTAGTTTTTGGTCAATCTCGTCCATTTGAGCTTCTGATGAGCTAAGGTGCTCTGTAATAGGAGTATTTTGGTCCTGATGAGAAAGCGGCGCTGGTTTTGTCGTGTTTTTCGACGGGGTAGAATGGGTATTGAGACCGAGATATTTGTGCGTTAATTGGATGTAGCTTGCATTAACTTTAAGAATTTCTTCCTGGAGCATTTGTCGCTCTTTCTCATTCGTTTTTATCATCTTCCTAAATTCGTTTAGCTGTTCGAGAAGTGACTCCTGGAGAATAAAGGCGTAAATTAATCCGCAGAGTTTAAAAGAAATTACAGTGAGTTGAGCTTTTTCCTTCAACATAGTATTTTGAGCCTTGAGTTCATTATTAGAATAATGCAACTCTTGAATCAGAGCTGTTTTGCTTTGAAGCTCTTTCTGAAGGTTTCTAGGTTCTTCTTTGCTTTTGCTGCTGCTGGTGGCGATTTCCTAAATACCATTCTGAGATGAAAGTCTACCACGGTTTAAAATTACCTTCTTGAGCAGTGGTTTTCGAGCTAAAAACGCCAATTTTTCATCCCAAGTAGTCAGACTTGCTTTCCTTGCTTCCTCTTTTAATGCGCAACTCTCTGACTGAAGCTCTCTAAGGAGGGTGTTATACTCTTGTAATCTATTCTCAATCTCTTTTGCCTTGGCAGCCTCGAATTGCAAATCAATTTCTTTTATTTCATTCTTCAAAGTCAAGTTTTCGTCACTCAATGTGACAATTTCCTTCTTCATAGCTGCCTTTTCATCTTCTAGTTTCTGACTATGCTTTTCAAGCTCAGCAATTTTCTGATTTGCAGCAGAAAGATCAGCGCTGAGCTTATCATTCTGCTGCTTCGAGAGCACCAGCTCTGCTTTGAGAAACACGGATTCGAGATTATCTGAAATCAGGTTTCGGCGATAAAATTCAAGAGTTTGCTCAAGTTCTATCACCCTATTGGCCTCCTTCTCTATATTGCGTTTATCTTTCATTAAGAGAAGCTTATCTGACACCAATTGCAGCTTTTCAGAGACTAATTGCTGTTTGTCAGTAATAAGCAGCTGTTTTTCGTTGGTCAACTGTTGTCTTTGTTCCTCGAGCTGCTGTCTTTCAGCTTCCAGCTCCTGTTTAAAGGCCTCAAAGGCTGTTTTCTCTTGTGCAGGCAGCTGCTCTTCAATCCTCATACTCTGATTCTCAGTAATAAGCTTTTCATTCATCGATGTCATCTTAGATAGGGTAATAATTAGAAATAGGTCGTTTATCAACAGATCAACTTACGATTTGATGCTGGGATTCAAGCTCTTTGAGTTTATTTAAGGCTTGCTCGTGTTGCCCTTGGAAATGCTGCTCACGTTTGAGCGCTTTTTCGTATTGCTCTTGAAGGTCTTGAACAGTGAATTCTAGATTTTCTACCGTTGCTTGGTATCTGCTCAACTCTGACTGAATCTGTACGAACAAACCCTGATTTTCAACTTGCTTGCTCTGTATTTCATTAAAACTCGCTAATTGTTCTTGCAGCACCTCTATGAGACTCTCTTGCTCTGATATCCTAAAACCCCGTTTGTTTATTCCAACTGCTAGGCGAAAAAATATACTTCAACTTGAGCTCTACCGCCTCATCATTCATGGTCTTGAACTGTTCTTCATAGCATTCGGTTTGTTTTTGCAATCTACACATTCAATTAGTTAATCTTCTCATTTAAAATCTCATACCTCTGTAATGTCTCTAGGAGATGATCGTTTTTCTCAGCAATAGTCTTTCTTAACTCATCGATGTCTTGGTACAAAATCTCGGTTGCCATAACCGGAGACTCCATCTCCTCAGCCTCATTATCTTCCGTTTCAGAGGTCTCCGTCTTCGTGACGACCGCATCTTTCACATCGCATAATTCTCCAGTCTCCTGATCTCTCAAACTCCATTCTGAATCGTTCTTATCTGGTTCGCGCTCAGGGCTTTTCGTATCTTGAACTCCAAACGTGGAAAGTCTCTTCGTGGAAGGCAGCATCTTCTCATAGCACTCAGGAGAAACCTTCAATTCGAAAGCTTCAATATCTCTAACGTCTCTTTCAGACGTTGCGACCTCATCAGCTCCTGGAGCGCATGAGAGCGTCGTGTCTTCGAAAAGCTGGAATGTCACATATGCTCTTGGACACTCTAAATCGTCCTGACCGATATCCCCATCGAAAATGTCATCCTCAGGATCATCAAACAACGTTAGCCATTGTGAGTAAATCCCGAAGTCAAGGCCAGTGAACGAGTCAAAGACGATGCTTATGCAGCCTAGGATTTCGGGGTCTGATTTGCGTTTGAAGATAAGCTGTAGATGCTGCTTGGGCGATTTAAGAGGCACCAAAACGAGATTCTCTTGAAAAGAGAGGTTGACGATCTCGACGAGCTTGGTGTCGAGGAATAAGCAGCAGGAGATGTCTTCTATTTCGTCCTCATCCTCCTTAAATTGAAGTTTATGCACGGTGATAGCCAGATTCTTAGCGGAGAAATCCATGGGAAGTGTTTTAATTTCTATGCTATTAACGTTTGAAAATGTGATTGTTAATTTATCGTTCGATTAATTTTTCGCAGAAATTTCATTTTCAGCTCTTCTATAAGAAGTTTGAAAGTTGATTAGCAAGAAGTGAAGGATACAGACAATTCTCCTCTAGGGTTTGCTCCATGGAGCGTTTGCCAGAGGTTCTGTGCACAGGCGAAGTGGAAAATTCACATTGAACAGTAGCAATCAATACTTTAACAATTAACCGATTCGAATTCACAATTTGCAGGAGTTGAGAACAGAATAGTTAGTCAGTACTAATTCTATTTACAAAATGAAAAAAACCCGCGCTTTTGGAAGAACCCCTCCATTTTAAGACCTTAGAAGCATACTACATAATCTAACTGATGAGATTTTCATGACCTTACAGAAGAGCAGCACTGTTGAAAACCATCTATAGCTTAGAAACCTAATAACCGCGGCGATTGAGAATTTCCTCATATTCTAGAGCATTTCCAAGACATCCCTATCACTAGACTCTACCCATCTCTCTGAAGTCAGTCCTCATGAATCGCTGTAGCAGATTTTTTCATCGTCTTATTACCATTTTGCATTCGAGTATCTAAGAATTACTCCTTTATGGTGCAAAATTGGTTATTTCTCCACTAAACTGCTAGTTACTAACAGCTTAAGTGCCCTGTAAGCGTTCGCTATGAAAAGCGCAATCATTCTGTTGAACAAATTGTGTGTAATGGGATTATCATTCGTTCGGAAATAGCTTCGAAAAGAGTTCTGATCGCAAACTGACTAATTTTTTTTTCAGAAATAACTTTATGAATTATTTGAACATAATAAATAATACATTCATAAATATTTGTAAGATGACAAGACAAGACGATTCTAATCAAAACAACAGAAATCAGAAGTACACCCTCAAACTTAAATCAAAGCTAACTTTTGACCCTCAGGAAAGTAAACCCTCAACACACGGAGCAATATTCCAAGGACATGCAGTCGGGCAACCAATCAATGCAAAGCGGAAATAGTGATTAACTCTTTTTCTCAGTTGAAACTCACTCTTGATCACTAGACACAGATATGGAAGAAGAACAGAAAGTTATGAGCACAGCTGAACCTGGCTCGTTTTATAAGAGCCCTTTTGAACTTGGAGAGCATGTGGATTGCCTTGATACCGTGAATCATTGGCTCAACGCCGAAGTTATTAGCGTATGAACCATCATTTATACCTTCACAACATTAACGTGATCTTTGCAGATTCGTAATGACCAAGTCAAGGTGCATTACTCTGGCTGGAGTCCAAAGTACGATGAATACATAGATTTTAATAGCCCCAGAATCCAGAAACAATGTATGCCCAGTTTTTCGGAATATAAGCTTGAGCTGTTATCATAGGGAAAAGAGGAATGCCTTTCCAATTAAATAATCGTATCGACGTGCTGGATGAGCAAGATAAATGGCTCGAGGCTAGAGTTATCGATGTAATCAGCCATCTATTTCTCCCTACCATTAACTTTCAATCTAATCAAGGTGGCCAAGGACCGAATTAAGATTCATTACTATGGTTACTCGCCCAAGTTTGATGAGTGGCTCCCTGTCGACTCTGGTATAAACACGGCTGATTTTCCCATGATCTAATACTATTATAACCAGAACGTATCGCTGAAGTCGGGATGTTTTCAAAGGCTTATGGCGCAGCGAAGTTCCAAAAAGCAGGCGGAAAGGTCACTCAAAGGACCAAAGGCTCGCAATTTCTCGATGAAGTAAATTAGACGAGATAAAGTATATGTGCTAAATCGGTCTGTGCTTTATAGGAAAAATTTAGAAAGAAGCTACTTGAAGATAAAGGTTTTGTAATCATTGACGTCGGAGGTGACGGAGACTGCTTATTCCGGTCGTTTTCACATCAATTGTATGGAACCCCTGAGCACCATAAAAAAATCAGACAAGTTTGTATGGATTACATTGTAAGTGTTTCTTCAGTTTATTCCACTAATGCTAATATGAACTAGAATTTTGAGCGTGAATACTTTAAGAGTTATATCGTGGGAGGCGACGATAACTTCGATAGATACATCCAAAAGAAATCAGAGGAAGGCACATGGGGAGATGATTTAGAAATCCAAGCGCTTTCCGAGATATACAACCGATCGATTGAGATCTACGCTTATTCGTCAGATCCTCTAAGGACTTTTCACGAAACTGCCTCTACTACAAACGAGCCTATCAGGATCTCATACCATGGAAGATCTCATTACTGCTCGGTGAAGAAGGAAGGAAAGGAAGACGAACCCCTTCTTGACACGCCGTTTGGAGTAAATAACATTCTATATTTTGATTGAAATTAACCAAACCATTTGTAAATGACTAGCAAGTAGAGAACATTGCGCTTAGAAACGCCAGCGTGAGAGCTGAAAAAATCCGTGAGATGAAAGAAAAAGGAACGCTGCTACCAGGAAAAGCATATGATGATTGCCTCTTAAACGAGGTGCTCAAGGCGTCCAGAACGAGCTTTGATAACATCGGCAAAAGGGATATTGAAGTCGCATTGGAAGAATCCCTTGCGGAGTATGAGAAACAGCATCAGACGACAGCTCGTCCTGGTGACGCGTTGCTAGAGCAAACGTTGAAAGCTTCAATGGATCAATTCCAGCAGGTAATTCTTGCCTCTTTTTTTTATCTGAATAAGCTGATAACTAACCTTCTAATGAAGCAAATGGACGAAGAAACGATCATTCAAGCTGCAATAGACGAATCAAAGAAAATGATCGATGTAACCTTTACCTCCTTATGATTCCAGCCGCTAACATTGGAAATTAGGAAAACGATTCTGAACTGCAAAAAGCGTTAGAAATAAGCAAAGGAGAAGACGTTAAAGGCGATCCACCTGCAGTCCAACAGGTATATTGTTGCGTTAGTTTTATTCTATGCTCACTTAACTCAAACAGGTTATTGCAGCAGGATTCCCGTCAGAATATGCACGAATGGCCTACGAATTCATTGGTGACGACCCAGATCTGATGATTGCTTATATTCTCGAAAATTTTATGAACTAACGAATTCACGCAGAGTGTATTCCATACTATAGACTAAGAACGATTGTTCGCTTCTTTTTGATTGTGTTTTTTTTTTTGAAGTGTTCGTATTATTTGAATAAATCCACAAAAAGATCTTGACTATGAGACTATGATGGCATGTATATACATTTACCTGTCAATATCCCTATATATTTGCATTTTCTCTCAAACTGACTAGAAGTAATAGCATTTTAATCGAAGGAGAAGAAAATTTACCATACAAAATGGCAATTGTGAATCCATTATCAGTAGCCAAGAAGAGAACTCAAAATTTATGAATTTTTTGTTCGAACTAAGCTATAAAAAAGCGCTTCTTAAGTTAGTACAGCATCCATACTCTCTCTCTAATGGGCGAGTGGGGCGGTCTCTTCTTCGGTATTTGCAGAGTTCCTTGCTTGTTGTTCTGCGCGTAACTTCTTTTTTTTGATTGCATAGAGCGCAAAGGTTCCTTTTTCCATGAAAAATTAGCAATGTTGGAAGAGGAAGCATCTACCTGTAGAAAGTAAAACTCCAACAGCAACAGCGAGGACGTGAAGCGTAGTATACACCATTTTTCGCGTTCTGTGATTACTTTAGAGATAATACCAAAGCGAGTGATTTTACTTCTTTGAGATCACGAACTGCAGCAATAAGGCGATTGTTGAAAGGCAAAACACTCTCAATAGCTTCTTCTCATTAATGTGAGGAAAGACGCCTTTCTTGCTCATCTGCGCTAAATTTCTAAGCTTGTCTACCATCTGAAGCGGCCCTTTCTAATTTAACTCAGTAATGCAAAATCTAAAGGAGCTAATTACCAAAGGAGCGGCCTTTTTTGGTCTATTCTGTTTTTCCTTGAGTTTTTGTTGATAGACCTTAAGGAAGAAGTCAAGTTTGTCCCATTTAACAGAATCTTGCTGTGTAAGAGACTTTTTTGTGTACTCGCCACTCGAGGTAATAATCTCAGAGTGGTTTCCGTTGCTATCAACTGGGTCAAATATGTAAGACTTCTTTGGAAGCTTCAATTCTGCGCTTTTTCTCCTTGACTTTGAAGATTTGTTAATTTTCTCCTGAAGCGCGCTAATAGGTTCTTCATCAGTCGAAAGGAAAGAAGCCTTTTGCTTCGAGCTGGTGATCTCAGTTTCTTTGATCTTTTCTCCTGCACGGTGGCCTGACTCGCTGTTGAGTGCTTGAGACGAGCTCGAAGGAGTGATTCTCTGGCTGGAGTTTCCTTCAATACTCCTTTCTTCTTGTTGTTCGTTAGCGCTGTCCTCATCACAAGCAGAATTAACTAATCTATGTGCCTTGGGAAGGACCGCGTTGCGTAACTTCTTTGGAAGAACGTTAACGATGCCCTAAAACGATGATTTGAGCGTGAGATTGTATTAACGTTGGGAATATAATTACCTTTTGCAAGAAGAATCTCTGGGCTGACTCGGGAAGGTCGTCAAACTGGTGGGCTGCCTCTTCGGGGTTGATCGCAACGATGAAAGGTCTGAAGATAGCTTTGAGATAAAGGCCAATCTTGGGCATGAACCAAAGATCGCAGAGAAAGTCGAAGATGGACCTTTCAAGGAGCGCCTTTTGCATTTTTTTTGAGGTAAAAGTGAGGAGTCCGCGTTCAACAGCTGCCTCGAGTCGAAGCTTCACCAAAAGGCCAACACCTGCGAGGAAAACGCCCATGCTCAATATCGTATAGAGACCGAATAGGGAGTATATGAGGTTAGCGAAACCGACTGCGATGAGTATCCGAAGGACTTTGGTTTTCGAGCGAGAGGGCAGCTTTTCCCATTTCTCGTGCTGTTGTTTCGCGTATTTTACGATTTTCTTGACGAGAGGTGGTGGATTTGACATGAGCATAGGTAATTTATTTTGGGACTTTATTAAAGTTTTGGGCTTTGGCTCACGATCTTGAATGAATTTGACAAGTTGTAACAAAGAAAAAAATTTATAAAGTGGTGAAATTGACGGGATGCAATGAAAGGAACTGAATTAAAAAAAAAAAATACTCGAAATTGCTTTGAAGAAAGAGGTAAGGGTTGCGTCAAAAGTACATTTAGGATTGTTGGCCCCTGGCAGTTTTTATTTTGAATTTAAATTGGTTTAAATCACTTATGTGGTTGACTAGCGCTTCTTTTCTCTATTCTTTAGCAAAGAGGTATATTAATGAGAGTTTCCAAGTGATCAACATCTTGATAGGTCACATATTGCGTTGGATAGTTGAGATATTGCTCATTCTTTGATTATCCTTTATTTTTCGGAAATTTTCAGGCTGTGAAACCAGAATTCTTCCAACTCAGCAAGCAATTCTTCATTTACTTATCGAGATATGAGTTTTGATATGCATCAGGTCCAATGTGCGATTTTGGTGTTGTTTGGGCTCGGATTCGAAATTCAAGAATCAGTTATGAAGAGAATAATCGCCTTGATCTATTAAAGAGGGCTTTTGGTTAGGCTTGGAGTCAGTTGTTCAACTTCGGGCGCTCATGAACGTGTTTCTTGCTAACTAATTGCTCATCTTAGCCTTAATTTAACTTCAACAACTCAAACCAGTTTTAAATAATTAAATTGTTTCCCGTTTGCTTCTTCAACTACAACGGTGTTGCATTCGGAAACATCTAGGTAGATAGCTCTTCGACATTTCTTTAGGACGGCTATGACGTTGGAGTTCAAATTGGGGAAACAACATTGCAGTTCTTACAGACTTTAGAACTGAAAAAGTCATTTTCTCCTGGAAGGGCAGCAGATTTCGTAAATCATTATATTTTGGTCTCTGACTATTTTCAGTACATTTGTTAGACTCTGCAACTTCTGTGTGCTTATCAACACTCTCAAAGTACACATATATAATAATTATAGTAGTCATAATATTAATCTTTCTGGTTGGTTATATTTTAGAGAAATAATGCGTGACAAGCTCAATAGAAAGAGATTCTATTTATTGAGAAGTCTTACTTTCAATCTGTATCGGTGCTGTTTGCATCAGATCTTGCTGTCTGATTTGCGATAACTTCATCGCTACTGACTTTCGATGCGTCTGCTTGGGATTTCGTTGCATTTGATTTTGTCTCATTCGTTTTGGCAGTGGCTACTGTCGCATTTGCAGACGTCTTCATTTCATCTGATTCACCCTCTTCTTCGTCTTCTTCATAAAAGGAGTCATCATCTTCATCTACATCAGGTTCTCCCCTTCCTGGTGACAATGCAACAGATCTCGTATGAGCATGAGCCAGACCTAGACCTCCAAAGCCACCACTTCTGCCTCCGCTGCCAAGTGAAAACAATGATTAACTACTAAAGTATTGAGTTGGATAAGAACGATAATCGATTCTGACTCCAGTACAGCCCAGCGTGCAAGGCGTGCACTCACCATTTTCAGCATCAAAGCCATAGCCAGTATTACACTGCGTACAAGTCATGGAGTCCTTACACTCTTTGCACTGTAGCATGCAAGGAGTGCATCCATGACGCCCATTCAAAAAGTAACCATCCTTGCACTTCTCACATCTCGAATCATCCGTGCAAGTCTCACATCCAGCACTACATTCTAGACATGTATTATTCCTGAGATAGCGTCCAGAGCCGCAAGAGTAGCATTGAGTTATGTCTTCATCACAGGTTCTACAGTCTGGATCCATCGATGCGCATGGGACGCATTGGTAGTCGCTCAAAGTGTCGCCACTTTTGCATGAACTACAGAATCCTGAGGCCTTGCAAATTATGACAAGTTTTTAATCTAGACGCCAGTGTCAGTGCCAGTTTGTATTTTTTGCATTTCGTCTCACTAGCACAAACATCGCAAAGATAGCCACAGTATACACAGGTTGTGCTGTTGGCTCAGAAGTATCCGCTTTGGCATGCCGTACATACTCCTTGCGATGTGCAATTTGCGCAGTTAGTCACGTTGCAGCTCACGCAATTTTTCTCTTCGTTCAAAAAGTATTCGGTAGTGCAAGCGAGGCAAGTGTCAGGATCTCGGCAGCTTGCGCATGCTGTGGGACAGTCTCTGCATCGCTGGCTGACAGTATCGATGAAACATCCTGATCCGCATTCATTGAGGCAGGTGCTTTGGGCGGCTATGCCATAAACCAGGCATGCAGCAACCAAGAGAATGAGAATTTTAGTCATATTCTTGTTCTTCCTCTTATGTTCAAATAATAACCACAAGTATAATAAACAGGGAAACGGTTTTCGAATTATCCAGACAGTAATAAATCTACTCATAAATAAATTGAAATTTTTAACAGATATAAAAAAATAGCATTACAGATCAGAAATTCCAAATCGTCGATCAATCAAGTTACTTATGTTAACCTCAGGGAAGTTAGCACTCTGTCAATTTGTTACATGCTGTTGGAGGATGAGTATGCACAAACTCCATTTCATTTGCCTCATTGCAGTCTCAAACGTCTTGAGAAATTTGTTTTAGTCTTTTGGGGCAAGCTCTTTTGAGAAGTAATAGCTAAATTAGGATTTACCTATTTCATTACTGGACATCAGATCCGAATCCGACAAATCTTTTAGCAAGTAAACCTTAGAAGGCAAAATCGTTATAAACACGTGTTTCCTCTTCCTTATGTTTGAAGTTTTGCCTTGCATTATTATGTTATATTATATTAGAGTCATGTTTGAGACTAAATGAAGGCATGAAAACATGATTAATTAAATAATCTTTCCATTTTCTTCACAGCATCTCAACATGAGTGACTATATCATGAGAGTGAGGACCAAAGCAATACCTGATTAGAAATAAGAAAGAATTTGGCATTTCAACATTCAATATTTCCCATGTTTTTCATCCGAATGGCACTTGAACTTTAGGGTAGGCTTATAAATTTCAAGGCTTGTTCCAAAATTCTGATCAAAACTCTTAATTTAGCAGGAAGCTTCTTTATTCACAGCTTCGTTGTTTTTACTTAAGCAACCAAACCCAATTAAAATCAAATAATTTTATTCTTGTCCGATTCTCAAACCTCTATCAGAAAAAATGGAAAGCAAAGAGGTAGATACATGTTTCCTCTGCTATCAATTAAAATAGGATCAAGTTGGCTTCTGGGCTGCAGGAGGAAGATCTCGGAAAGTCAAAATCAGCCAAAGGAGGAGGGCAAACAGATGCTCTCTCAAATGAGAGGATACTGCTCAATGGTATCTTTAACAACATAATTCAACATATTTTACATGATTGTTCATCCGTTTTTGTCTAATTCCGAATAGTTGGAAGAGAAGATGCTTCTTTGAACAATTCGCAGCTCCTAGCGTGGTGTTCAAATGCAGACGGCAGGGTCAGTAACATGATCAGTGTCATTGATATTGCAGCGAAGCAAGAATACGCTAGATTTGAAGGAATATGCCTTTACCAGGGGAGCATTAGTATTCTACTATTTTTTCATTTAATTCATCATTGACACTCAATAGCCAACTCGGATTATGTACTTGGAATTCCAGGAACGAAATATCTAGTTGCTCTCAATTTTTCTTACTCCCACTCTGCAAACTTGAAAATTTTCGATCTCTCAAAAAAAGGAAGAGCTAAGGAAGTTTACAATTTTGGAGAGGTCCGCCAATGTAATCTTTTGGGCCGCTTATTCACTTCCGCTTTGACAATATTCTTTGATAGGGGCCGATTTCGGGCAAGTGGCTTATAATCCCCGAAGAAATATTCTTGCTGCAATGCCTGTCTCTCAAAGCATCGCCTATCATCTGTTTACAATTGATGCTGCACCATCAAAGTCCGGAGAAGTCGCGAAGCTCTGCCGAAAGGCAAAATGGCCTTCCCAGACTCGTATAGCTGAAATCCATTCATTATTATTAATTCATTTCTTCAAATTAGAAACTTTGAACGCTAGTCTTGACTTCAATTCCACCGGAGAACTTATGGTAGAGTTCCATTGGGATGGAATGGTGTTAATATCAAATGTGAATACCAGCGCTTATAGTTTCCATTGGGACTTCAAAAGCCAAGGTCTCTCTTCTTCTTGCATATTTGATCCTAGTTTTTGAATCTCTCTTCCCTTTCTGAAAAGGCATCGTCTTAAATGTTATATAGACTGGTATGGCCGTTGTAGATGGAGCACAAATCCTGAGGAAGCTTTTTTATACATCAGGCATTTTGACGAGACGAGCAATGGGAGAACGAAGCTCAGTTTAATGGATGTCGAAAAGAAGGCTCTACTGTTGACAAGGCCTATCAATCTTGACGATCGTATTGAATGTAATTTCTGAGCTACAATGAATAATCCAGATTCATGGCTTATTTCTCAGACATTTGGGACTCATTATGTTATTGTTTTTGCTTTTATATTTACTCATTTTCTCATATTCAAATTGCTATCAAAAGTTACCAACTCAACTTTTTGTCGAAGCTGTGGACCCAACCACATATTCCATAGAAGTAAACCCCACGAATGGCAACTTGCTCGCGTCTGGAGGCACAGAGAAGAAAATCAAGATTTACGATAGACGTGAATCTAAAATAGTGAAAACCTTTGATGGGGATCATTCAGGTATGATATATATCCTTTGTTGAAAATATCATTGAAAATTTTGAAGGACATATCAACTGTGTGAATTGGAGTCCAAATGGAGACATGCTGGCTAGTGCCTCTGAAGACAAAACCGTTAAACTTCTAGATGTGAAAAATGATAAGGTCATTTACACTGGAAAGACGGCAGATGGAAGTAACTATACTTTGATCTCTTACATTTTAATTCAATATTTTAGAAGCTGCAAACTCTGTGACCTTCTTCTGAGCCAGAAATGATGTAAATTGATCAGAAGTGAAAGAAATCTACTTTCTACTATTGAATGAGAAGGCAACTTCGTTTCCTTCTTTCTCATTATCCTTCATGTCTACATTTTATCCTAATGTCAAGTTGGGAAAAACAGAAAAAAGTCAAAAAAACGATAATCGAGAATCAAACTCAATGATACTCAAAATATTGAAAATTGTCTAAATCGTTTCAAACTCCTTTATTACTATCATTTTTTCCGAACATAAACTAGTTTTTGAAAAAATAAGTCTTCTAACGTACACATAAAATAGAATTAGGATTGGAGAAAGGCTCTAATATAATTAGCTGTGTTCAAAATGAAAAATTCATTTTGAACGCAGGCGAATACCTGATAGGCATTATTCATTGTTTTCGGGCTCCGCAGCTTGAAACCCTTGCATCTCATCTTGAAACCAACAGTTTTATAATTTTCATAATATAAATAAATACGTCAAAACCAGACTTTTTTGAGTTGATTCACTACTGTATGTTACCACTCACTGCTAATATTTTTGAAATTTGAAACTTTGGACGACAATGCAAATTTTCGCCATGCACATGAAAAGTAAGTCGAATGTCCACTTTCCCCCACCTTAGATTGCTCATGCCTCAATATACTAAATTAAAGAGCGCAGAAAAATTAAAAAAGGCCATTATTATTGTAAATTTCAAATGGGTTGTTTCATTTTCTCTGTGTACAATCTCTCTAATTGGATCATAATTCTCAAAATTTGACGAACCTATGGCTTTACAATCGAGTATTCTTGATGTAAGAACCAAGGATTACTCACTCTAGTGAATCTAGTCCATATCGGATTCTCAATTCTTTTCTATTTCATGAATCTTCCGCCTATAGCTTCAATCTAAAACTTCAAAAAAAATCGGAAAATTTCTAAAGTCAGAGTATTCTTTTATTTTCGAGCAATTAATTTAAATAAAAACAGAGCAACTACATCCATGGCATCTCGTTCACCAATTTCGAGGAAAGATGACTCCAGCAAAGCCAATTTAAAAAGTCACGTCTCTGTTCCTAAAGGTTTTCCTGCCGAACTACTAAAACCTAAAACAAACCAACCTATCAAATCCATTCATAAAGTTTGGAATTTTGTACAGCTCGGAAAGCCCACCGACTCCAATAATTCAAAAAAAGGCACTTCCCAGCCGTCCATAGCTACAATTGACGCTGCTCGTGACCTTGCTCATCAAAAGAACTTCACTTCCTTACGAACAACAGCGACAACATCATCAGTCCGAGACAAAACACCTCCTCCCAACTTAGGCAACTCGAAATCAAATCCAACGTTCCAGTCACAGGCTCGGCCTTCCGCTTCTGAGTATAGCAGCGTCCAGCCAGGCAATTACCGCCCTTCGCATGACTCTCAGAGTAATTTTTAGCGTTTTCTTAGTCTAAACTTGCCCAAAGGCCAAGCGTCGCTCTATGCATACCATGATAGGAAAGGAAGTGAAGCATCGAAGCCTCTCTCACGCGATCAGCCTCTAAAAAGCGCGCATTACCAATCTACCGGTCATTCTCATGCATATTCTGTATCTGAAGCTCAACCAGAACGCCATACATACTCAAAGCATCCCTCCTATGCATCAATCAACCCCTCTCACACTGGGAAGGAGATTTCCCCTACATTTGCAAAGAAAATCAATACGAGTTTCTCTCACAGCAAGAGCAAATCTTCAATCACAAAAAGCGACACGTTGTCTCCCGAATTCAATTTTGAATCACCGCTATCTTCGAACCGCGACACCCATGGCAAATTTGTTAAACGAGCAGATATCAGCAGTAATTTTTTTATTTATTTTTTTCTTCTCACGCGTTTAACTCAGCTCATCTCAACCGTTATTCACCTATCAGCGGCGATGGAGCAAGGGTGGAACGAAGGCTGAAGTATCCTCCAGAGTCCTCAGGACAGCCCCAAAGCTTGCTATGGGAGCCTCGTTCTGGTAATAACGAGTATGAAAATTTGAATGTCTCTCACGAGATGGGACTCAACCGCAGCGCTGTGGAGGACAAGAGACGAAAGGCGTCTCAGGACTTCACCAGCAAGAATCCGGCCATCAAATCCTTGAATCTAAATAAACTGCAGAATTATACTGGAGACCAGAGCGCACCAGAGTCTGCCAGTCATTTGCGCAGTTATTCTACCTTGCTTAATAATCAAACGTATCAGCGAGACAACGTCTCTACTGAACGTTATCTTTACGAGGGAAGGCAACCTCAGCATCAGAGAAGTCCTCCAAACGGGAACCAAACCGAGCCAACTCCAACACACCTTGCAGCTGACCATATCAGAGCGTTGAACTATCAGCAACTTATTGATGAGCATAAGCGAGCAGTAACAGCGAGTTTTTCCGTCGCGAATGCAAGCCAAAAGAGCTCGCGCTCAGGAAACGCTCGCACTCCTGAAAAACAATCGGGTTATTCTTCCCAGAGCTCGTTAGCAACGTCATTTCAAAATTATTTGTTTAATCAGAGGCAATCTAAAGCTAATCTCCATGCCAAAAGCAATCGCTCGACGCATATCGATCAGCCGCGCTCTCACCTGGAGAATAATTCATCTACTCACCACGAGAATATCATCAGTAAAAGCTCTGGGCAGCTCCAACGACAACAAAACGCTTCGGGCTCGAACTCCTATAACATCAATCGGAGCTTCAACGATGGAGGAGAGCTGGCTGATCCTGTCAAAGACGATTATTATGAAACAGAGAAGGTCTTCGACAGCAACCGGATAAAGAACATCAATATCCATAACTACCGAGCAACGAACGAGTCGAAAGCGAAGAACTTTTTTTCTGATAACAGCGCCGGAAATTCGAGTGTGCAACAGGCGAAGATGAGACAAGCGACGGCTGAATCAAAATATACAGCGAAGACACACCGTAGAAACCCGGTCCATCAGAGCATGGGACAAATTTCGCAAAGCTTTTCACAGGAATCGCGCGTTAGCCAAGGAAAAGTGATACCGAAGTCGCAGCATACAGTCAGCAGTGTGAACATTCACGCTACTACCAGCGACCACAGTCATTCGAAAATGCAATCGAAGATTCTTCATAATCTCATTAAAGATTTCGTTGGTGACTCAAATCCATCGCGTTCGAAACAAAAGCAACATATCAGCTTGTCCACTGCTCATGGAATGTATACGAATAAAAGAAACACACATAGTTCGATCGGTTTCGATGATATTTCCTCAGGAAATAAAGGAAAAGGGGCCTACAAAGAGTACAGCAGCCAGAATTCTCATCGAGGGTTTATCAGTGGGACAGAAGCGTCGAATAGAAAAGAGTCTGGTCTTCGAGATTTGTATGATTTTAGAGCTCACACGGCGGATATTGATGACTATGAGTATGTTGATCCAGAGCCCATTGAAAGGCAAGTGTTGAAGGTCGTTCCCCATGAAGTAAGCGAAAATTACAATTACAAGAATCCTTTGGAGCTATCATCGCTACAAAACGAAACGATTAGTTATTTAGAGGATGATGTGTTGCTATCGCCGGAAGTTAATAGAGCTAGCTTCGAAAGACCAAAGTATATTAGTCAGATAGCACGCGAGGAGATGGACAGAGAGAAATTAGCATTGGATAGGAACAATTATATCCAGAGTTTGAGATTCGAGAAGAGCAGTTCGAATCACAGCGATAATAGTAATTTAACCCCGTACTTACGGGGTCGATCGTCTGAAAATCGCGATAAGTCAGGCTCTCCAATCAAGAATAGAGAGAGCGGCGATCGACGGATCGATCAGCTGATACAAAACCGCCTCAGTCGTGATAGCGATCGAAAGGAGTATGTGCAGAACTCACCTGGGAGAGGTCGGAGATCACTGGAAACCAATTTTGAAGCAACAAAAAGCTTTAAGCTGTCTTTTGTAACGGATTTCAAAGGACATAGAAATACGATTACTTCATTAGCGCGGGATCCTAATAAAAGCGCGATATTCAGCGGGTCTTTAGATGGGACGATTCTTGTAAACTGTCGATTTAGTTATATTGTTGCTAATTGAGTCAAATAGGCTTGGAACGCAAGCGACATGAAAAAAGCTCAGGATTCCTCCTATGATGTGAGAGACTTGAAGGGAGTTACAAGCTACAAAAAGCCCATTAATTCGCTTATTTATCAGCCATTGAGCAGAACCATCGTTTCTGGATCTAGCGACTCAACGATAAGAGTAACCGATTGCCTATGCAATTTCCCATAGAGAAAATTTTCAATTTTCATAGGTTTGGAACGGACAAAGTTACGAATGCATGAAGATTCTCAGAGGACACGGAGGAGGAGTGTTCTCGCTATTAGCTGTGGACTCACAAAAGGTTTTATCAGGTTCTGGGGACCAGCAAATAAAAGTAATGCTTCAAATAAGAAAGAAACCTTACAACCACTCTTTTCATTATTATTTCAGCTCTGGGATCTAGAGAAAGGCTGTGAGTTGAACTCGTTTTTCGAGCACGCAAATCGTGTGACGTCGCTTTGCAGAATATCTAATCATAATAATTACATGTTTTTGAGTGGCTCAATCGACTCGAAGCTCAAAGTATTCTATGCTTTTCTAACTTAAACACTAAAATGGAATTAGATCTGGGATACGCGTATAAACGACTCTATTGCGACATTTTCAGAACATGAGGGTCCAGTGAACGTTACTATAAACATCGAAGACAACCTCGTGGCAAGTGCTGGGCAAGATGGTCAATTATATGTAATATCATCGTTTTGATTGGTAAAGTGAGTTTCTGACTCGCTTAGATTTGGGACATGCTACACAGACGAGTAAAAGATCAGTTTGACCTCGGCAGCGAGATTCATTCTCTTGCGTATTATAAAACTGCCGAAAAAGTTCTGGTTGGCACAGACAAATTATCGGTATGATGACATAAACATAGAGGATATTAAGGAGTTCTAACCTGTTGGATTATGTGTAGGTGGTTGATCTTTACGATGAGAAGAAAATTGAGGTTATTGATGATCCTAATGGACATACGGGATCAATAAAATCACTATTGATTGATAATACGCTCGATCTCGTCTATTCTGGATCATTCGACACAAATCTGAAAGTAAGAGAGACGAAAATAATTGTTGGCTAAATAAATTCTAATCCATAGGTTTGGCTTCTCAAAAGAAACGTGTTCAACTAATCCGACACCATATTTTCCTTTTTATGGGTCTATTTTTTAAAGAAATAGGCCGATGATATCTGAAAAACCGATTGAGACTACATATCTACTTGAATATCTGTGCTGTTATTTTGTAACATAGAAAGAAAGGGGAATAGCAGATGTGTTCGTTCCCTATGTATCTATTGTTAAATATCCTATTGCTGTTTTCCATATCTAATCTAATTGAAAGGAGATTTTATAAAAACTAGTTTTTGATATTTCTCTCTTTAGTGATAGCAACAATGAATATAATTTTTATGAAACTCCAAGATTTTTGAAGGAGTTTATTGTATTAACAACGCGGTCAATGAAATCCTCTAAAAAAGCTCAAACTTATGTAGCTATAACTGGAACCACGTATTCACAAGTAAAATAAGGAGAAACTAAAACTAAAAATGTCCCAATATATATTTCTAAAAAAATTTGTTAATATTGTGTTCTTCTAATTGATGATAAACAAGTTTGGATATTGCTGCGCCAGCCAAAAGTAATCGTCTTTCGAGATGATGTCTTCCAATCCGATCTAATATAACAACATACTGTCAAAAACAACAGGTGAGGGAATATTTTACTCCTTTCTTTTTGATAATCACACGGATCTTTCTCTCAATTTTCGTCATGTCTTCTCCAAATAGCAACGACTAAGATCAATCAATCCAAAAGATTTAGAGTTCAAACCGTTGGTTTCATGAGGTACCTGAAATATTTTCAAGATGCTCACGAGGAAGATCGACCCGCTGCCTTCAAGGTCAAACAGCTCAAATGCATACTCAAGTTTTTGACTCAAACTCAGACTTATACAAGCGGAAATTCCAATGAGTATTTCTCTAATTTCTCAATTAAACCATATTCGACCCAATTCAAATTACCTGATATCTACGCAGCTCGCTTGCGCCTCTTTCGTCCCTGTTAACTGATTGAAAAGGTTCCATGAATAGTCATCTCCGCTGCGAGGCAGTCCTAAAAACTCCAAAAACTCAGGGTATTTGCAAATAGGTTGCTTTGTATTCAATCGGGTCTTCACTTGTCCATGCAGCTGCTTAAACTCCAACGGCCCGATTTTATATGCACGGATAAAACTCTGGTAACACTCGATGCGCATACTTCGGGTATTCGTAGGGTTTAGGTTAGCTGTCGAAGAAACCTTTTGCTTTTTGATTTGATCCTTCTCTTCGGGGACTAAAAACTCATTTTTTCCTGTCGGTGCTCCCTGAGTAATTTCTTCCTTCGCCACAGCTTGCTCTTCCTTTTTCTGAGCGTCCATCGCTTTCTTTTTTACTAAGAGCTCAGCTGTCGGGGGATACGCCTGCCCTATTGGGTTTAAGCTCTTGCCAGTGGCTAGTTTATGAAATTCTTGATAATAGACTCTTCCAGTCCCTTCATAATCTAGCATTCGAATCATTTCTTCGATTTCTGCCTCGGTAGCGTCGGCCTCGAGGACGTTCAAAAAGAAAGACAAGTCTTGTGCTGTGATGTAGTTTTTCTTGTTTAAATCCAGTGTTTTGAAGGCTTCGGTGATTTCAGTGTCGCTGAAATGAGGAATAATCAGGTTTGATGGATGGTTCTGAGCATCAATAGTGAATTTTTTGCTCTGTTGTAGCACAAAAACGCCTTCTTTTGTCTTTTTAGGGAGGCTAGGTCGAATCTCAGACTCATTTGATTTCTTGGCGCTACGAGCATCAGTGTTGTGGCTCAGATCTGATGAATCGGCGCTATGTAAGCTATTATTATTCGCTGTAGGAGTAAGCAGGGCGCTCGGCCTACGGAACCCTGGAGTGTTTGAAGCTTCTCTAGCTGTTGCTTCGACTACCACATCAATCAGACTCTTTCTCGGTGCCCTCAAATTGCTTTTTTCTTGGCTTAGTTTCGATAATATACTTGTTTTGTGAGAACTAGGAGGAGTCAGCCTATCATGTTGGATTGGCGAGGTCGGACGCTTGACATCCTCATAGGTCGCTTGGAATTCAGGCAAGATATCGATATTTTGAGTTTTTTTCTGCTTTTGAGGTGGATGGTCTTTGTAGCTCTCGCCTCCCATTTGATGAATTAATTCATGCTCATTCGAAAAATCCAGAGATGATCTCGATTGAAATATCAACTTCTGATCGACTTCCATTGTTTGAGACGGGTTCACAATGCCAAAATTCGGTATATTCGTGCTTTTTCTCTGTTTGGAACCGCTTTGAGGCGGCTCTTCTATTGAATCTAAATGCTCGACTTGTAAATTCTGATGCGATCCCACTATCTATAACCAAACCCATTGCAGCAAATATTGAGGGCTATGAAAGAGTATATATATTCATACCTCATTTTGAGTCACTTCAGACTGCGTGCCGTGTCCTTGCTTATCTGAGTTGATAGGGGAGATAGGCTCATCCAATGTGCCTTTGGCCACATATTTCGGTTTATCCTGGTCACTGGACTCTACTTTAGTGCCTTATGTGTTGGGTATCTTAAATTACGAAGGAAAAAGAAACGAACATACCCACAGAGGCCCATAGCTGATTAATGTCTGTGGTTGTGATTTGTATCGCATTGTTCCTGCTGGTCTTAGCTCCAGGAATCTTTTTCATTCCGGATCTGCGAGGATTGTGAATGGCCTTGTTTCCTGTGGTTTGTTTTTTATGTTTGGTCATTCCTGATTCTTCATGATCTTGTTTTCAGTTGAATTATTGCTAGTTCGTTGGTAGTTCTCATACCTGAGGCTTGGTCATCCCCTTCATTGCTTGAGGAGTCAGACTGGCCGAAACTATTTCCTTGTGTTTCCCATCCGTAGCGGTTGAGTCGCGTCGCCATGTTTTGAGAATTTGCTATTGTTTTATTTTTGAAAGGGTTTTTCGAATTAAAACAATTCTATTTGCAATGAAAAATTTAAATTAACCCCTTCAATCCGAAGTCCATAGGAATCCAAACGAAACTTTCGCTTTCCATTTCTTATTGAAGGCTTAATAGAACCACTGGAAAGCCTTTAGCCAGTCATAGTTGGTTATTTATTATTTCAGCACTACCAAGCTCTTTTTTTTTTTGTCTTTCAAAATATCATAATTGGATTCGACATTATATTCCAGAGAAATCGACTCCAAAGCAGAGATTTCGATCCCTAATGTATTCGTATCAACCTCTGACATTTCAAACTTCGATTTCTCCAACCTTATAGAGCCTTATTGTCTCAAGGCCCTTGCAAAAAAAAAAAACGATTTAAATTCACAGAATAAGGCGCTTAGTACTGCAGTGAAGAATTACAAAATGATGAATCATAGAAAAGAGATAGGCTGTCATACATACACACAGATTAAAATATACTTCCCATCACAAAAAGTAAAATCAAAAGGTTCAAAGTTGCCTGGCTTAACGAATAAAATAATTTCGTCTCAAATTGCTCGCTTCTCGAAACTTTGCCCAATTAGGCTCTGCCAATCCTTACCCTGTTAATTTCTGTTAATTCAGACACACATAATATGCGAATCTCGCTTGGTTAACTAACAGTGGCGACGAATTTATCACCAAGAGAGCTAAATGCTCCCTCAGCCTTTCTTGCTCTTCCATCAGATAATTAAACTCGTTTTCTAAATTCTGCTGTTCTAGTCGTAACCTTAATTGATTTCGTTCGAGATCTGCTTGCTCTCTCCTCAGTCTCAGGTTCTCTTCTTGCAGTCTTCTATGTACCTCCTCAAGTTCCTCATGCTCTCTCGCTCTTTGGAGGCGCTCTTCTTGCAATCTTCTGTTCTCTTCGTCGAGTTTCTGTCTTTCTGCAGCGAGAATCGCGTTCTTCGTCTCCTGAATCTTTAACTGAATCAAAAGGCACAAATATTCCTCAAGGTCATTGAGCTGCTCTTCCTATTTGCAATGGATTAACATAGGGGACCTTAATACAGCTTTTACATCGTATTCAATGCTGTTCTCCATGTTTTCCGAAAATTTATCCACTCTTAAAAAATCAGAAGCTGGGTTAGAAAAATTCAAATAAATTTATCGAAAATTGTGAGCGTTTTGTCTTCCTGAGATTTCTTAAATCAATGAAGACACATTTAGTACAATTGAGCTGGCTAGTTCTTCGAGTTTATGAGCTTTAACACAATCTATGAAAAATGATAAATATAGTCATTTGACGTATTGGCCACAGGAAACTATTCCCACGAGAATTACATAAAGACTTTAACATATTTTTATACTAGTAAAGCCTGTTAGCATTGACAGAGTCTTTTGACCAGGATGAGTGTTCTATTTCAATTCATTGATCATCGGGGCAAACGATGACGTTCTCACATCGAGTTCATTTACCACGAAATAGCCCGAGTCTCTGTTTAGTAATCTGAATCTTTTGAAAAACTTGGCCGGGAGTACCCCAAACACAACATAATATAACCCTCCATACAAGGTAGCATTATAAAGGTATTCGTTTATTCCTGTGACAGCTAGAAGCGGGAGGAATTTAGATTCGAAGAAAGAAAGCACCCAAAGCGGCACCAGTATAAGATTTGCGATGGCCGCCATGATCAATTTATTGGACCGCGTCGTTTGAAACCACGACATACCGTTCATTTCTCTGAACGTCTTTGCCATTCCAAATATCGCTCCTTTACAAAAGGTTAATTTGGCTTCAAACCACTATAGTTACCTGCCATGGCAAATATGATTGCTGTTCTAAGGAACGAAGACCATGCACCTGTTGAATATGTTAAGCTTTGAGCGGATTGGTAGTTGTTGTACCTAGAAGATGATAGTACTCTTTCTGATCGAATTCGCTGTCGGTCTGGTTGCCCAGGCATACGAACTAGCAAAAACAAAATCATTGTGAGATTTGGCATTAAATTACGAGATTTTACGAAGTTTTTTAGCCATACAATGTTCACGTAGGGATCTGAGGAGGAATATACGATCAGCGATAGCACAGCCAGTAGTAGTAGATAAACCAACCAATATATCGTATATCTTTTCGCTGAGTCGACCTGAATGGATGATCGCATGATCAGATTATTGATCATTTTATCGAAAAAATTTATGATGTAAAAGCACATCAGGCTATAAAGCAGAGCCAAGACGATCTGTGAAGGATAATTGAGTCCCATCGCTAAGCATGATACGCCGTAGAAAAGCAAAATGACCACAAATGAGCACACTTTGAGTTTCCTCACGAACGGCGTTGTTCCATCCTCATCGTCGGTGTCCCAGCAATGAGACGAGTACCAAAAGAAGAAAGCGATCGTGAAGACCGGATAGCTGGGAAAAGCGAACGAAGGGTCACAGACAGCTCCGACAATACCATTGAAATCCCAAAAAGGACGTGGTTCCGCGAGCAAAATTTCGATGTTCGCGACGATGACGAGGGTATTGAAATGTACTATCAAGCACTTGAAGGTAACTAGCGCATTTGTTAAGAAAAATAACGTGAAGTAGAGATGAGCGAGGAGTATTTCAATATATCTGAACTGATGGAAGTAGTAGAAGATGGCTGGGATATCATCGTAAGACTTGATTCCAAGAAGTTCTTGGAAGTTGTCAGTGAGAGCATTTTCGAAGTTTCTGGTGTAAGAGGAGAACACTCTCTGGATGATAATGATGAAGATTAACAAAAATGAGCCCAAAACTCTAACAAGTAGGATTTTTTTGAAACGCGTGACTGATTTGTCTTCTTCTGGGTCTATTCTGCTAGCAGTTACTTCATCGGTGTGGACGGAGTTCAGCATAATTAAAAGTAAACTTGGTTGATTGAGTGTTTTTTTTGGTTCCAAAAGTGAAATAAAGCTGAATAAACAGAGAAAGTGACCTCTAAATAAAAACTAAAAAACCATCAAAAGATAAAAAGGTTTTAAAAAAAGTAGCTTGGAGAAAGAAAGTAAATTCACGTGTTTAGCGAGGAATACTATATAGTTTAAACTTAAATATTGTCTACGACAACTACCTCAGCAATGATGACGAAAATCAGGTTGACAAGCCAACTATGGAAGATTTGTTGGGTTCAATTACAACTTTGTATAAGAGAGGGACAAAAGAATTCTTTCATCTGATTTATGGGAGCACGAAGCTAACCGCTAAAAGTTCTGGCCTTAATCTCAATGATGGCACCCCCTTAATCGTGAAGATTACTTTCAGGCTACTCAAACTAACTAGTTTAGGAGTAGTTGAGTAAGATATTGCATGACAAAAACCACAGGCAGTGAGCATCTCAACAACTGGAGAAGATATACTAAATGCTATAGATCTTTCAATAGGGTTCATGAGTTTGCATAAATGATTGTGGCACCATTCGGCTATAAAACGAATAGCTAACACCAAACTAAGAAGATAGAGGTTTCATTCGTAGAGTACAAATTTTTGACTGATTGAGAATTTCCAAAATAATCGCAGAATTTATTGAACAAGCACAGAGATCCCTCTTTTTTTCTCTTGCAGCAAGAGTTAGTAGCATTCCTCGCTAGAAGCCCATTTAACTCGTTTAGAGACGCTTTGAGACTCTGTAATTACATGATTGAGACAGCAATGTAATGATTTTGCTGAAACATAGATTTGCAATTTTTTCAACAATCCTTCTCATTTAAATTCATGAAGAATTTATCTTGATTCCAATTGCCTCATACAAAATAAAATTATCACTTCGGGTTCAACACCAGAACAAATTATAATCCCGCATTATTTAGTAAATGTCGACACAAAACATTGATAGTAAGCTCGAAGAGACAAAGCAAATCCAAAGTGAAACTCAAATCGATGCTCCACCTAGAAAGACATTCGAAGTCAAAGGTAAATTACTTCAAAACCTGATATCCTACCAGATAGAAATAATAAATCTCTCTCTTAAGCCTTCAAATTATCTAATTACTATAGGAGACGCACCTTCAAGGCTGCTCGCCTGGTGCTCTGGTGAAAATAACATGATACGAATTGCTGAACCTGAAACAGAAGAGGAACATGCCAACTTTAATGGAGTCAAACTGAAGAAACAACCAGGTTTCATATGCTTTTCGCCTCAAATGTCAATTGGATAGACTCTTATCAGAACACAAGTTGGTCCCATGTAAAAGAGATCCCGGGTACCCGTCTCCTCGTCTCTTTGCATCATCTTGGCTATGAGTCTGCCAATCTGGAGTTGTTTGATGTTTCGAAGAGAAAACAAGAAAGAAAAATATACTCATTTGAAACAGTTTATGGAAGTAAATGATAATTTATATATTTTTTTCATTGAAATTTCGGTATCACTACCTCCTTTCATTACATTTCCCTTCTTCTTCAATAACTCTAAACTCCTTGCCTAGGACCAGGATTTGGAGATATCACATATAATGCACGCAGAGGTATACTCGGTGCAATCCCTTTAGCAGGTTTCTCTGCATACTTTCTCTTCGGTATTGAAAGTAACAACAGCATGAAGCTGTTGAGAAGATCAAAATGCCTCTTACCATCAGACTCCTTCGGTGGTGCATTTTTAATTATCTGTCCGGCTTCAAATTTGATTTTCTCTGATCACTGATAGATACTATCGGTGGGTTTGATTTTAACCCCAAAGGAGAGTCTATAGCACTGATTTCCTGGGATGGAACCTGTATTATATCAGATGTGAATACTCAAATCATTACCTTTAGCTGCAAGCTAAAAGTTGACCATGGTAATCTAAACTCTCTCGATCTCTTTCATTGAGTTAAACAACCAAATAAATCTTCTTGAGGATTGATTTGGTACTCTGTTTTCCTTTCTAATACGTCTTTTTACTTAGATGTTTCTCCTCGTTGTAGATGGAGCACAAGCGTTGAGGAACCATTTCTCTATGTCAAACCTGGTACTC